>ERZ802827.339-NODE-339-length-25106-cov-9.89617_pt1 | contig 25106 bp, 22 predicted proteins | sample MGYA00345652_ERZ802827 | MGnify/ENA primary metagenome ERZ802827 (study PRJEB30503, sample SAMEA104212372) | marine metagenome | biome: Westerlies Biome; feature: [SRF] surface water layer (ENVO:00010504) within the epipelagic zone...; material: water... | reverse complement strand
AGTGCAGTTGATGACGTCTATTGCCGTCGCCTTTGCGCGCTCACCCATGACGCTGGCGAATATCGGTCATGATCTCAATGCCTTTTCCAAGGGCCGCTTCGTGCTGGGTCTTGGCTCGCAGATCAAACCACATATCACTAAGCGTTTTTCCATGCCTTGGTCTAGCCCAGCCGCGCGTATGCGCGAATACATCATGGCCATGCGCGCAATTTGGGACTGCTGGCATGAACAAAAACCGCTGGAGTTTACCGGCGAGTTTTATACCCACACATTAATGACGCCTTTCTTCACCCCGACGGATACTGACTATGGCGCGCCGAAGGTGTTTTTGGCTGCAGTGGGCCCAATGATGACCGAGGTGGCTGGCGAGGTAGCGGACGGCGTGATCGCCCATGCCTTTACCACCGAGAAGTATTTGCGCGAGACGACTCTGCCGGCCTTGGAGCGAGGGTTCGCTAAGGCGGGTAAGTCGCGGGACGATTTTGAGATCAGTTATCCAGCATTCGTAGTGACTGGCCAAACCGAAGAGGAACTGCGAGAGGCTGAGGTAGCAACCTGTAAGCAAATCGCCTTTTACGGCTCCACGCCTGCTTATCGGCCGGTTTTGGAAAGCATTGGCCAAGGCGATATGCAGGATGAGCTCAATCGAATGTCTAAACAGGGTCGTTGGGATGAGATGGGCGCACTTGTGACGCCGGATATCCTTAAAGAATTTGCGGTCATCGGTGAACCAGAAACGATTCCAGGCCAGATGAAGGCCCGCTACGGCGATGTCGTAGATCGTACGTCTGCCGCTTACGCCAACATTCCAAAAGACAAGCGGCTGGCGATTATTCGCGAACTCTCGTCCTAACGTAATCATGAATTCAGAGGATTCACCATGAAAGTAGATACCGGTATCAACCTAGACCTACACGCCATACCAGACGCGGTGAGGACCATCGAAGCGCAGGGTTACGATGGCGTGCGCACGGCTGAGATGAACCACGATCCATTCTTCCCACTGCTGCTCGCCGCCGAGCATAGCGAAAAGTTAGAAATCGCCAGCTCTATTGCCGTTGCGTTTGCGCGCAGCCCAATGAACTTGGCGAACATCGGTCATGACCTCAACGCATATTCCAAGGGTCGTTTTACTATGGGCCTGGGCTCGCAGATTAAGCCGCATATTACGAAGCGGTTCAGCATGCCGTGGGGTGGACCTGCGGCGCAGATGCGCGAGCTGATTTTGGCCATGCGCGCCATATGGGCTAACTGGTACGACGGCGAGCCCCTACAATTTGTCGGCGAGCACTACCAGCACACCTTGATGACCCCAGCCTTTACACCGAATGACACCGAGTACGGCGCGCCGAAAGTGGTGTTGGCAGCGGTTGGGCCGAAAATGACAGAGGTTGCCGGTGAGGTGGCTGACGGCATGATCATCCACCCGTTCAGTACGCAAGCCTATATCGATTCCGTCACTCTGCCAGCGATTGAAGCGGGGCTGGCCAAGGCAGGTAAGACCCGAGAGGGTTTCGAGCTGTCTTATTCCTGCTTTGTGGTGACGGGTCGTAATGAAGAGGAATTTGCCAAGAGCAAGGTCGCCACCCAAGAGCGAATTGCGTTCTACGGCTCAACGCCAGCCTACAAGGGGGTGCTGGATTCCATTGGCATGGGTGAGCTTCAAGGGGAACTCAATGCCATGTCCAAACAGGGTCGCTGGAAGGAGATGGGTACCCTGATCACCGACGATATGATCAACGCCTTTGGTGTGATGGGCGAACCTCAGCAAATTGCACCAGAGATGCTGCAACGTTACGGAGGGTTTGTAGATCGCACTTCTGCTTCCTTCCCTGTCTCCAATGATGAGCAACGTGCCGCCATTATTGAGGCGCTACGCGTCGGCTAACGCTCGGCACAGGCCAAGCTGACTGGCGCATTTGGGGCGTCAGCCAGCTTGCGATCACCGAACTCTTCCCATAAATTTCACGCTTTTTTCACAATGTGGTGGTCAGTCTGCGGCGCCATTACGTTAGGGGTCGGCGAATGCGTAACAATTTATGGAGCATCTGGTGCCACGCCGTCGTGGCCTGCTACAGCATGAGCATGAGAACGCCTCGTGTACCCCCGCTTGCCTGCCTATCGGTAGCGTTCGTACTGGCAGCCCTGATCAGTGACCCACAAAGCCGTGAAAGCAATCCCTCGACCCTTGATATGCACGGGCCAATGCATACGCTCGGCCTTGCCTTGCCCGAGCTGCCAAGCCTTACGCATATGCAGGAAGCCGAGGTGCTGGCGCAAAAACTCTCTGCCGGCTTTGGTGTGAAACTTCCTGTGGCGGTTGAATTCTCCGATTGGATATTGGAGGCATCCGCGCGACAGCGTATGCAGCCCGAGCTAATTGCCAGTCTGGTGTTTGCCGAAAGCTCGTTTCGAAAGTATGCCCAATCTCATGTGGGCGCCGTAGGGCCCGCCCAGGTTCGGCCGCACTACTGGGGTGAATTCTGCGGCCAAGCAGATCTGTATGACCCAGAGCAAAATATCTACTGCGGCAGCCAAGTGTTGGGTTTTTTGCTGGAGCGCTGTGATGGTGACCAGCGCTGTGCCTTGTCAGCCTACAACATCGGTATGAACTCCAAGCGCTTCGCCGCCGGTTTACGCTACGTCGATAAGATAGATCGCCACATGCAGACACTCAAAACCGTGAGTCTGTGATCCCTACGTCGCAGCCACGCTAACCGTCGGCTGTTTCCGCACCTCGCTTCCTATCTCCACACCATTGTTTATGCTCTAAGTCTTCTACGAGGAGGGCTTAGCCATGGATTTTGGATTACTGATTTTCGCGACTGATTATGCGATTGCTCCGGATGTGCTAGCGCGGGAGGCCGAAGCCCACGGGTTTGAGTCGCTATTTCTGCCGGAGCATACACACATACCTGCCAGTCGCCTCTCGCCATGGCCTGGTGGGGCAGAACTGCCCCGGCAATATTGGCATGCCCATGATCCCTTCGTGGCACTCGCCATGGCTGCGGCTGTAACGACGGATCTCAAACTCGGCACGGGTATTTCGCTAGTGACAGAGCGCGACCCCATCTTGATGGCCAAGCAGGTGGCGAGCCTAGACTTTCTCTCCAATGGCCGGGTGCAACTCGGTGTGGGGGCCGGTTGGAATGCTGAAGAGATGGAGAACCATGGCACACCCTTTGCCCAGCGCTGGAAAATTTTGCGCGAGCGGGTGCTCGCCATGCGCGAAATTTGGTCCGAGGAAGAAGCGGAGTTTCACGGTGAGTTTGTCGACTTCGACAAACTGTGGGCCTACCCAAAGCCAGTACAGGCAGGTGGACCGCCAGTGCTCCTTGGGGCCTCCTCGCGATTTGTGTACCAGCGCATTGCCGAGTACGGCGACGGCTGGTTTCCTATCTACCAAGACGCCAGTCGAGCCAACGCCAGCGGCGCTCTAGATTACGCTGCAGGCATCGCTCAAACCCGAGAAGCATGGGCGCAGGCCGGTCGTGAAGGACAACCAAATTTCAGCGTCTTCGGCGTTGGTCCAGACGCGGCTGCGGTGGAATACCTGATTGAGTTAGGTTTTGATCGGGTGATTTTCGCGCTGCCCTCAGGCACGCCGGACGAAGTACTGCCCATGCTCGAAAAGTATGCGGCTCTGGCCCATGGCTTTAATCAGTGAAATGCCGACCAAGCTGCGGCGCTTGCTGTATTGCACCCAGTATTCGCACACCGATGCCGGGTATGCCTAACGGCAAACCTGCCGGTGTGCGATGCATTCACTTGACCAGTGACATGGCGTGTCAGCTGTTTGCTTCGCCAGAACGGCCGAGTTTCTGTGCCAGCTTCAAGGCAGAAGCCTCGGTGTGCGGCTCGTCGCGGGACGAAGCGCTGTCGATTATCAAAATGATCGAGCGCGTTAGCGGCTAGGCTGCAAATTTTATAGGGATCGAAGGGTCTCGACGACTTCGGACTGGCTGCGGGTTAAGTAGGCGGTCAAACCCGCAGCCTTGGCTCCGGCGATATTCTCCTTGGTGTCATCCAAGAAAATCACCTCGCTCGGTGGGCACTGCATCAGTTTACATACGCTCAGAAAGGACTCGGGTGCCGGCTTGCGGCAGCCCACCTCGTGAGACAAATAGAGCTTCTCAAAGTGTTGAAAAATATGGGGGTAGCGCTGAACAAAACTCTCGGCATGTACCGCGTTGGTGTTGCTGTAGGCGCATAGGCGAAGGCGTTGTTTGAGAGTGGGAAACAAGGCCGCCACGTCGTCATAGGGCGCGGTCCATAGTGCATTCCAGCCGTCGCGCCATTGGGCATCGCTCATTGAGACCCTCAGCGTTTTGCTCAAATGCGCGGTGTAATCGGCAAAATCCAAATCACCGGTTTCTTGAGCCTTGTAGGCATCATCGAGCCGCCAGTGATCATAGAACACGGCTTCATCTACCCCCGCGGCTTCTGCCCAGTAAGTGAAGACTCGGCGAAAGTTGATGCCCAAAACCACACCGCCCAAATCCAGCAGCAGGACTTGCGCGTCATCGTTAGAAGCCAGCATTGGCAGCGTTTAACGCCTCAACATAGTTGGCCTCTAGGTCGGTATAGACGCTCTCACCGTTTTTCATGACGTAAACAGGGCCACCTATCTGTTCGATGTCGTAGCCCTGTTTGCGTAGATCGCCTTTCAGCATTTTGAACGTGCCGGTGACGTCGATGTCCTCGTCAATGCGCAAAAAAACGGGTACTGCATAGCTTGGTAGTACGTCGCGCACAAAGCTTGAGAATCGCTCTAGATCCAGTGAGCTAACATCGTCGTTCAACGTAATGGACGCCATACCCGCGCGGCCATCGGCGCCGGGAATTTCGACGCCAAAAATGTTGCAGAACTTCACCTGATCAAAGCCATTGATGATCTCGCCCACTTCGTTGGTGGATACGTTCTCTGACTTCCAACGGAAGGTATCGCCAACGCGATCGACAAACTGGAAGTGGTCATAGCCAAGAGCAAAACCAACATCGACGACGCGCATCAAATCTCCGGTATTGAACCAAGCATCGCCGTCGCTCAACGCATTACGCAAAATCTTGCCTTCCGTGGCATTGGGGTCGGTGTAGCCCTCGAAAACCGTGTCCGGGGTGATCTTGCCCAGCAATAGTCCCGCATCGCCTTTGCGCACTTCAATGCAGCGGCCCTCGTTGTCGCGAATAATCTCGTCTTGATCCACATCGTATTGAACGAGGACAACTTCCGCTGACGTCATGCCTACTGTGAGGTCTTTGTTCATTAGATTGGCGAAGGCCACGTTGCCTTCGGATGCGCCGTAGATCTCACAAACTCGGTTGATGCCGTAACGCTGTTTAAAGCCCATCCAGATATCCGGACGCATGCCGTTGCCCATGATGGAATGCAAAGGTATCAAGGCATCCCCAGTTTCTTCGGGGATATTGGTCAAATATCGGCAGAGTTCGCCAATGTAGACCATGTGGGTGCAGTTGTTGTCGCGAATATCGCTGCGAAAGGCGCTGGCGGAGAATTTGCGCCGCACGAACATGCCTGCGCCGCTGGTCAAGGATGAGCCTACCCCAAGCAGTAAACCGGTGGCGTGATAGAGCGGTAGGCACAGATAGATGCGATTGCCCGGCTTGGTCTTTAAGCCAGCGGTTCCTGACATGTCCGCACTCATCAAGTAGCGACGATTCGACATGACCGCGGCCTTGGGTAAGCCCGTGGTGCCCGAGGTGTATATGTAGAGCGCGGTTTGGCCAATGGTGTTGTCGCCGGTTTCCGGTGGATTGTTCTCCTCGGCGGCGTGCTGCAGGTCGTCTAAACTCAGCGCCCATTCTGGACACGCAGCGTCGGCAATAGCCGCGTCGCTGACAAATAAAAAGTCGGCCCCAGAAACCAAGTCTAGCTCTTCCTGAACTTCAGCAACCGCGGCCATGACCTCGGCGCCAAAAATGCACTTTTTGGCTTCAATAACGCTGATGCAGTGCTGAAGCGAGCGGCCGGTTAAGTTGGTATTGAGTAGGCCTGCGGTGACCCCCAATTTGTTCAGCCCAACCAGCAGGGCGAGAAACTCAATGCGGTTTTCCATCATGATGCAGACGGTATCGCCGCGCACTAAACCTTGGATCTTGAAGGCGTTGGCGTACTGATTAGACAGTGCGTTGAATGCTTGCCAGTTCAACTCTCTGCCCTCACACACGATGGCGCTGTGGGTACCTAGATTGGCGGCATTGGCCTCAACGCGGGCGCCGAAACAGTCTTTGACGTCGGCAGGGCGCGGTGTCATTCCTTTCTTGAGTTTTAGTAAGGCAGGTAGCTGGCCAAGTGTGGCGATATCCTTCAGCAACGACATGAAAATACTCCTCTACTCCAAAATCCCGGAAGGAGCTTAGACCTTGCGTTCGTCAGCGGAAAGCCCTAGAACAGTTTTCTAAACGCGGGGCAAGCAAGGGGAGATCATGAATCAGTGGCAAATTGGTGACGTAAAAATTACTCGGGTGGTGGAGATCGAAAGCCTTGGCGGCTCTCGGTTTATCCTGCCGGATGCAACCCGCGATGCCTGCCTTCCCTTTACTTGGATGCAGCCCCACTTTATGGACGAGCAGGGCAATCTGACCATGAGTGTGCATGCCTTGGTCGTAGACACCGGTGAGCGCCGTATTTTGGTCGATACCTGCATTGGTAACGATAAAGAGCGCAACGTGCCCAACTGGTCGCACCTGCAAACGCATTTCTTGCAGGACTTAGAAGCCGCAGGCTACGCACCGGATACCATCGATACCGTGCTTTGTACGCACTTGCATGTGGATCATGTGGGTTGGAATACCATGTTGGTGGATGGTCAATGGGTGCCAACCTTCCCCAACGCTCGATACTTGTTTGCCCGAACCGAGTGGGAGCACTGGGATGCGAACGAAGACGAAGCAGTCTACGGCCCTGTGCTGGCAGATTCGGTTCGTCCAGTGGTCGAAGCAGGGTTGGTGGACTTAGTCGACATGCAGCACCAGGTCTGTCCGCAGGTTTGTTTAGAGCCAACCCCTGGGCATACGCCGGGGCATGTCAGTGTGCATATTCGATCCGGCGGCGCTGAGGCGCTAATCACCGGTGACTGTATTCACCACCCGGTACAGATGAGCCGTCCTGACTGGTGCTCCTCGGCAGACGTCGATCAAGCGCAGGGGCTGCAAACGAGAGAGACACTGCTGCAGCGCTATGTTGACAATGACATCCTCATTATCGGGACGCACTTTGCGACGCCGACAGCGGGTCATATCAAGCACCTAGAGGCTGGCGGTTACTACTTGGACGTTTATGGTTAACAACTAGTCCTAATAAGAAGCGCGTTGCAGCGCCCGCTGCAGCGCCGAGATCGGGTGGTCAGCCATCCTCTCGCCCCTCATATGATGAGCATTGGCGGGCAGACTGAAATCCGCAAATAAACTGTCCAGTAACCAAATATGCCGGTTATCCCATAAAATATACCGCTTATACCAATAGGCCTACAGATTACCGCCAATCCCCCTGATCTTGTGGCTCTCAAGATTGATGCGCAGGTTGAGATGCCCAAGGTTGTGGATACGCGGTCCAGTTGTTTTTTGTTGATGCTCGGTCACCAAGCTCGTTTGTTCTCTTTTGGTGGACGGTTTTCTTCGCTCAAAACCATTTCAAATGGCACAGACCATGTCTGACCAGCCTCTTCTGTCCCAGCTTCTGCAATTGCTCTCGCCGGGCATTCGCTCATCCTTGGGCGAATTACAGGGCACGTTGCATCTCATCGCCCATGACCTAAATGCGATATCACCCGGCGACGCATCTACCGAACGGCGATCCGAGCTGGTGATGAATGCGCAAAGGCGGGTGGATGAATTCGCCAGCATGTTAGGCATCGTGTCGCATCTGGATACCCTTGCGCGGGGAGAACTCAAACCTCAACCTGAATACGTCGATCTGGTGCGTTTGCTGGAGCAATTGACCCACAGGCTCAATGCCCAGCGCGCGGGCGAATTGGTCAAGTTACGCTTGAACTGGATCCCCGCGGACTGTGCGAATTTTCGGCGCGCCTTAGTGGATGCGCAAAATCTCTCCCAGCTTCTCACCTACATACTGCGTTTCGCTTGGGAGACCACCCAACAGGCACAGGTTTCCATCGACGTCACTATGAAGGCCGGGGGCCTACACTGCGTTATTGCCAATCATGGTGCCTACGTGAGCGCCGCTGAGCTGGCTCGCCTGGGCAATTTGGAGCCATGGTCCAGTGAGGCGTCAATGCCGATGGTGCTTAATGATCCGACCTTGCGGCTGGGCCTCAATCTATCCAATGCTATCGCCCATAGGATGCATGGCAGCTGTGCCTTGGTGTCAGACGCAGAACGCGGCTTGGTCTGGACCCTTGATCTACCAGCGCCAGTACCTCAGCTGCTTGATGTGGCGGCGTCCACTGATGCAGGTGCTGAGCCCTATGTAGAGGCCGTCGAGCCCGGCTCACCTACCCAAGATGCCGCTGAGACCAGCCTTCCTTGGTCGGCAAAAACGCTGCTGGTTGTGGATGATTCTCAAGCCAGTCGTTTGGTCACGCGGGCATTGTTGGAAAACCTCGGCCACAACGTGATCGAAGCGGCCAACGGGGTTGAAGCCTTAGTGCGACTGCGCACAGATCCCGCTGGTCCTTTTGATGCGGTCATCATGGATCTGGAAATGCCGCAAATGGATGGGCTGAGTGCGGCCAGGGCAATTCGTGAGCTACCGTCGATACCCGCCAGCTTGCCGCTCATTGCTCTAACAGGTCATAGCGCCGAACAAGAGCTAGAAGCCTGTCTTGAGGCCGGGTTTAACGACTTTCTCGGCAAGCCCATGAACAAGCAATCGCTGGACGATTGTCTGTGCCGAACGTTGGGGGTCAGCGGTATGGAGGCTTTGGCGCCAGAGGTGAATGCCCTGGTGCTTGAAGAACTGCGCAGCTTCGTCGGCGATATCCCCCTTGAGCGGCTCTTAAAACAGTTTCTGTTGGAACTAGATGAGCGTTTGTTGGTCGTCGGCAAGGCGGAGGCCAATCGTAGCGACGACGTGCGCCATAACTTGCACATGATGCGCTATAGCGCAGAACGGTTTGGATTTGAGCGCCTTGCCCAGTGCGCCAAACAGCTCTCAGAAGTGGAACTCTCGCTCAGCGATATCGCCATCGACAACTCTAGAGATCAATCGCCCGGGTTGGTTCTTAAGCCGTCGGATCAGTTCTTGTCAGGCCTGCAGCGACTGCAGTCCCAAGCCGAGAATACTCAAGCCTATTTGCAGGCTTACCTAGACAACAATGGCGCCACAGTGGACGGAATTACCGATGAATAGATTGCTGCAGGGCAAGCAAACGATACCCTTGGCGATAGGTTTTACAGGGCTGGGCTTGGGCTTGTGGATGGGCGCTACCTCGCAACCCTCGGTTCTCCTCGCGCCCATCGGGATCGCTTTACTGGTATTGAGTTTGTGGGTTTTGATCGCGACAGCTCTGGCCTATCGCGCTGACTACCTCAGGCATGCCAGTGAGGCGCAATGGTTTATTGACCAACCCCATTCCCAGCAAGAGGGCTATTTATTACTTGATCGAGATCTGCATATCCACGCCCTCAACGAGCGTGCGCGTCAATGGATGGGCGAGGCTAAGGTCGAGGGCATGTCACTTGAGGAAGCAGGCAATGCACAGGCCGGATGGTCTGCTCTTGATCGCCAGCTGCGCGAGGCCAGCAAAGGCGAGAAATTGTCCGGCCAGCGGTTGGCGATGCTTGCGGCCCAAGAATTTCCCCTGCGACGACTTGTTTGCGGCATCCCTGGCGCCTTAGTCGCTCGGGTGCTACCGGCTTCGCGAGCGGACGGTGCTCTGCTATTGAATCTAAAGCCGGTCGCTCTGGGCTCTGATCAAGGTGCTCAACCCACACCGCTGGAATTTTACGGTCTGCTCATGGAAAGCAGCCTGAGCGCCAAAATCGTCATTGACGACCAAGGCGCTGTGGTGGACTACAACCCTGCAGCTCAGGAGTTGCTCGGCTTTACCCGCGCCGAAATCCTTGGTGAAAACATGTCTGAGCATATCGTTCCCAAGCGGTTGCGGGGCGCCCACAACGAGGCATTTGCACACTTCCTTGCCAGTAGAGAAGGCAAGGTCATCAGCCGGCGAGTCGAGCTTGAGGCGCTGCATAAAAGTGGCCATGAGCTGCCCGTAGAGCTAACCATCAACGCCTTGGATACCGAGCACGGTGTCTACTTCGGCGCGGAAATACGTGATTTGCGCCAGTGGCGCTCCCTCGAGCGAGATATGCGCGAAGCCCGCGAGGAATCTGATCGGGCAAACCAAAGTAAGAGCCGCTTCCTAGCCACCATGAGTCACGAGATTCGCACGCCATTGAACGCGCTGCTGGGTATCCTAAATCTGATCAAAGCAGACGAGCAGGACGCACAGCAGCTGTCACTGCTGACCACCGCAGAGAGTGCTGGTGAACGACTGCTGCGTCTGCTGACGAACCTACTGGATTACTCCAAGATCGAGGCCGGCGAAATGTCTAGTGACACCAGCCCCTTCAGTCCGGCAAGCGTGATCGACGAGGTCACGGCGCTTTTTCAGTCCAATAACACCGCTGCGGACATTGAGCTGCGCGCTGAGCTGAATGAACTCGAGGATTTATGGGTGCTTGGCGATTCTCAGAAGGTGATGCAGGTGCTGACTAACTTGCTCAGTAACGCCATGAAGTTCACCGACGCAGGGCAGATCGAGATCACCCTGCAAGCTGATGCGGTGAGTCAGCCAAATCCTTGCTATCGCATCAAGGTGCGCGATACCGGCATTGGCATGAGCCAAACCCAGCTGAGCAAGATCTTTGACGCCTTTGTTCAGGTCGATGACTCTGACCGGCGCAAATACCTTGGCACGGGATTGGGTTTGTCGATATGTCAGCAGCTGACCCATCTGATGGGCGGCGAACTCACGGTCGAGTCGACTCCCAAGCTCGGCAGTGAGTTCACACTGTCGTTGCCGATGCATGTCGTGGTCGAGCCTGAATCTCCACCAGTGGGCATCGGCATAACAGCCCGTGAATCCAGCAGCCGTCGTATATTGGTGGTCGAAGACAGCAAACCCAATCAGCTGGTCGTCCAATCCATGCTGGAGCGTCGAGGTTATGATGTCGATGTCGCCAATGACGGCATTGCAGCCTGCGCTGCGATGAAGAAAAAAGGGCAGGGCAGCGCAGCCTACGGCTTAGTTTTGATGGATGTGCAGATGCCCGGCATGGACGGCATCGAGGCCACCCGCTGGATTCGCAACAACGGTTTCCGGCAACCCATCATTGCGTTAACAGCCAAGGCCTTCGCCGAGGATGAACGAGCCTGCAAGGATGCTGGTATGAATGACTTCATGACCAAGCCCATTAACTACGAAGCCCTGACCAGCCGAGTCGACATGTGGCTAGGTGGGCAAAAAGACCACGCCGTAGAAGCACCCAGCGACACGGTAGAAGAAATGCGCATGCTGATGGGCGACGAGACCTTGAACCAAGCCCTTGGCGTATTCTTGCAAGAAACCCATGAACGCCAACAGCAGCTGCACACAACACTGGCCGCCAACGATCTTGCCCAAGCGGCGGCGGAGCTGCATGCGCTGTGCGGCACGTATCGCACGTACGGATTTGAAGAGTTGGGACATCTGTGTCAGGCGCTGGAGGAGTCTTGCAGCGCCAAGCTACCGCCTCAAGGGGATGCGATGGCGCGTTTATCGTCCCTTGCGGCGCAAGTCGAAACGTCGATTGAAGCCTATCAGGCGCAGCTGTCTGCCTAACGGCCGTCTTTGCTGAACGGCTCTTCCAGAGCAAAGCGTCTCGCCTGTGGGCCAGCGCCCTAGGGCATCGAGAGCATCAAGCCGCAGATTGAATCTCATTCAGCAGGGTACCCACCGTAGACTGCATGGTGTCCCATTCCCGAAACAAAAACTCCTGCACATTTTCCTTGGGGAGGTCGGCATAAGGCACGCGCCAAAAATGCAGGCGAACGCGTTGATTTAACCAGCCGCCATTGAGCAGATCATGGATGTCGGCGGATCCCTCAAAACCCGCATGGGCCAGAAAGACCAAGTCTTTGCCGGGATTCGCCGCCATCATGCCGGTTACGCCACCGAGGCGGACGGGCAAGAGGTTGGGCCACCGGTCTAGCTGCGGCGCCAGATTGGGGTACTTGGCCCGCAGCTCATCATGTTTTTTCTGAGTGAAACGCGTGCCCTCAGGGTAGATGAGCACGGACTCATCGCTGCCCGCTGTGGCGATCAAGTCGCTGACCTCTTCTACCGCCTTAGCAGAATCTGCACCGGAGCGATCGACGAAAACATTGGGCAGGCGGTGGCCCCCGATATCAAGACACGGCAGGTAGCGTAGCTCCTGTTTCAATACGTAGCGCAGCCCTTCACCGCGAGCCTTGCCGAAGAAGAGCAGCGGCAGCACGGTGTCGCCCATGCTGGAATGCCGTGACAAAACCAAGGCGCAGTTGCCTTGCAACGCCTCAGTCCCCGTCACCTCGATGTTCAATCGATATAGGCGCTTGCCGAGGTTGAACAAACTTTGCGCCCACCAAAATTGGATCGCGCGATTTTTTTCCATATGACGACTCTTGGGATAACGCAGCAAGACCCAAACAAACAGCGTCAGACCCGCCCACTCCCGCAGCAAGAAGCCATAGATGAAAGCCATCGCTTGTGGCGCCGTGCGGAATTTGGGCGACACGCTCATCAATAGGGTTGCTACAACCACGATAGGTAACGCAGCGATTGCCAATAAAGAGATAACCACCAAGCTGCTGAGCGTTAGCACGCGTCTTCGAAACATATTTAGCGTCCTTCCTTATTTCCTACTGCCTTAACTGGCGCTGTTTTTTTGCTGGCTTGGGCTGGCTGTGACTGATTGTCGCCAACTAGCTCTGATGCGCCAGTTGTCGTGACATGAGACTCAGGCGTCGACTAAACCACTTGGCGCCGACAAGTCCGAATAGCACGTTGCTCAGGGCGGTGGCGATGAAAATGCCCACATAGCCATAAAGGTCATTCAGCAACGTCGCTAGGGGAATGTAGATCACGACCATGCGCCCAAAGGAGAGAGCGGTGCTGGGCAATGGTTTACCCAAGGCGTTGAATGAGGCAGATGCCATCATGAGCACGCCCCACAAACCATAGCTTAACGGCACGATGGCAAGATACATGGCAGCAACGGCGATGACTGGGGCTGACGCATCAATGAGGGAGGCGATCTCTGCACCGAAGAAAAACAGCGGTAGCGTGACGAGCAGACCCCAGCCTAAGCAGAAAAGATAGCTGGCTGTGACGCCTGTGCGCACGCGATCAACCATATGCGCGCCCCAGTTTTGGCCCACGAAGGGTCCAATAGATCCCGATAGGGCGAACATCAGCATGGCGGCTACGGCTTCGATGCGGTTGGCGACACCAAAGCCCGCCACGGCAGCTTCGCCGTAGTCGGCAATCAAAAAAGTGATGTAAGCCGCGGTGACGGGGCCGATCAAATTCGTCGCCATGGCAGGCACGCCAACATGCAGTATCCGCTTCGCTGAGCGTAACCAACCAGCAAAATGCGCCTCGCGCAGGACCAAGTTGTCCGCATTGATATACCAAAGCGAGACTAGGAGGGTGCCGAAACGCGTCAACGTCATGGCCGTGGCGGCACCGGCCAGTTCCATGACGGGAAAACCGAACCAGCCAAAAATAAAGATCGGATCCAGTATCAAATTCACTAAGGCGCCAATGGTCATGATGGCGCCGGGAATGTTCGCGCTGCCGTTGGCGCGCATGATGCTGCCGCAGATCATGGCGGTGGTGAACAGCACAGTGCTTGGTAGATAGATATCCAAATAGGAGTGAATCAAGGGCAGCAGCTCGGGTGAGGCGCCCATGGCCAGAAACAGCGGGTCGATGGCAAGCCAGCACAGCGCCGATATGACAATCATCAGGATAAAAACCAAGATCAGACTGTGCGTACCAAGTCTGGCGACTTCGTCGCCGCCTTGACCGGAGATCGGCGTTAACTCCGTGGAGACTTGCCGATTACCCACGCTGCGGGCGATCACCGAAGACGTTCCAATGCTGATGCCCAGGGCAATACTGGTGAGCACCATGACTAGGGGGAAGGTGAAAGTAATGGCCGCGACATGGGCCGTACTGAGCTGGCCAATAAAGCCCATCTCCAGCATCTGTACCAAGATACTGGACGAGACACCGGCCATCATTGGCGCAGTCAAACGCGCCAAGGATCCAGAGACTCGGCCTTGGGTAAGATCATGAGTGGACATTTGCGACGATTATGTCATGCAAGCACGTCCAAGAGAGATGAAATCTGTTTGGTAAGTTCACTCTTGGTTGACTAATCACCCTTGGATGCACCGGTCAGGGGCTACCCAGCCAGCCAGACTCGATGACGGACGGACGGACAGACAGATCATGGCCAAGAGCAACACAACGACCGTCACGACGACCATCACGACGACCGAGGCGGGGTGATAGACTCCCGGCACCTAAGGAGGTCCCTATGTCAGCGGAATTTGGTTATACCCCTGCGGTGGCAATCTCCCACCAAGAGCGCGATGCATATCTGCAGTTTGCGCGTTTGGCAGTGCGGGCAGCCGGCGAGGTGATCTTGCCGTATTTTCGATCCGGCGTGCAGGTGACCAACAAGCTCGAAAATGGTGGCTTTGATCCGGTCACCTTGGCGGATCAGGCCGGCGAACGGGCGATTCGCGAGGCCATCGAGCGAACGTACCCGGAGCATGGCATTTTCGGCGAAGAATACGGTTTCAAGGCGGGTAACGGCCTGACCTGGGTGATCGATCCCATCGACGGCACCCGGGCTTTCATGACCGGTATGCTGCATTGGGGTGTGCTGTTGGCCTTGTTCGATGGCGAATCGCCAGTTGTTGGCGCCATGTACCAGCCCTATACCGATGAGCTGTTTAGCGGTGACGGTACCTCGGCTTGGCTCGAGCGCGCAGGCCAGCGTGAGCCGCTGGTGTCCAGTCGTTGCGAACATGTTGCCAGCGCCAGTCTCTCCACCACAGGAATTGAGTGGCTGCCAGCCGAGCAGCGAGACCAGTTCAAGCAACTCAGCCGAGCGAGCAAGCTTACGAAGATGGGCGGTGATTGTTACCTGTTTGGCATGTTGGCCATGGGTTCGCTGGACTTAGGGGTCGAGGCGGGCCTTAAGCCCTATGACATTCAGGCGCTGATGCCCATCGTGCAGGGTGCTGGCGGGGTGATCACCGGTTGGGACGGCGGCAATCCCAGCATGGGAGGCACGGTGCTGGCATCTGCAACACCGGCGCTACATGCCGAGGCCATGGCGTTACTGCAGGGCGGCTAAAGGCTGGCGCAGCCGCCTGCTTCGAGTTGTCTCAGCGTGTCAACCAACAGTTTTCGCTCGGCGGTTTTCACGCGTTTTTCTATCGCGTCCACGTCATCGCCAGACAGCACTGGCACACGAATCTGCGCAATGATCGGGCCGGTATCATACTCCTGACCGACGATGTGCAGAGTTGCCCCGGTTTCGCTAACCCCGGCCGCATACACCGCTTCATGTACTTTGCGGCCAAAAAATCCCTGGCCACCAAAGTCCGGCAGCAGGGCAGGGTGGGTGTTGATGATGCGCCCTGAGAACTGACACAAAATCGCCTCGCCCATCTTTTTCATATAACCCAGCAGCAGTACCCAATCTGCCTTGGTCTCGGCAAGGGCGTTAGCGATGGCCTGATTTGCGTCGTCCTCACTGCCGTGGGTTTTGGCGCTGATATGGCGGGTGTCGATATTCGCCGCTGCTGCTCGGCGCAGGGCACCCGCCTTGCTGTTGTTGCTCACCACTAACACGACCTCAGCATTCAGGGTTCGAGTGGCGCAGGCGTCGATCAGAGCTTGCAGCGTGGAACCTTCATGAGATGCCAGAACGGCCAATCGCATCATTCGGCAATCCGAAAAATCGCCTGGTGTTCAATGTCTAGGGCAATTTCCTCACCGCGCCAGAAGGTTAGGTGAATGGCGATAAACTGATGACCCTTACGCTCGTATCGATCAGTGACCACGCTGCGCAGCACGACCGCATCGTTTACCTGCAAGGCCGCACGATGGGTAATTTTTGATTTCACGTGAATCCATGCTGGCATGACGTATTCCTGCATGAGGGCTTCGTTGGCCAGCGATAGCAAGTAGTGGGGGTGAATATGATTTTCGTACAGCGCATCGTCGTCGCCGATCTCGCTGCGGTAACGTAGATTTTCCTCGCGGCTTAGTTGCACGGCCCATGGCGAAAACACTTCGCCGATACAGACGTTGTCCCACGCAATATCAGGCCTGCCGGGCAGCTTTAGCTCGCCCTCAAGTCCTAGCTCGCGGGGCTCATTGGAAATTACTTGTGGCGTCGCAGCTGCAATAATCGAAACCAGTTCGCCGCGCTGGTTGGTCGCGATCACATCCTCGCCCGCGCCAGCCCATTCAATGGTCAGTTCATCGCCGTGATAGGTGGGCTTGATGAGTTTTACCTCAACGCAGCTATCGTTCAGCCAGGCCGTGCCAAAGTGGTTCATCAAGGGTTTGACCAAGTGACCGTAGATGGCGACTCCCGGCACCAACGCCCCCCGAAACCCGTAGCGGCTCGCCATCTCATCGCTGTGCATGCGATTTTCGCTATGAGTGCTGAAGTTGCGGGCGACGACGTGATACGTAGTCATGGCGTAATCCTTAGGCTAATGAACGGGTTTTGATAAACGTTGGCGCGCCCTCAGTGGGCTAGCGAGATTGTCCCTCGATCAAGAGTGCTTATCCATAGGCCTGGGCCGGTAGCCAAGTCACGATGGCCTGCCAGTTAAAGATAATCAGCATGCCAATCACCTGAAGTGCAATAAAGGGCACTACGCCTCGGTAAATGGTGGTGACCTGAATGCCCTCTGGCGCCACGCCCTTGAGATAGAAAATGGCAAAGCCCACCGGCGGGGTTAAAAAGCTGGTTTGCAAACAGACTGCGAACAAAATCGTGAACCAAACCGGGTCGAAGCCCAGGTTGGCCACGACTGGCGCTACCAGCGGCAGGACGATCAGGGTGAGCTCGATCCAATCTAAAAAGAAGCCGAGCAGAAAGGTGGCAAACAAAATGGCGATGATGATACCCGTGGGCTCAAAAGGCAGAGACAGCAGCGCCCGCTCGATGAGTTCATCACCGCCCAGCCCGCGTAGTACCAGTGAAAATGCCGTCGCCCCTAGCAGCACGGCGAAAATGTAGGCCGTGGTCTTGGTGGTCTCTTGGAGCACTTCGCGCATCACGCCAGCAGACATTTGTTTCTTGATGATTGCCAGCAACAGGGCCCCAGCCGCACCAACGCCAGCGGCCTCGGTAGGGGTCGCAAGACCCATAAAGATGCTGCCGAGCACGGCGAGAATTAAAAAGGCCGGGGGCAAAATCGCTAGGAATAGCGCATTGATGGCTGACCAATCGAAGGGTTCGGTGGGCGCCGCAGGTGCGCGCTGGGGCTGCAGCCAACCCACCAGCAAAAGGTACGAAATATACAGGCCGCCCAGCAGTGCACCCGGAAAAACCGCGCCCAAGAATAAATCACCAACGCTCATCGCCATGCGATCTGCCATCAGCACCAGCATGATGCTGGGCGGTATCAAGATGCCCAGCGTACCTACAGCGCAAACCGTGCCTGTGGCGAGAGATTTGTCGTAACCCTGTTGCAGCATGGCGGGCAGACCGAGCAAGGCGAGCAGCACGACAGATGCGCCAATGATGCCGGTGGTGGCGGCCAGCAACAGGCCGATGACGGTCACGGTAATGGCGAGGCCCCCCCGCAGGTTGCCAAAGAGGCGAGCAAAACTGCTCATCAACTGATTGGCGATACCGGATCGATCCAGCAGCAGGCCCATCAGTATGAACATGGGCAAGGCCACCATGACCCAGTTTTCCATCACATTCCAAATGCGCTCGACGGTAAGAGAGGTGTAGTCCCAGTCCATGCCAGTGGCGAACTGAAAATCTGCTTCCAGAATGACCGCCAACGCGCTGAAGACAATGGCGAGTCCGCCCAGCAGCCAGGCCACGGGAAAGCCGGTAAATACCAAGGCGATAAAGCTGATGAACATGCCAATGGCCAGAATTTCATTGGCCGGCATGGATATCTCCTTGGGCAGCGTTGTGGGTCGCAACAAATAGCAAGCTCCAAACGCGCAGCAGTCGAGACAGCACCGTCAGCAGCAACAGGCTAAAACCCAGGGGCAATGCTGCCTTGATGAGCCAGCGCAGGGGCAGACCGCCTGGGGAGGCGGATACTTCTGCAAGGGCATAGGACGATGCCACAAAGGGCACGCTGTAAATCAGGATTAAGGCGATGAAGGGCAGCAGCAATAGCACAATGCCGTAAAGCTCGATCCAGGCCTTGGTGCGATGGCTGAAATGCTCGTGCAGCACATCAACGCGGATGTGGGCGTCTGCTTGATAGGCGTAGCTCAGACCCAGCAAGAACCCGATGGAATACAGGTGCCACTGCAGCTCCTCCATTTCGATACGACCCTCGTTAAACAGGTAGCGCATGAGTACGTTGATGACGATAACTGCGAGCAGCACGAGCCAAACGTAGGAAATCACTCGACCGACTTGATCCGCCACGCGATCCATACGCTTCGACCAAACGGTATGGGGCAGGTAGTCCTTGGAGTTCGGCTGGGCCACTAAAAATCTCGAGGCAAGTAGGCGCGAGACTTCCACTCGGCATACTGCGTTCGAAAGGCGCGCTGGGAGGCCAATATCTCGGCAAAATCTGCGTCCTTCGCCGCCTCTTCCTCAAGAATCTGATCCGACACCTTGTTCAGTTCGCGCAGCAAGGCCTCCGGCAAGATCTCCGCCGAAACGCCAATGTCGGCGAAGCCCGCAATGACCTCGCCCTGCAGGGCTTCTGCCTGCGCCAAGTTGCGCGTAACGGCAGCCGTGCAGCCAAGGTTGAGCATGGCTTGGTCGGCCTCGTCGAGCCCGCGCCAAACCTCGAGGTTCACCACAAGATGTGAAGATGTAAAGGGCTGATGCCAGCCCGGGTAATAGTTATAGGGGGCGACCCGATTAAAGCCCAAGGCCTGATCCACCACGGGCAGCGCGAACTCGGTGGCATCGATGGCGCCTTTTTCCAGCGCCTGAAAAATCTCGCCCCCGGGTAACATCGTCACGCTGGCCCCTAGTCGCTCGATCACTCGGCCGCCCAGTCCCGCGAAACGAATTTTCAGGCCCTGCACATCTTCCAGCGATTCAATACGGCGGCGAAACCAACCGGCGGTTTCCGGTCCAGTCATTCCGCAGTAGATGGGGTGCAGGTTGTAGCGGGTGTACAGCGACTCGGTCAGCTCGCGCCCGCCGCCGTGGTACCACCACGCGCTATATTCCCAGGGCTCCATGCCAAAGGGTACGGCTGCGATCAAGGGTGAAGCGGGAATTTTGCCTTGGTCATAGCCAAGCCAGGTATAGCCCGCGGGTACCTTGCCATCGCGCACCGCATCGGTAATGGAGAAGGCCGGTACGATCTCACCGGGCTCGAACAACTGCAGATCGATAGCGCCACCACTGGCTGTGCGAATGGCTTCAGTGAAATAGACCGGGTTGTCGCCGAGCACTGGCATGGTGGTTTGGAAGACCACAGGCAACCGCCAAGTGAGTCGTGCCGGTCGTGCGCTGCTATCGCTCTCGGCCAACTCATATACGGGGGCGTGCACGGGTCTGATCGCCAAGGAACCGATGATGCCCACGACGAAGGCCATGACAACGGCGAATAGGGCGGCACGATTGCTGATGCGTTTGTCGTTGGATGTGGCCACAAACTCTCTCCCCAAGTTGACGTGGTCGGCGAAGTCGACGGTGGGTGATTGTGAGAAGCCAGCCCGCGACATGCAAGGCACTCGCAAGGTAGGCGTCAAAATGCGTGAGAGCTTTTTCCACACCACAAACACAATTGCCCCTATAGATTCTCGCCTTGGACGAAATCAAGGTCTTGCCCGCAGGGAAAGTATTGCTTGTGAGTTATTCCTTTTTTTGAGTTTAGGCGCGCTGGTAGTTTGCGGCCCGCCGTTGCGAGAGCCGATGCATTTGTTGCCAGTCTCTTGTTATGCGAGTCCTAAGACTTAGCAAACGCCAAATTTCAGACCAATCACTGTTGGGGGCTTTATGCAAATCGGAGTACCGAAAGAAACCTGGCCGGGCGAGGTTCGCGCCGCCATGGTTCCTGCCAATGCGAGCAAATTGATCAAAGAAGGATTCTCCGTCGCAGTGCAAAGTGGCGTCGGTGCAGCATCGGGATACGCTGATGCAGACTACGCAGAAGCCGGAGCCACAGTGAGCGATGATCGCGCCGCACTGTTAGCTGGCTCCGACATTGTGATGGCGGTGCGCAAGCCAGATGCCGCAGATGTTAGCTCGCTGAAAAAGGGCGCGCTGTATGTCAGTTTTCTTGACCCCTTTAATGAAAAGCCCCTGGTTGAAAGCATTGCCGCTCAAGGCGCTACGGCCATCTCAATGGAAATGGTGCCGCGAAGCACGAGGGCGCAGAAGATGGATGCCTTGTCCTCGCAAGCTAACTTGGCGGGCTACGTGACCGTGATTCAAGCTTCGTTCCATCTGCCTAAAATCATGCCCATGATGATGACGCCATCGGGCACCATCGCCCCGGCTCGCGTTTTTGTTATCGGTGCGGGTGTCGCCGGTTTGCAGGCCATCGCCACGGCCAAGCGTCTGGGTGCGCGGGTCGAGGCTTTCGATACTCGTCCAGTAGTTGCCGAACAGGTGCAGTCGTTGGGCGCCAAGTTTGTCGAGATTGACCTAGGTGATACCGGCCAGACCGATCAGGGCTACGCCAAGGAGCTAACCCCGGAACAGGTCGAAATGCAGCGTGAGGGGCAAAAGGCCATCATCAGCCAATCAGATGTGGTGATCACAACCGCCCAACTGTTTGGTCGTCCCGCGCCGCAAATTGTTGGCCGGGACATGGTCGAGTCCATGAAGCCCGGCAGCGTGATCATCGACATGGCGGTTGAGACCGGCGGCAATGTCGAAGGCTCTGTCATGAACGAGGTGGTGGATATCAACGGTGTGAAGGTCGTTGGCCAGGGCAATTTGCCCGGTGAAGTGGCGCGTAACGCCAGCGACATGTATTCCAATAACCTGCTGAACTTGGTGATGGAATTTTGGGATAGCGAGGCTAAGACCCTGAATCTCGACCCCGAAGACGAGATCATTGAAGCCTGTGTGATCACCCGCGACGGTGCTGTGGTCAACGAAACCATCAAAAACATTTATAGCGGAGGCTAAATCATGGAAGCCGTATTTCTTGCAATGGTGCTTATGCTGTCGATCTTCCTCGGCTTCGAGCTGATTTCGAAGGTGCCAGCAACCCTACACACTCCGCTGATGTCTGGTGCGAATGCCATTTCTGGCATCACCATCGTGGGTGCATTGATCTCCGCTGGCGGCGACTCCGGCGCGATGTCCAGCTACCTCGGCGCCGCCGCGGTGATGTTCGCCATGATCAATGTGGCCGGCGGTTATCTCGTGACCAACCGAATGCTGAGCATGTTCAAAAAGAAAGATGCCAATCAGCCCGGAGGTAAGTCATGAATCCAGTCATTATTAATCTGTGGTACGTGGTTGCAGCGGCGCTGTTCATTTTTGGCCTGAAGCAGCTCGGTTCACCGGCAACAGCTGTGCGCGGCAACATTCTGTCTTCGCTGGCCATGGTCATCGCCATTGGCGTGACGCTTTTCAACAAAGAGATTCTCTCCTTCCAGTTAATCTTGATTGCCGCGGCTGTCGGTGCGGTGATTGGCGCCATCGCCGCCCAGAAGGTTGAAATGACCAGCATGCCCGAGATGGTGGCCCTCTTTAATGGCTCTGGCGGTATCGCCAGTCTCATGGTGGGCTGGGCTGCGCTATACAACGTTGGCAACACCACGTTCACCGATGTAACGATTCTGCTGTCGATTGTGATCGGTGGCATGACCTTTAGCGGCAGTATTTTGGCTTGGGGCAAACTCAGTGAGGTGATGACCTCGGCTGCCGTAGTCTTCGGTGCCCAGCGTATTGTCAACGCGGGTATCTTGATTGGGCTAATCGCATGCTCTGTCCTGTTCTGCATGGAGCCTGCCGTCGACTCACCCTACTTGTATGCAGTCATCGGTCTAGCGCTGTTGTTTGGCGTCATGGCCGTGCTGCCTATCGGTGGTGCAGACATGCCGGTAGTGATCTCCCTGCTGAACAGCTATTCGGGCCTTGCGGCCTGTGCCGCGGGCTTTGCGATCAACAACAACATTTTGATTGTCGCAGGCTCCATGGTTGGGGCGGCGGGCATCATCCTAACCAACATCATGTGTAAGGCGATGAACCGATCCCTAGGTCACGTTCTGTTCTCGGGTTTTGGCGCTGTGAAGCAGGCGACCAAGGTCGAAGGCGAAGTGAAGCCCATTGTTGCGGAAGATGCTTTCCTGATTCTCGAAGCCGCACAGTCGGTGTCTTTCGTACCCGGTTACGGCATGGCGGTAGCCCAGGCTCAGCACGTGGTGCGCGAGCTAGGCGAACTGCTGGAGAAAAACGGTGCAGAAGTCACTTACGCCATTCACCCGGTTGCCGGTCGCATGCCTGGTCATATGAACGTGCTGTTGGCAGAAGCCAATGTGCCCTATGACCAACTGGTTGAGATGGAAGACATTAACCCGCGTATCGATAACGTCGATGTGGCGGTAGTCATCGGTGCTAACGACGTGGTGAACCCAAGTGCGCGCAACGATGAAAACAGCCCGATATACGGCATGCCCATCATCAACGTGGATCAAGCCAGAACAGTCTTCGTCCTCAAGCGCTCCATGGGTTCAGGCTTCTCTGGGGTTGATAACCCACTCTTCTTTGGCGACAACACTCGCATGCTGTTTGGCGATGCGAAGCAGTCGATAGCCGCAGTGGTTGCTGAATTCAAAGGCTGAGTCGACCTTAAGTAAGGGTATCGATAAAAAAGTGGGTCGCTGCGCCATGATGCCAGTAGCGACCCTTGTTACTTAGGGCTAGATGCCCGCGAGCACTGTGATGGTTGCCAGACGGATTCGTCGTCAAACGCAGACGTCGCAAAAGAAGGCGCGAAGTCGTCCACATCCCTCAAGCGCAATAGCCTAAATCTCACGACATGTTGCGCTTTCGGCGCTAGGCTTTTAGGTGTTGCAAAGGCATTGTTGGTAATCCAACGATAAATCGGGTGTCTGTCATGACGTTGGCTAACGAAGATTTACCCCAGCTCAAAAGTTACTTCTACGAATGGCTCGCTGAAGCCGATAGCAGCCGGCGGCCCGGTGCGTTTGAGTTGTCGCTGCAAGAGCGCCTGATCCGGGTCGAAGAAACATTGTCTAATCAAATTGAGCTGACCCGGCAGGGTTTCTCGGCCATGGACAAACGCTTCGAGGGCATGCAAGAACAAATGGATCAGCGGTTTGACGCCTTTCAAGGTCAACTGGACGTACGTTTTGAGGTCGTGCAGGGACAACTGGATAAGCGTTTTGAAGCCGCGCGAGCCCAAACCGATAGCCGCTTTGAAGCGATGCAAACCCATTTGGATAAGCGCTTCGATGCCATTGCCAGCGATGTGAGGAATCTAAGCCAGCGCATGGATAAATTCATGTTGTGGTCGTTTTCTACAACGGTAGCAGGCAGTGGACTAGTCATTACCGTACTCAAGCTCTGGCCACCGGTTTAGCTGCAAGCTACGACAAATCCAGCGCTTGGCTGTGCCGGCTGCGACGCCCAGCGCAAAAAAGTGCGCAAACCTCATCGTCGTCGTGTAAAAGCCATTGGGTTTTGAGCATTAACAAATACAGGGGTTGAACGATGACAAATGTCGACACACCACTCACAAACGCTGACTTCTCTCAGCGATCCGCGCAGGCAACGACTAACGATCAGTTCAGGCTGCGGTGGTCGCCGCGCTCGATGACTGGTCAGGCGCTAACCCTTGCCCAGGTGCAAAGCCTGTGTGAGGCAGGTCGTTGGGCGCCGTCTTGTTTTAACTCTCAGCCTTGGCGTTTTATCTACGCCTTGCCAGATACACCGCAGTGGCAACCGCTGTTGGATCTGCTGATGGATGTAAACAAGCTTTGGGCAGCCAAAGCGGGGGCCCTGGTCGCACTGGTTGCACGCACACACTTTGAAGCTAACGACGCACCCACAGCTACGCATAGTTTCGATACCGGCAGCGCATGGATGAGTATGGCGCTGCAGGCCCAGCATATGGGTTTGGCCGCCCATGCTATGTGGGGGTTTCACCACGATCAGGCAGCCGATGCGCTCAAGCTGCCTGAATATTTTTCGACCCAAGCGCTGATCGCGTTCGGTCACCCCGCGCCCGCCGAGGCGCTGCCAGATCCGCTGCGCGAGCGTGAGGTACCGTCTCCACGCAAGGCATTAAGCGAACTGATGTTCAACGGTGCTATGGGCTAGCGCTGCGCTGCCGCGAGCGGTGCTAGATCTCTCGCCACTCACCCGGCGCGAGACCATCCAACGTCCAAGACCCCACTCGATAGCGAATCAATCGAAGTACGGGAAATCCTAGCGCAGCGCACATGCGTCTTACCTGGCGATTTCTGCCCTCCTTCAGCGTCAGGGTTAACCAAGTGTCGGGTATGGATTGACGCGCCCGAATGGGTGGTGTGCGTGGCCACAGCCCATGTTCAGGTGCGCCCAACTGCCAAGTTGCGGGTAGTGTCACGCCATCCTTTAGTTCAATGCCACCGCCAAGAGGGGCAAGGTCATCAGGCGTCGGCGCACCTTCTACCTGAACCCAGTAGGTTTTACTCATCTTGCCCTCGGGGCTGGCGATTTTGTGCTGCAGGGCGCCGTCGTCGGTCAGCACCATCAGCCCCTCGCTGTCGCGATCCAGTCGTCCCGCTGGGTAAACATTGGCGATGGGCACGTAGTCGCCCAAATTTGCCCGACCTTGATCGTCAGAGAACTGGGACAGCACGTTGTAGGGTTTGTTCAGCAAGACTATTCGGCTCATGGCCCATTATCCGCATTTTCTTGTCGCATGCGGGACT
>ERZ802827.338-NODE-338-length-25120-cov-19.9872_pt1 | contig 25120 bp, 19 predicted proteins | sample MGYA00345652_ERZ802827 | MGnify/ENA primary metagenome ERZ802827 (study PRJEB30503, sample SAMEA104212372) | marine metagenome | biome: Westerlies Biome; feature: [SRF] surface water layer (ENVO:00010504) within the epipelagic zone...; material: water... | reverse complement strand
CAATATGCTGTTTAAACTTTTGTTCCATGGCTCATTTGCGTGGCAACTTTATTTGCCAAAACGCGTTTAATTGCCTCTACCTTTAGCTGGCATTCTTCGTACTCTTGCTCCACATTGGCAGCAGCAGTAAGCGCACTTCCTACATGCGTAGAAAGGTATTGTTGTTGTGCATCATAAATCAAACTACGAATAACAACGTTAAAATCGAAATCGCCATTTGGAGCAAAATATCCAACGGCGCCGCTGTATAAACTACGTTGGCTAACTTCGTGTCTATTGATGAGTTCCATAGCACGCTGCTTGGGCGCACCCGTCATGCTGCCCATAGGAAAACAAGCATCAATAATGTCCAATGAGTGTGTGTTTTCAGAACAAGAGGCAACCACTGTAGAAATCATTTGATGCACTTGCGAAAAAGGATATACAGCACATTGTTCTGCAACGGAAACAGAACCTTTATTTGCAATTCGCGATAAATCGTTTCGAACCAAATCCGTTATCATAATATTCTCTGCACGCTCTTTTGGATCATTTTTAAGAAGTTGAGCATTGGCTTTATCTAAAAATTCATCTGTATGTCGGGCAGCAGTTCCCTTTATTGGTTGCGAAAACACATGCGTACCTTTTCGAGATAAAAACCGTTCAGGAGAAGCGCACATCAAGTGTACGTTTTTCATAGACAAATATGCGGCAAATGGTGTTTTGGAGATGCTGTTTAGTGCATTAAAAAATTGATGTGGCAGCACCTCTACGTTCTCAGCAAACCACTCCATACAATAGTTTACTTCATATATATCACCTCGCAAAATGTGCTGCTGCAAGGCAGTGGCATGCTGTAAATAATCTGATTTTGAAATTCGAGGCTTTAAGTCAATTGCTTTCGATTCTGTAAAATCGAGTGGTGGTGTTGATACTAATTGGGCAAAATCTTCATCGGCATTTGCATCACTACTATACAAAGCGGTTAAGGTGTCTCCTTGTAAAAGCCATATTTTTTCGGGATTGAAAAACTGCAGTTTTGGCACCGAAATATACGCTGGGTTTGTGGGTACTATTTGCTCCCAGGCATTTGAAAATTCATAGCTAAAAAAACCAAATAACCAATCGTCACCAACTGCGTTTTGAAGCGCGTTGTAGGAATTAAGCCATTGAGCCTGAGGATGCATGCCAACAGCCAGGATAGCGTCATAAGCATTATGGTGGTGCGGATAATCGTTAGAATCAAGCCACGCCACAGGGCTGAACTGTGCCGACCAAGCGAATAACCTTGACTTAATATCAGGGAAATTTTTTATGTTATATACTGTTTTTGTGCGTGTTACCAACTAATCACCTTCTTAAAAAACAAAATTAGGCATTTGAGAAAAGATTTCACCAACACTTTAAAAAAAATCTCTATTTTTGCACCATGACTGTAAACTTAGTTTCACGTTTCACTTTTTCCCCGCGCGCTCGTCGCCCCTTGGGGTAGTTTACTTATTTATGAAACTAAGGTGTGTCCGGTTTCCTCCTCCGATTATTTTCAGTCTAATTTTCTCAACTCCATAACATGGAAATTCAAGTTGCTAAACGCATACACGTTATCTATGCGACCACCATTTCAGAAACAATAACTTCTTCGGCGCAAGTGCGCGGAACAGGTATTGCCCGTCGTTCCCCCGAATATATTCGTAATAAAATTGAATCTGGAAATGCCATAATTGCGTTGGACGGAGACACGTTTGCGGGTTTTTGTTACATCGAGGCATGGGGACACGAAAAGTATGTAGCACATTCGGGACTCATTGTAGCTCCTGAATATCGAGGTATTGGATTGGCAAAAAAAATTAAGACACAAATTTTTAAGTACACGCAGCAGAAATATCCAACTGCCAAAATTTTTGGTATTACAACTGGTCTGCCTGTAATGAAAATAAATTACGATTTGGGTTATAAGCCGGTAACGTTTTCGCAACTTACAGACGATCCTGATTTTTGGAAGGGTTGCCAGACCTGCAAGAACTATGATGTCCTTACAAGAACAAACCGAACCATGTGCTTGTGTACCGGAATGCTTTATGATCCAAAAGCAAAAAACAACAATGGGATTGTAGGAAGGTTACAATCTTTTAAAAACGCATTTAAACGAGACAAAAAATGAAAAAATTAGTTTTAGCATACAGTGGTGGGTTAGACACCTCGTATTGTGTGAAATCGCTTAGCGAACAAGGGTATGAAGTGCACGCTGTAAGTGTGAACACAGGTGGTTTTGATGCTGATGAAGTAACAAAGCTGGAAGCCAAAGCACTTGCACTGGGTGCGCATTCATATACCAGCATTGAAGCAGTAGAAACATTTTACCAAGATGTTGTCAAATATTTGATTTTTGGAAATGTATTAAAAAACAACACTTATCCACTCTCCGTAAGTGCCGAGCGTGTTACACAAGCCGTGGCCATTGTAAAACATGCAAAAGAAATTGGCGCAAATTTTATTGCGCATGGAAGTACTGGTGCTGGAAACGATCAAGTCCGTTTTGATTTGATTTTTCAAACCATTGCACCAAAAATTGAAATCATTACGCCCATTCGTGATCAAAAACTTTCTAGAGAAGATGAAATTCAGTACCTCAAAAGACACGGAGTAGATTGGTCGTGGGAAAAGGCTCAGTATTCCATAAACAAAGGGCTTTGGGGTACTTCGGTTGGTGGTAGTGAGACATTGAAATCACGTAAACCACTACCCGACGCTGCTTATCCAAATCCATGCTCAAAAACAGGTGAAGAGCAAGTTTCACTTCAATTTGAAAAAGGGGAATTGGTAGGAGTTAATGATCAAAACTATTCGCCTGTTGCAGCCATTCAAGCGTTGCAAGCGCTTGCTGCGCCTTACGCTATTGGGCGTGATATTCACGTTGGAGATACTATTATAGGCATTAAAGGACGTGTGGGCTTTGAGGCAGCAGCAGCTTTAATTACGTTAAAAGCGCATCATTTGCTAGAAAAACATACGTTGAGCAAATGGCAATTACATCATAAAGATTATATCGGTTCGCATTACGGCATGATGCTTCACGAAGGACAATATTTAGACCCTGTAATGCGTGATTTTGAGGCGTTGCTAACCAACAGCCAAAACACCGTTACAGGTAGTGTTTTTGTTACCCTTCACCCCTACAGGTTTACACTAGATGGCATTGATTCGGAATTTGACTTGATGGACAATTCCTTTGGCACCTATGGCGAAGCCAATGAAGCATGGAGCGCAACCGAAGCAAAAGGCTTTATTAAACTATCGGCGAATGCCGGAAAAATTTATCAGCATGTCAATAAATAACATTCAAGTAGGCGTTGTTGGTGGCGCAGGATATACAGGTGGTGAATTGCTACGATTGTTGGTCAATCATCCACATGTAGAAATTAATTTTGTTTACAGTTCTACGCGTGCTGGACAGCCTATTTCAAACACACATCCAGATTTGATTGGAATTTTAGACAGTCCTTTTTCAGGAGAACTCAATGCAGAAATTGATGTACTTTTCTTGTGTATGGGACATGGAAACTCGTCCACATTTTTACATGAACACACGGTAAATGACAACACCAAAATCATTGATTTAAGCAACGACTTTAGGCTTACAGCAGATCGTGATTTTATGGGCAGATCGTTTGTGTATGGACTGACAGAAGTAAATATAAATCAGATTAAATCAGCGCAAGCTATTGCCAATCCGGGCTGCTTTGCTACGGCAATTCAGTTGGCATTGGTACCGCTAGCAGCTGCAGGGAAATTGCAAAACGAAGTGCATGTAAATGCCATTACGGGAAGTACAGGCGCAGGCGCTGTGCCTTCCGCTACAAGTCATTTTAGCTGGCGCAACAATAACATTTCGTATTACAAGCCATTTACGCATCAGCATTTGGGAGAAATTGGCGAAACACTTGCGCAAGCGCAAGGAAGTGCCTCTACACTTCGCTTTTTGCCTATCCGTGGAAATTTTACCCGTGGTATTTTTGCAACTGCTTATACTTCTTTTGAAGGAAGTTTGGATGACGCTTACGCCATTTACGAATCGTTTTACAACGACAGTCCATTTACAACCGTAAGTAAAAATGAATTGGCACTAAAGCAAGTGGTGAATACCAATAGATGTTTGGTGCATTTGCATAAACACGAAGGACAATTGCTCATAACTAGCATCATTGACAATTTACTAAAAGGAGCCTCTGGACAAGCCATTGAAAATATGAATTTGATGTTTGGCCTAGAGCAAAGTACTGGGTTAAATTTAAAATCAGCTACATTTTAACGAATTAAAACACATTAATTAAAAAACAGAACGCATGAAAATTGCCATTTTAGGAGCCGGAAACTTAGGACTTAGTATTAGTCGAGGGCTTATAACAAACAATAGTATCACCCAGTTGCACTTGACACGCAGATCTGTTGAAAGTATAGCTTCGTGGACAGAATATGCAAACACGCATGTTAGTGCCGACAACAAAAAAGCCGTACAAGAATCGGATATAATCATTTTGGCGGTGCAGCCACGTCAGTTGGGAAAACTTCTCGAAGAAATAAAGGATTTACTTCACGACAATCATGTTTTAATCTCGACTGTTACGGGGTATTCAATTGCTAAAATGGAGGAAATTGTAAGTAAAAATGTACATATCATCCGGTCGATGCCCAACACAGCTATATCGGTTGGAAAATCGATGACGTGCTTGTGCGCAAATGAAATGGGAAAAGACAGGCTTCCTGTTGCTGAAGCGATTTTTAATGGATTGGGAACAAGCATTATTATTGAAGAGCAGCACATGCGCGCAGCAACAGTCATTTGCGCTTCGGGTATTGCCTTTTGGATGCGATTGATTCGTGCCACCACGCAAGGCGGTGTTCAGTTGGGTTTTGACGCTGCCGAAGCCATGAAAATGTCGATGTATACAGCCATGGGCGCAGCATCGTTGCTTATTGAAACAGGCGCACACCCAGAAGAAGAAATTGACAAAGTAACCACACCAAGAGGTTGCACTATCGAAGGGTTGAATGAAATGGAACACCAAGGCCTAAGCTCATCGCTAATACAAGGCATTGTATCTTCGTTCAAGAAAATTAACGAAATAGCACAAGACTAACATGCCATTATTTGATGTATATCCGCTTTATGATGTAACGCCTGTTCGTGCCAAAGGCGTTCATGTATATGGTGCAGACAGAAAAAAATATTTGGATTTGTATGGCGGCCATGCGGTAATAAGCATTGGACACCAACACCCCGTTTACAACAGAAGACTGAAAAAGCAAATGAGCAAGATTGGATTTTATTCCAACGCTATTCAAAATCCCCTGCAAAAGCAATTGGCGGATGAAGTTGAAGCGCAATCGGGATGCGAGGGATACCAATTGTTTATGTGTAGCTCGGGAGCAGAAGCAAATGAAAATGCGCTTAAACTCGCCTCGTTCTACAACAAAAAGGCTAAAGTTGTTGCGTTTAAAAATGCCTTTCACGGCAGAACAAGTGCGGCAGTTGCAGCTACCGATACACCAAAAATTATTGCGCCGTTGAATGCGCAGCAAGAAGTCATTTTTTTAGCGTTTGGAGATGAAAAAGCCTTAGAAGAAACATTGAGTAAAGAAGACGTTTGCGCCGTAATCATTGAAGCCATTCAAGGCGTTGGCGGATTGGATATGCCTACAAAAAAATTTATGAAGGGTGTAGAGAAGCTATGTCGCAAGTACAACAGTTGTCTTATTGCCGATGAAGTACAGTCGGGTTTTGGTCGCTCGGGCGCATTTTTTGCGTACCAACATTTTGGAGTGACTCCTGATATCATTTCTATGGCAAAAGGAATGGGAAATGGTTTTCCTGTAGGTGGCATTTTTGTGCATCCAAAAATTGAACCGTGGTATGGCATGTTAGGAACTACATTCGGCGGTAATCATTTGGCATGTCAGGCAAGCTTGGCCGTTTTGGAAGTGTTAAAAAAGAAAAATCTTATTTCGCACGCAGCTTCACTTGGTGAAGCATTTGAAGCAAGAGCAAAAACAATTAAAGCGGTGAAAAAAGTAAAAGGTCGTGGACTTATGCTTGGGCTTGAATTTGATTTTGAAGTAAGCGAGTTACGAAAGAAACTTATTTACGAGCATCGTATTTTCACTGGTGGAAGCAGCAATAAAAAACTATTGCGCATACTCCCACCACTAACAATACAGCAAAAACATTTTGACTACTTTTTTAATGCCTTAGAAAAATCGCTTTAAAAGTTCAAAATGGACATTTAACAATAAACAGCAATTCTCACTATCGTGAAATACAAAACTCGAAGTGGTTTGCGTAATTTTAAATAGATGAAACAATTTTTAACGCTGAATGACCTTCCAGACTTTGATGCACAAGTAGCACTTGCGCAACACATCAAGGCAAACCCGTATGAATTTGAGCAGTTAGGGAAGCGAAAAACTCTTGGACTTTTATTTTTTAATCCAAGTTTACGTACAAGACTGAGTACCCAAAAAGCTGCCCGTTTGTTAGCAATGGATGTCATGGTGATGAATTTCAGTAACGAGGCATGGGCAATAGAATACGAAGATGCTACCACTATGGAGGGGCTTCGATCTGAGCATGTAAAAGAAGCTGCACAAGTGGTTTCGCAATATTGCGATGTTGTCGGAATTCGAGCTTTTGCTACACTTACCGATAAAGAGAAAGACGAGTCGGAGCAAGTATTGCAAAAATTTATTGAATACGCATCTGTGCCTATTTTAAATATGGAAAGTGCTACCGCTCATCCGTTGCAAGCTCTTGCCGATGCGCTAACACTTACAGAACACGATTTGCCCAAAAAGCCAAAAGTAGTGCTTACATGGGCGCCGCATCCAAAGGCATTACCACATGCAGTTGGCAATTCGTTTACACGTATGATGCAGCATAAGAACGCTGATTTTGTGATTGCAAATCCGCAAGGATATGATTTGGATCCGCGTATCACTAAAGATATTCCTATCATTCACAATCAAAATGAAGCGCTAAAAGATGCCGATATTGTATATGCTAAGAATTGGTCGTCGTATGAATCATATGGGCAAATTTTAAGAACGGACAACGAATGGATGCTCACGCCCGAAAAAATGGCGTTAACCCATAACGCTAAGTTTATGCATTGCCTGCCCATTAGGAGAAATGTGGTGGTGGCAGATGGCGTTTTGGATCATCCAAATTCAATTGTAATTGAACAAGCAAACAACAGAACTTTTGCTGCAGCAGCAGTATTAAAAACATTAATCTCTTGAAACAAAAGCTACATATTGTCAAAGTTGGTGGACATTTGGTAAACGATGCCGATGCCTTGCAAAAGGTGTTGTCGGCTTTTGCTAAAATGGATGTACCCAAAATTTTGGTACATGGTGGCGGACGACATGCAACGGGCTTGGCTACTAAATTGGGTATTTCTCCCAAAATGATTGAGGGAAGACGCATCACAGATGCTGCCATGCTTGAGGTTGCAATAATGAGCTATGCGGGATTATCCAACAAAAAAATTGTAGCGCAGCTGCAACAACTTGACGTAAATGCGGTTGGACTCAGCGGCGCAGATGGAAATTGCATTGAAGCTGTTAAGCGTCCCGTAAAAGAAATTGATTTTGGCTTTGTGGGCGATATTGTCAATGTAAATGCTGCTGTATTTAATTCCTTAGGCGCTCAAGATTTTGTGCCTGTTTTGTGTGCGATTACACATGATAAAAATGGCCAATTGTTAAATACAAACGCCGATACCATTGCTGCGCAAGTTGCTATTGCTTTGAGTGCCACCTATGAGGTTAGCCTGTTTTATTGTTTTGAGCATGCAGGTGTACTTCGAGATATTGCAACGCCAACAGATGTAATTTCGCATTTAAATGCAACACAAACCGAAACTTTTATAAAAGAAGGTGTTATCCATCAAGGGATGGTGCCTAAATTACACAACGGATTCGACGCACTAAAAAATGGTGTCAATGAAGTGGTTATCAGTAATGTAACTGCATTAACACAGTCAGAGGCTCCTAAAACAACATTGCAATGAAACGCATAGAAGAATTACAACAAGAAGCCATTGCGTTGCTTCAAAAATTAATTAGCACCCCTTCGCTTTCTGGCGAGGAAGATCAAACGGCTGCGCATATCAAAGCGTGGCTCGAAAGTTATGGTGTGGTATGCGAGCAAGAAAAAAATAATGTCTATGCCATAAATAAGCACGAAGACCCAAGCAAGCCGTATTTATTGCTGAATTCGCATCACGATACCGTTCATGCCAATAGTGGTTATACGCGTAATCCACATGATGCCACCATTGAAGACGGAAAATTGTATGGATTAGGAAGCAATGATGCCGGAGGCGCATTGGTGTGTTTGTTGGCTACGTTTGTGTACTTCTACGAGCACGAAAACATGGCGTACAACCTTGTGGTTGCTGCCACGGCAGAGGAAGAAACATCGGGTCCAAATGGCCTAAATAGTTTACTGAAAACACTACCGCCTATTGATACCGCTATTGTGGGTGAGCCTACGCAAATGCACCTGGCTGTAGCCGAAAAAGGCTTGGTTGTTTTTGATGCTACCATAAACGGAACAGCAAGCCATGCAGCACATCCAAACGAAGACAATCCAATTTACAAGGCCGGAAAGGTTATTGAATGGTTTAAAGGATTTGAATTCGACAGGGTATCTGATACCCTAGGACCTGTAAAACTGACCGTGACACAAATTAATGCCGGAAAACAACACAATGCAGTTCCGGCTGATGTCAAGTTGGTTTTGGACGTTCGTGTAAATGACATGTACACTAACGAGGAAATAAGCGAATTGATGCAGCAAGCCCCTTGTGAGGTAGTGGCTCGCTCGCTCAGACTGGGTTCTTCATCTATTCCAATAGATCACGCATTGGTGCAAGCAGGAATTGCTGCAGGGAGAAACACCTATGGCTCTCCTACCCTTTCCGATCAAGCGGTGTTATCTTGTAACTCGCTAAAACTAGGACCTGGAGACTCCTTGCGATCGCATAGCGCAAATGAATTTATATTTGTAAAAGAACTCGAAGCGGCCATACCGTTGTATATTTCCATACTAAAACAAACATTATGAAGCTTTGGCAGAAAAAACAAACCACTGTAACAGAAGCCGTTGATAGATTTACGGTTGGCGACGATAGGCTTTGGGATGTACGATTGGCGCCTTACGATATTTTGGGATCAAAAGCGCACGCACAAATGCTTGCTACGGTTGGGTTACTTACAGCAGATGAGGCCGAAGCACTTTGCAGTGAATTGGATAACATCATGACATTGGTGACCAAAGAAGACTTTGTTATCGAAGATGATTTTGAAGACATTCACTCCAAAATTGAGTTTATGTTAACGGAGCGATTGGGTGATGTGGGTAAAAAAATCCATACCTCACGCTCAAGAAATGACCAGGTGCTAACAGCCATGCAGTTGTTGCTTAAAGATGAAATCACTGAAATCAAGGAGCTTACAAAAGCCTTGTTTAGCACATGGATGTCCTTAGCGGAAAAGCATAAAAATGATTTACTACCCGGCTACACCCACCTTCAAGTGGCGATGCCCTCTTCGTTTGGATTGTGGTTTTCGGCTTATGCCGAGTCGTTGGTAGATGATGTGATTTTACTCAACGCTGCGCATACCATTTGCGATCAGAATCCGTTGGGAAGTGCTGCGGGGTACGGCAGCTCTTTTCCTATTGACCGAATGCACACCACAGAAGCCTTGCAGTTTAGCACATTGAAATTCAATGCGGTAGCTGCGCAAATGGGTCGTGGGAAAACAGAACGTATCACGGCAAGTGCCCTTGGTTCGTTAGCGGCTACACTAGGTCGTTTTTCTATGGACGTATGTTTGTATATGAGTCAGAATTTTGATTTTATTCATTTCCCTGAGCATCTAACCACGGGATCTAGCATTATGCCACACAAAAAGAATCCAGATATTTTTGAATTGATACGTGGCAAATGTGCGCTTGTTCAAGGACTTGCCAACGACTTTGCCTTACTCGGTCAAAATTTGCCTAGCGGCTATCACCGTGAAATGCAGTTATTTAAGGGCAAAATGCTGGAAGGCATTGACAGTATAAAAGATTGCTTGACCATACTTAACAGTGCCATTAAAGAAGTTGGTGTACGTGAAAATATCATGGAAGACAAGATGTATTCCTATGCCTTTACGGTGGATGCGCTAAACGAATTGGTGCAACAGGGCGTTCCGTTTAGAGACGCATACAAGCAAGTAGGCCTTGACGTTGAGGCAGGTAACTTTAAGCCACCTAAAAAAGTACATCACAACCACGTGGGGAGTCTTGGGAATTTGTCATTAGATAAGATTCAGGAAAAGTTTAATAAACACTATTAAGCAACTCCACAATGGCAACGCAACGGCTTTATTTTATAGATGCCCTTAGAGCGTTTGCCATTTTGATGATGCTGCAAGGGCATTTTATTAGTGGGTTCGACACATCAACAGTAAACCAAAACAACTTTTTATATCGTGCTTGGTTGTATAACCGAGGGATTACCGCACCTGTATTTTTTACCATAACGGGTTGGGTGTTTATGTTTTTGTTGGAACGAAATCCCATAAAAGGCTGGCAAAACCCACGCCTTAGAAAAGGGCTGAAACGAGCATTTGAACTAATTTTGTGGGGCTACGCCTTGCGCCTTAGCCTCCCCTATTTCCTAACCACCGGACGGATAACCAAAACCTTTTTACGCCCCGATGTCTTGCAGATTATCGGATGTGGCTTGTTGTTTTCCATGCTGCTGTATTTACTTTTTAACAGCTTAGGAAAATTGCGCCCTTTGCTGTTTTTTGCCATTGGCATCGGCATTTTTAGCACCAATCCGCTTTATACGGATCTTACTTTTGAGAAGCTGCCGCTGTTTATTTCGGCCTATCTCACCAAAGCAAATGGCGCGGTTTTTTACCTGTTGCCGTGGTTGGGCTATGTAAGTTTTGGTGCAGGTATTGCCGTATTAATGCCAAAAAGACCCAAAAAATTGACCTATTGGGCCATTGGCTTTTTGACGTTGGGATATGTACTCTCCTTCCACTCCACTGTCCTCATTCATTCCCTATCAAAAACACTGTCTAGCACCCTACTAAACGAAGTAGCAAACAACAATTTCCTCTTTATTCACCTAGGGGATGTACTCATGCTGTTTGGGGTATTTATGCTGTTAGAACCGCTAGTAAAGCAAAGCCTGTGGCAGAAAATTGGCACTAAAACCTTATCGCTCTACATTGTGCATTACGTGATCCTATACGGGAGTTTTACCGGTATCGGATTGTATAAATTTTTCCACCATTCCCTGTCTTGGGAAGTTGCCGTATTGGGTGCGCTCTGTTTTACCGTTGGCGTAACGGCATTGGTGTTGGCGTATCCGAAGTATATGAAACCGTTGGTTGGGCGTATTACTAATACTAATTAAGGCGAAGTAATTTATACGCTTTAAAACATCTTGTAGGCATAACTGCTATTGTGCTACGCCACCATACACGGAACGTCATCTAATTACCTACATATGCAACGCACGGTCTTCTGTTGCGGCTAAAGCAGCTTCTTTTACGGCTTCGGCGTAGGTAGGATGCGCATGGCTCATACGTGCCAAATCTTCGGCAGAGGCACGGAATTCCATGGCGGTAACCGCTTCTGTAATCAAGTCGGCGGCACGTGCGCCTATCATATGTACACCCAAAATTTCATCCGTTTCGGCATGTGCCAAAATCTTTACAAATCCGTCCGTATCCATACTGGCGCGTGAGCGTCCAAGGGCACGCATGGGAAACTGTCCTTTTTTAAACGGCACGGCGCTTTCTTTTAGCTCCTCTTCTGTTTTTCCAACAGATGCCACCTCAGGCCAGGTGTAAATCACATTCGGAATTAGGTTGTAATCGATATGCGGTTTTTGACCAGCTAAAAACTCAGCCACCAATACACCTTCTTCTTCAGCTTTGTGGGCCAACATGGCACCACGCACCACATCACCAATAGCATAAATATTAGTTGCCGTAGTTTGTAGTTTTTCGTTTACTTCAACCTGTCCGCGGTTGTTAAGGGTAATCCCTGCAGCTTCAGCATTTAAGCCATTGGTATAAGGTCTTCTTCCTACAGAAACCAAACAATAATCCCCTTCAAAAGTTAGGGCTTCGCCCTTTTTGTTGTTTGCGGTTACGGTTACGGTATCGCCGTTGCGATCAACGGCCGTTACTTGATGCGAAAGGTGAAATTTCACCCCTTGCTTTTTCATTACTTTCATCAATTCTTTAGAAAGCGCAGCGTCTAACACTGGGCTAATACGATCGGCGTATTCTATCACGCTTACTTCTGCGCCCAATCTCCTATACACCTGACCCAGTTCCAATCCGATAACACCACCGCCAATCACGACCAGGTGTTTTGGGATTTCGCTTAGTTCCAATGCTTCTGTCGAAGTAATAATGCGCTCTTTATCCAAATCAATAAACGGCAAACTCCCCGGCGTTGAACCTGTTGCGATAATCGTATTTTTTGCTTCTATGGTTTGTGCGTCTTCGCCTGTAATCTTGATATGCGTTGCATCTTCAAACGAACCCAAACCACGCAATACGGTAATCTTATTTTTATCCATCAAAAAATCAATTCCTTTAATCGTAGTAGAAACCACTTCACGCTTACGCGCAATCATTTGTGGAAAATTGACTTCAATGGCACCGGCTACATCAATGCCATGCGTTTTAAAATCTTTGGTTGCCGTTTCGTAGTGATGTGAAGAATCCAACAAGGATTTTGAAGGGATACAACCTACGTTAAGGCAAGTTCCGCCAAGCGTTGGTTCTTTTTCAATGAGTACGGTTTTCATACCGAGTTGCGCGCAACGAATAGCTGCAACATATCCTCCAGGACCCGAGCCAATTATGGCAACATCAAATTGATTCATTTTTTTGGTTTAGTTTTACAAATGTACAATGAAGCTGGCATTTGATGCATATGCTTTTTAGTAATCCACACAAATTCGTAATATTACGAGATAAATGAAACAAAAACCTACCCTACCGCTTGGCATTGCCCTCCTTCCTGTTGTTGTGTTAGTGCTGTTACTTTCCATTAATGTGGGTATTTATGGAGATGATGCATTAAGCGGCTCTAATCAATTTATACTCCTTTTGGGAGGTGCGGTTGCGGCACTCATTGGCTTTAGACAAAATATTTCGTACAAAGAAATGTTGACGCAAGTGGCTGAAAATCTAAAATCGGTAACAGGTGCTATTCTAATTTTACTTTTTGTTGGGGCGTTGGCGGGTACCTGGTTGCTCAGTGGCATTATTCCTGCCATGATTTATTATGGGTTACAACTATTGCACCCCACTTATTTTTTGGCAGCGTGTATTATCATTTGCGCGTTGATATCTGTGGCAACAGGAAGTAGCTGGACCACATCGGCTACTGTGGGTATTGCGCTTATTGGCATTGGAAAAGCCATGGGTTTACCTGTGGGTATGATTGCTGGAGCTGTTATTTCTGGAGCGTATTTTGGTGATAAAATGTCTCCGCTTAGTGATACCACTAACCTTGCGCCTGCCATGGCGGGTGGCGAATTGTTTACGCACATTCGTTACATGGCATTGACTACCGTGCCTACAATCAGCGTTACGCTTTTGGTTTTCCTTATTATCGGATTTACGCAACAACCAGAAGCAGTTGTGCAAACAGACTCCTTATTAATTGCAATAAAAGAACGGTTTACTATAAATCCGTTGCTTTTTTTAGCCCCAGTGGTTGTTATTATTATGATTGCAAAAAAGACACCTCCTTTGGTTGCGTTGCTTATTGGAACGCTTTTGGGCTTATTGTTTGCCCTTATTTTTCAGCAACCTTTATTGACGTTATTAAGCAATCAAGAAGTCGTTTCGTGGGCAGGTACGTATAAAGTTATTATGGATGCCATTACGGTTTCCACTACCATTGAAACCAGTAATCCGTTATTAAACGATTTATTCCAATCGGGGGGCATGGCAGGAATGCTCGGTACCATTTGGCTTATCATTTGTGCTATGGTTTTTGGTGGCATTATGGATGCTATCGGGGCGCTCCAAACCATTAGTGGAGCATTACTCAAATGGGCAAAAAGTACCTTTCAATTGTTTGCAAGTACGGTGGCTTCTTGCTTGGCTATAAATATTACGGCATCAGATCAATACTTATCGATTGTGGTGCCTGGAAAAATGTTTGATAAAGCCTACAAAAATCGTGGGTTAGCGCCGGAAAATTTGAGTAGAACTTTGGAAGATTCGGGAACCGTAACTTCTGTTTTGGTACCGTGGAATACCTGTGGTGCATATCAGTCTGGCGTACTTGGTGTTTCGGTGGCAGAGTATTTTGTGTTCGCTATTTTTAACTGGTTAAGTCCGTTCACAACCTTGCTTTATGCAGCTATTGGATATAAAATAAAGCAGTTAAAATCTTAGCATCAAAATTTACTATGAACCAATAAACAATTAAAATTATATACAACACTAAGCCGTGTTTAATTTTGTAATTTTAAATTGTAAAAAAACCTAATATTATGAGCGAAAGTAAATGCCCCTTCCACGGAGCAACAACTCAACCTAACCTTGGAACACAAAACAAAGATTGGTGGCCAAATCATCTGAATTTAGACATCCTAAGACAACATGACACTAAAAGTAATCCTATTGAAGAAATCGACTATCGTCAGAATGTAAAAAGTCTTGACATAGACGCTGTTAAGGAAGATATTGTGAATGTCATGCGAGACAGTAAAGATTGGTGGCCTGCAGATTATGGTCATTATGGACCTTTCTTTATCCGAATGACTTGGCACGTAGCAGGAACATATAGAACCGGTGACGGTCGTGGCGGTGCGGCAACAGGCGCTCAGCGTTTTGCTCCGCTTAACTCATGGCCAGACAATGGGAACTTGGATAAAGCTAGACGCTTGCTTTGGCCTGTTAAAGAAAAATACGGAAATAATTTAAGTTGGGCAGATTTACTTGTGCTTGCCGGAAACGTTGCAATCGAGGACATGGGTGGACCAAACCATGGAACAGCCTTAGGAAGAGAAGATATTTGGCATCCAGAAAAGGATATTTACTGGGGCTCTGAAGACGAGTGGCTTGGAGATAACCGCTATGGAAAAACACGACAAGATTTAGAAAATCCATTGGCAGCAGTTCAAATGGGTTTAATATATGTTAATCCACAAGGTCCTAATGCTAATCCTGACCCTTCACTATCTGCGCAAGACATTCGTGAAACCTTTGGTCGGATGGCTATGAACGATGTAGAAACAGCTGCTTTAACTGCAGGTGGACATACCTTTGGGAAAGCCCATGGTGCCGCAAGTGAAGATCATAAAGGAGATAATCCAGAGTCAGCTGAAATCCATGAACAAGGGTTTGGGTGGACTAGTGATTACAAATCTGGTAAAGGAGTTGACGCAATTACAAGTGGTATAGAGGGTCCATGGACTACCAACCCAATACAATGGGATATGGACTATCTTAGACTACTTTTTAAGTATGATTGGGAACTCAAAAAGAGTCCCGCAGGAGCATGGCAATGGCACCCAAAAGATTGTGAAGAGACTGATATGGTACCACAAGTAGATGGAAGTGACAAAAAAGTGTTACCCATGATGACAACTGCTGATATGGCTCTTAAAGTTGACCCTATTTACAGAAAAATTTGTGAACGATTCATGGAAAACCCAGATGAATTTGGCGAAACCTTTGCACGTGCTTGGTTTAAATTACTGCATCGTGACATGGGGCCAAAGAGCAATTATATTGCAGGTGACTTTAAAGATGTAGATTATATATGGCAAGACCCCGTTCCAGCAGGCAAAACATTGTCTTCAATCGATGAGGAAAAAGTTAGAGCAGCACTAAAGTCGAGTGGTTTGTCTCACCAACAAATGGTTGAGACTGCTTGGGCTTCTGCCGCTACTTTCCGTGGTTCTGACAACAGAGGCGGTGCAAATGGAGCAAGAATCAGGCTAGAGCCACAAAAAAGTTGGGCTGTAAACAAACCACATGAATTATCGAATGTGTTGGCCGCCTATGAAGCAATTGCTTCAAGTACAGGAGCTAGTGTTGCTGATGTTATCGTAATTGGTGGTGCAGTTGGTATTGAAATGGCTAGCGGAGTTAAAGTACCCGTTTCCACTGGAAGAGGAGATGCCACGCAAGAAGATACCGATATCGATTCATTTAACTTACTGAAGCCAAGAGCATGTGGCTTTAGAAACTACAGTGAAAAAGAATTTGCGGTAGCACCTGAAGAAATTATGCTTGACAAGGCACAGCTTTTTGGGCTTACACCCAAAGAAATGACTGTTTTGGTAGGTGGCATGAGAGCTATGGGGGTTTCAGCTTCAGACGACGGTGTATGGACAGACAGAAAATTAGACAACAATTGGTTTAAGACTTTATTGTCCATGGATGTTAAATGGGAAGCTACTGCATATAACACATATACAGCGAAGGACAGAGCTACAGGCAAAGATGTGCGCACTGCTTCACGCACTGATTTAGTCTTTGGGTCAAATTCTGAACTTCGTGCTATTGTTGAGGTATATGCTCAAAACGACAACAACGATAAGTTTGTTCAAGACTTTATAGCAGCCTGGAACAAAGTTATGGATGCAGACCGTTTTGATTTGAAATAGTCCATTTAGGTTGGTAAAGCTCTTTGACGTAAGTTTTAATAATATAAAAACCCGATGACTTCATCGGGTTTTTTTGTTGTATTTTTGAGGTTTCAACAATGACTACTAAAGGTAAATTCCGAATCAAAGGACTCAACCGCCAACAGCAAATTGTTTGGGGTGCGTTTTGCATTCTTATCGCCATTTTACTATTTGCAGCCTTTACTTCTTTTTTTAAGACATGGAAAATTGACCAAAGTGCTATTGGTGAACTAACAAATAGAGAAACCCCTGTCGAGAATAGCATTCGAAAATTAGGTGCTTCGTTAAGTCACTTACTAATTTATAAGGGCATTGGTATTGGTGCGTTTTTTATTGCCTTTATGGTTTTGGTTACTGGAGTAAGTCATTTTATTAACTCAGGCACAAATAAACTTGGCATACGTTGGATTTGGACACTTTTACTTTCGCTTTGGTTGTCTATTGGGTTTGCACTCATTCTGCCAAACTACTCCCTACTAAGCGGAGTCACAGGGTTTGAAACAAATGCATTATTGGTACATTATATTGGACCATTGGGTGTTGCGAGTTTGCTGATGCTTATTGCCATTGCTTTTTTGGTGTTTCAATTAAAATGGAAACCTGAAAACATTAAATTTTCTTCAAAAACACCAAAACCCAATACGGCTGAAAAAGACGAAAAAGTAACAGAGGTTTCTTTTGACCCACCCGTTGTTGAAGTGAAATCTGATGTAGAAAATAAAGTTCCTAAAGCATCTAAAGAACCTCCATCAAATGGTAATTCTGATGTTTCGCTTTCAGTCACGGAAACGGAGGAGGACGAGGTTGTAAAAAAAGCAAAAAAACTAGTTGCAGACTTTGGTGAAGTCGATCCCACGTTAGAGTTAAAAAACTTTAAATCTCCTACCGAATCGCTTCTTAAAAGCTATCCTCACGAAGGCATTACAATTAACGAGCAAGAGCTTGAGGAGAACAAAGAGCGTATAGTAAGTACACTAAAAAACTATCAAATTGGAATTGCGGATATTAAAGCTACTATTGGCCCAACAGTTACGCTCTACGAAATTGTACCTGCGGCGGGTGTTCGCATTTCTAAAATCAAAAACTTAGAAGACGATATTGCGCTATCGCTGGCTGCGCTGGGAATACGCATCATTGCGCCAATTCCAGGAAAAGGAACGGTGGGGATTGAAGTTCCCAACAAAAAAGCAACAATTGTATCCATGCGCTCTGTGATATTGGCAAAAAAGTTTCAAGAGGCAGAAATGGAACTTCCACTTGCACTTGGCAAAACCATCAGCAACGAAACTTTTGTAGTGGACCTAGCCAAGATGCCTCACTTACTTATGGCAGGTGCTACGGGTCAAGGAAAATCGGTTGGGTTAAATGCCATTTTAACTTCGCTACTGTACAAAAAACACCCTGCTGAAATCAAATTCGTTCTCGTCGATCCAAAGAAAGTTGAACTTACGCTTTTTAACAAAATTGAAAGACACTACCTAGCAAAACTACCTGATACAGAAGATGCTATTATTTCAGATAATAAACAGGTAATCAACACATTAAACTCATTGTGCATAGAAATGGATAGTCGGTATGATTTATTAAAATCTGCCATGTGTCGCAACATCAAAGAGTACAATGTGAAGTTTAAAGAACGAAGACTAAACCCGCATGATGGACATGTATATATGCCGTACATTGTTTTAATCATTGATGAATTTGCAGACCTTATCATGACAACGGGCAAAGAGGTGGAAACGCCCATAGCTAGACTTGCACAGTTGGCACGTGCGGTGGGCATTCATTTGATTATCGCTACACAACGCCCATCAGTTAATGTCATCACAGGGCTTATCAAAGCTAATTTCCCTGCGCGAGTAGCTTTCCGAGTTACCTCGAAAGTTGATTCAAGGACAATATTGGACAGCGGTGGTGCGGATCAGCTAATCGGACGCGGAGATATGTTATTTACACAGGGGAATAACCTTATTCGGTTACAATGTGCTTTTGTAGATACACCAGAAGTAGAAAAAATCACAGACTTTATCGGATCGCAACGTGCTTATCCCGATGCACACTTATTACCAGAGTACGTATCAGACGAAAACACTTCTACGAAAGAGAATAATATAGCTGATCGTGATGCCCTATTTAAAGAAGCTGCAGAGGTAGTCGTGAATGCGCAACAAGGTTCGGCATCGCTTTTGCAACGCAAGTTAAAATTGGGGTACAACCGTGCTGGTCGCATCGTCGATCAATTAGAAGCTGCAGGAATTGTTGGCCCTTTTGAAGGAAGTAAAGCCCGCGAAGTGATGTTTAGAGATGTGATTTCGCTACATGCATTTTTAGCAAAAGAAAATGAAAATTAAAGTTTTATTAGTAAGCTTAGTAAGCGCTGTTTTTGCCGTAGCGCAAAATCAAGAACAAAGAGCAGAAAATTTATTGGAAGACGTTTCAAAAACTCTTGCCAGCTACACCAATATCGCCATCGATTTTAGCTATGAGCTTATTAACCGAAAAGAATATATCAAACAAAAAGAGCAAGGGACATTGGTGGTACAGGACAATAAATATCTACTCAACTTAATGGGAATCCAGCAACTCAGCGATGGAGAAAATGTGCATACCATTAACACAGAAAACGAGGAGGTACTTATTGAACCTGTAGACACAGATTCCAGCGAGGGTTTGAACCCGTCTAAGCTTTTTTCTTTTTATAAAGAAGGCTATCGATTTTCGTGGGATATTACCCAGCCCTTGTACGGAAATAGGATAATCCAATTTGTTAAACTTACCCCCATTGACACCTATGCGCAAGCTGCCTATTTGCTCTTGGGTATTGACACCAAAACCAAACATATATACAAACTTATTGAAGTAAACGACAATGGAACTGAAACTACATTGACTGTTCGATCATTTACTCCAAACAAAAACTTAGCGTCGAATGTTTTTGTTTTTTCTGAAGCAGACTATCCCAGTTATTACATTGATCGGTTTTAATGAAAGTATCTCTATTAGATCGCTATATCTTAAAAAGTTATCTTACTGTTTTGGTGAGTTTCTTTTTCATCCTGATGTTTATTTTCATCATCCAAACCGTATGGGTTTTTATTGATGAATTTGCTGGGAAAGGCTTAGATATTAGTGTGTTACTTCGCTTTTTATTGTACTATTCGCCAAAACTTGTTCCATTAGTATTGCCACTAACAATTCTTTTGGCATCCATAATGACCTTTGGAAATTTTGCAGAGCGCTATGAGTTTGCTGCCATGAAGTCTGCTGGAATATCGCTAATGCGCGCTATGCGGCCGTTAATTGTCGTAAACAGTATTGCTTGCTTGACTACGTTTTATGTGGCAAATACGGTTATTCCATTGGCAGAATTCAAAACGTATAATCTTAGAAAAAACCTCTCTAAAATGAAACCTGCCCTAGCCATTACAGAAGGCATGTTTAATGACATTGGTGAAAGCAACATCAAAGTAAGAAGAAAATATGGAGAGAATGACAGGCTACTGGAGGATGTCATTATTCATGAAAAATCGCCAAACCAAATAAATAATGTGGTCATTAAAGCAGCGAACGGAGAACTGAAAAACGAAGAGTTGCAAGAGGGTTTACAGTTGGTTCTTTATGACGGTTACAGGTATGAAGAGGTTATTCAAAAAAACAATCGCAAAAAAAATGACCCCCATAATCGAATTGCCTTTAAGCAGTATACAATTAATATTGATCTTCGTGCATTTAACAATGTAGATTTGGATGAAACAAATTACACCAATACGTTCAAAATGCAAAATATTGATGAGCTAAGCCAAAGCATTGACTCGCTAACTAAAGGGTATATTTCGGAAATTGAGGGCTTTGCAAATACGGTCTACCTCAGATCAGGCGTCAAATCTGTAGATAGACTAAAAAACACCTACGAAAGTTATAGTTTTAAGGGCACAGATACGTATTTAGAGTCATTCCCTATAAGACAGCAGAGACAGATTTTGAACACTGCGTTAAACAATATTGAAATGCAACTTTCTAATTTTAGTAACCAAAAAAGAGTGTTTTTTATTCGGGAAAAAGTCATCAATTTACACCGACTTTGGCGTGATGATAAATTTGTAAATGCCTATGCGGCACTGCTTTTATTCTTTGTTGGAGCCCCACTAGGTGCCATTATTCGTAAAGGTGGTTTTGGATTGCCAATTGTTGTGGCGTTAACTATATTTTTAACCTATCATTTTGCAGGAACATTATTTAAAAACAGCGCAGAGGACGGTAGCCTCCATCCCTTTTGGGGCGCATGGCTTGTTTCAATTGTCCTAACTGTTGTGGGGCTAGTTGCCACCATTCGGGCAAGTAAAGACAAGTCTGTTTTTGATGTAGAGCGGCTAAGGCTTAAAATGAAATTACCCTTAAATCTAATGACAAAAAAACGTAAACGATGAAAAAAGACATTCACTTAGACCGTATTGAAGATGCTATTGAGGACGTTCGGAACGGAAAAGTAATCATTGTAGTTGATGATGAAAACCGTGAAAATGAAGGAGATTTTGTGGGTGCGGCTGATATGGTTACTCCCGAAATGATAAACTTTATGGCAAAAGAAGGTCGAGGGTTAATTTGCACACCCATAACAGAAGAGCGTTGTCAAGAGCTAGACCTTTACCCAATGGCAAATAATAATACCGATCCAATGGGAACTGCGTTTACGGTTTCTGTAGATTTAAAAGGAAATGGTGTAACATCTGGAATTTCGGTAGCAGACAGAGCTAAAACGGTTCGAAAGCTTATCAGTCCTGATGCTAAGGCTGATGATTTCTTGCGTCCTGGTCACATCTTTCCACTAGCCTCCAAAGAAGGGGGTGTGTTACGACGTACCGGCCATACCGAGGCTGCTATTGATTTTGCGCGGTTAGCAGGATTTCAACCTGCGGGAGTCATTGTCGAAATCATGAATGAAGACGGTACCATGGCGCGACTGCCACAACTTCGAAAAGTTGCGGATGCATTTGACCTAAAACTTGTTTCTATAGAAGACTTAGTAAGCTATCGCATGAAACACGATAGTTTAATTGAGGTGAAAGAAGACTTTGAAATAGAAACAGCATATGGAGCCTTTAGACTTCGTGCTTTTCATCAAAATACCAATGACCAAGTGCACATTGCACTTACAAAGGGTGCGTGGAATGACGACGAAGCTGTGCTGACACGGGTACACACCCAACAATTAAATAGTGAGCTATTACGCATTCTAAATAAAAATGATTCAAATTCTTTAGAAGCCATTTTTAAGCGTATAGAAAATGAAGGTAAAGGTGCTTTGATTTTTATCAATCAATTACAACCTGCTCACATGTTACTTGAGCATTTAAAAGGAATTCAAAACCCTGCGACGAAAAAGCGCAAGATGGACGAAAAAGACTTTGGAATTGGCGCACAAATGATTCATGCCGTAGGGATTAGCAAAATAAAACTCCTATCAAATAGTGAGCAAATTAAACGTGTAGGTATGTCTGGATACGGACTAGAGATCGTTTCGTATGAAACGTATTAAAACATACCGACACTACCGTTTTTTTCATTATTTTCACGCTGCCTTCTCGATTTAGCTTGGTATTTACTGCTACCAAAACGGTAGTTAAAACCCAGTTGTACTGTGCGACTTTCCCAATTAAATTCCCCAACAGATGGAAATGGTTTCCGTGCACTAAACCTAAATTTCATGGTGTTAAAAACATCATTAAATCCAAGATTTACCGCCCCTTTTCCTTTAAGTACATTTAATCTTGCACCCAAATTCATAAAATACATAGGAAGCATATCAAATTGTAAGTTTTTATTTTCACCTCTGTAAAACATAAAAACAGTAAATGTCAACTTCTTGCTTGCACTTAGGCTGTTGTACATTCTAAAATTCCACGCAAGGTTATCAACACTATTGTTATCTCTAACAATATTGTCCACCGTAGCTTCCGCTAATGGAACATCGAGGTACTCGGCAATTCCCTTTTGTGTTTGTGAAAACAAATCAAAGCTAGTGTTAAATGACCACCATTTTGTTGGTCTGTAATTGGATGAAAGCTCCACACCATATGCTGAAGTATCGTCAAAATTATCATGAGTTAAAATCACTTTACCCGATTGCACATCACTTCTATCAACGTAAAGTGCACGATTTATCTCATTTGTAATTACTCGATAAAACACCCCTCCAGTAATGGTTCCCTTTTTAAGTCTTCTTGTGTGATTTACCTCTAACGAATTGGTGAACTGCGGTAATAATTTTTGATTCCCGTACGATGAAACCAAAGGGGTAGACCACTCTTTAATAGGGTTTATTTGTCCAATTCCCGGCCGGTCAATTCGACGGCTATAACTTAGTTGGTACGATTTTTTCTCGCTTGGTGAATATGTCAAATAGAAAGAAGGATACAGCTGAGTGTAGGTGTTTGAAAATGGGTTTAATTCAATCCTTATTGTAGTGCCTTCTGTAAAAGTTTCTTTTGCCTCGGCATCAATGTCAACCGACTCAGCTCTTAGGCCTACTTGATAGGTCCATTTATTTAGTTTATTACCATAGGTGGCGTAAAGCGAATAAATATCTCGAGTGTAGTCAAAGGCTGTGTCAGGTGCTGGGCCGAAATTTCCTCTACTATCAACAGATTCACCTGTGGATGAAAACAAAATCAATGTATTAAATAAACGTGCCTCTGCTCCCAATTCTAACTTACTGTTCTCTGTTATTGGATTGACGTAATCCAGGTTTACGGTTGTTCGCTTTCTATCTGCTTCGTTCATGTCTTCGTAATTTTTTGTGTCTTGCGGAATTGGATATGTAAATGCCACAGGATTGTCTGATTCAAAAACATTACGATCCACATCTAATTCGATATTACTGCCTTCTTTGTTAAAATCATGCTTATAGTTAAAATTGTATTGCGCTGAGGAGTTGTTTGCATCCGCAGTAAAGTTTTGATAGTCCGCAGTGGGGATATTATCCTCATAGGTAATGGTTTTTGTAGATCCGTTTGTGCCATTTTCTGCGGGGTTCTGACTTGTGAATATGGATAGTGTATTTTTATCGTTTAGATACACATCCACACCAACTTTAAAAATATGTGATTCACTATCGTCAGAAAATTTAAAAAACTGCTCCGATAAATCTTGCGTACGTTCTATATGCCCATTATTGTCGTTCACAGATATATTGTTGTTGTAATTTCCATACACATTAAACTTACCGTTTCTATAATTTAGGTTTAAACCACTATTAAATTTGGAGTTGATTTCTTTACTCCAGTTGGTGCTTAAAGATCCATTAAACCCTTGCAATTGATTTTTGTGAAGCACAATATTTATTATACCACTCATGCCATCTGGGTTGTATTTTGCTGATGGATTTGTAATAAGTTCAACCGCCTTTATTGCCGATGATGGAATTTGCTTAAGCAATTGTGCTGCAGGTATGTTAGATAGTTTTCCATCTACCATGACAGGGACATTTTCATTCCCGCGAAGGCTAATAGCGCCTGTTTGGGGGTCAACACCTACTGAAGGTATTCCTACCATAAGCTCAGAGGCTGTACCTGCAGCTGCTAAGTCCTTCCCGATAGTAATAACTTTCCTGTCTACCTTCTGTTGAATGGTAGAGACTTCCCCAATAACATCAACGCCTTCTAGCGCTGTAGTCTCTTCTACAAGAGTTATTTTATCTAAATCAATGCTATAGGTGCCGTTTCCAATGCCTATCGACTGAGTATGCTTTTGGTAACCAATAAACTGTACAGTTAGTGTGTGCGTACCCTCTTCAATCTTAGTCAACTTAAAAAATCCTTTTTCATTTGTAATGGTACCTGTTATGGTTTCCCCTTTTGGATTACTTAGCACTATGCTCACATAGGGTAATGGCTCATTCAAAGAAGCGTCATAAACTAATCCTGAAACAGTACCTGTTTTTTGAGGGGTGGCGATTGCCAAAAATGGTATAGATAAGATGAAAAGAATGCATAAGGGTAAAGAAAAGATTTGGCGTATCATAGGTTGTGTCTTTGATTAAATTGATTTGGTTTAGTTCTATAACGAAAAGAAAAGAAAAATGTTACGTTGTAAAAACATCAGAAAAACCAAAGTTTAATCGACATGGCAGCTACCATAACCATCATCACGGCTTTAATGACACCCTCCCCTTTTTTCACAGAATATCTCGAAGCAAAAAAGGCTCCTGCAGCATTACCAGATGCCAAAGCGAGTCCGTATTTCCATTCAATATGTCCAGAAAGAGCAAAAGTTACTAAAGCTCCTGTGGTGTATATAAAAGCTACAGCCACTTTGGTAGCATTAACGCGAATCAGATCCATGCGGTTTACATAGTTCATAAAGAGCATCATAATAAAGCCAATTCCAGCGTTGATAAACCCCCC
>ERZ802827.334-NODE-334-length-25167-cov-8.75832_pt1 | contig 25167 bp, 17 predicted proteins | sample MGYA00345652_ERZ802827 | MGnify/ENA primary metagenome ERZ802827 (study PRJEB30503, sample SAMEA104212372) | marine metagenome | biome: Westerlies Biome; feature: [SRF] surface water layer (ENVO:00010504) within the epipelagic zone...; material: water... | reverse complement strand
CAAACTTATTGAAATGAGTCATAATTATGAAAAAAAAAATCATACTTTTCATTTCAGGTAAAGGATCAAACGCAATAAATATTATAAATTATTTTAGTAAGTCTAGTGACATTAAAGTCTCGAATGTTTATTGCAATAATAAGAACTCACCTTTCCTAAAATATTCTTTAGATTCAGGAATTAAAGTTTCAAATTTTTCAAATGATGAGCTTTCAACTAAAGTTTTTGATGAACTAAAGCTTATCAACCCAAACTTAATTGTTTTAGCAGGTTTCTTAAAAAAAATTCCCCCATCATTTATTAACTATTTTAATAAAAAAATTGTAAATATTCATCCTTCTCTTTTACCGAAGTATGGTGGTAGAGGAATGTATGGTTCAATAATTCATAATAAAGTTATAGAAAACAATGAAATTGAAACTGGAATTTCTATCCATTATGTTTCTGAAAATTATGATTCTGGAGAGATAATTTTTCAAAAAAAAATTCAACTAAATAGAGATGATACTGCAAAGACAGTTGAGAAAAAAATACATATTTTAGAATATGAGTTCTATCCACAAGTTATACAATCATTATTAAATGAATAGGTTAATTAAAATTTACACTGATGGTTCATCAATTGGAAACCCAGGTCCTGGAGGTTATGGAATTGTAATGTTAATTGAGAATGAAAATTATAAAAAAGAGTTTAGTCAAGGATTTAAATTAACTACTAATAATAGAATGGAATTACTTGCAGTAATAATTGCACTAGAAAAATTAAAAATAAAAAATTCAGAAGTTAAAGTTTTTACTGACTCTAAATATGTTGCAGATGCTGTCGAAAAAGGGTGGCTATTTGATTGGGTAAAAAAAGATTTTAAAAACAAAAAAAACTCTGATCTCTGGAAAAGATTTTTAGAGATTTACAATAATCATAATGTTAAATTTTTCTGGGTTAAAGGTCATAGTAATGATTTTTACAATGAAAGGTGTGATTTTTTAGCTAATCTTGCTGCCAGGAACTCAAATCTTATCGATGATATAGGATATAACAATTAAAACTAATTAAATGTCAAGAAAATCTCTACTTATTGTTGCCTCATTAGCATATGATGGAATTGAAACCCAAGAAAACAAGGTTGATAATATTCTTGGAGGTGCAGGAACTTACATATGTTTGTCTATTAAACATTTCATTAATAATTCATCTATAATATCAGTTGTTGGAAATGATTTTAAAAATCAAGATTTAAAACTTCTTGAATCTTGTGGTGTTGATATATCCGGCGTTAAAATTGAAAAGAATGATAAAACATTTTATTGGAGTTGTATTTATACTGATAATTTTAGTCAAAGAATTACAACAAAGACAGAGTTAAATGTAATGGCTTCATTTAATCCCATAATTCCTAAATCAAAATTAAGCCCAGATATATTGTTATTAGGTAATCTTCATCCTGAAATTCAACTTTCTGCAATAAATCAATTAAAAAACAAACCTCAAGCTGTTATCTTAGATACTATGAATTATTGGATTGAAAATTTTTGGGACACTGTTAAGGATGTTATTTCAAAAGTTGATATTATTTCAATAAATGATGAAGAATCTTTCATGATAACTGGTCAAAAAGACTTAGCTCAAGCAGCAAAAGTTCTTCATTCTATGGGGCCAGGCTTTGTAATAATTAAAAAAGGAGAATATGGAGCAGAACTATTTAATTATGAAAAAAGATTTATTTCTAATGCTTATAAAGTAAGGAAAGTAATTGACCCAACGGGTGCAGGAGACTGCTTCATAGGAGGAATAGCAGGGTTCCTAGCTCAGTCTAAAGAAATTTCATTTGAATCTATTAAATCAGCTATTAATTATGGAACTTCCCTAGCATCATTTAATGTTGAAGATATGGGAACAAAAAACTTATTAAATTTGTCAATGAATGACATTGAAAATAGAATCAATAAATTATAATAGGTGAGCGATCAATTAAAACATGAATGTGGAATTTCATTAATTCATCTAAAGAAACCACTGGACTTTTACACTCAAAAATATGGTTCACACATGTATGGTGTTGATAAGATGTTTTTAATGATGGAAAAGCAAAAAAACAGAGGTCAAGATGGGGCAGGATATGCTAGTATTAAGTTTGACTTAAATCCAGGTCAAAAATATTTTTATAGAGTAAGGTCATTTGAGCAACAAGCAATTCATTCGATTTTTAAGAAAATCAATAAAAAAATTAACTCATTTGTTAAGTCTGAAAAAATTATAAAAGGTTCAAATTTATTTTATGATAATACACCATTTATAGGGCAGGTAATGTTAGGGCACGTTAGATATGGAACATATGGTAAAAATTCAATAGACTATGTCCAGCCTATGATGAGGCAAAATAATTGGATGAATAGAAACTTGATTTTAGCTGGTAACTTTAATATGACAAATACTGATGAGTTATTTCAAAGTTTAGTTAAACTAGGTCAACATCCAAGAGAACAATCTGACACCATTACCATAATGGAGAAAATTGGACATTTTTTAGACTCGGAGGTTATATCTGGATATAATAAGCTGAAGAAAAAAGGAGTCTCAAAGTCTGAAATGCCTCCATTAATTGAAAAGGATCTGAATATTGAAAAAATATTAAAAAAATCGTCAAAAAAGTGGGATGGCGGATATGCAATTGCTGGAATGATTGGTCATGGTGACTCATTTGTTCTAAGAGATCCTCACGGTATTAGACCAGCCTATTTTTATGAAGACGATGAGGTTGTTGTGGTTGCATCAGAAAGACCTGCAATCCAAACAGTTTTTAATGTTTCATATTCTGAAATAAATGAAGTTCCCAGAGGAAATGCTCTGATTATAAAAAAAAGTGGAAGAACCTATATTAAGGAAATATTAAAACCTAAAGTCAATAAATCTTGCTCATTTGAAAGAATTTATTTCTCTAGAGGTTCAGATGCTGATATTTACAAAGAAAGGAAAATGCTTGGGAGTCTATTAATGTCTCAAATTGAAGAGTCTATCAAAAAGGATTATTTAAATACAGTTTTCTCGTTTATTCCAAATACAGCTGAAACATCTTTTTATGGACTAGTTGAAAAGGCAAAAAAACATAACCCTAGAATAGAAAAGATTGCTGTTAAAGATGCAAAATTAAGAACTTTCATATCTGAGGATAAGGGAAGAGAGGACTTAGTTGCCCATGTATATGACATAACATATGGAATAATAAAACCAACTGATAATCTTGTAATTATTGATGATAGCATTGTAAGAGGAACTACTTTAAAAGAGAGCATTCTTAAAATGTTATTTAGATTAAATCCAAAAAAAATAGTAATAGTATCAAGTGCTCCACAAATTAGATTTCCAGATTGTTATGGAATCGACATGGCGAAAATTGAGGATTTTATAGCTTTTAAAGCTGTAATTGAGCTTCACAAGGATAGAGGAACATTTGATTCTGTTGTTGAATCTACTTATAAAAAGTGTAAAGCTTCAATCGAGTCAGGCGTGTTCAAAAAAAATCATGTAAAGGAGGTTTATAATGATTTTTCTCCTGAACAGATATCTTCAAAAATGTCAGAGATGCTTATTGATAAGAGCTCAGAGGTTAAGTTAGATATAATTTTTCAAAAAGTTGAAAATCTTCACAGAGCATGTAAAAGACATAGAGGAGACTGGTATTTTACAGGAAATTATCCAACACCTGGAGGAAATAAGGTTGTTAATCAGGCCTTCATAAATTTTGTTGAAGGTAAATCAGCTAGAGCTTATTAACCCATATAATAAAAAATAATTTCTAAATAAGTTTTATTTATAAAAAAATTATTCTAAATTAGAATCACCAGAACATAAGTAGGTTAAGTTCATGGTAAGATTTGGGGCAAAAAAGGGGATTTATCCCCTTTTTTTATTTATTTAAAAATATTCTATTTACCTCTTCCCAATTTATCACATTAAAAAATGCCTCTATATAATCAGGCCTTCTGTTTTGGTAATTTAGATAGTAAGCATGTTCCCAGACATCCAAACATAAAATGGGGTTACCTCCACATCCATTTGGCATTATGGGATTATCTTGATTTGCAGTTGAACATATTTCAAGATTACCATTTTCGTGAGCACATAACCATGCCCATCCAGAACCAAATCTAGTTGAAGCAGCCTTGCTAAACTCAGCCTTAAAATTTTCAAATGATTCAAACTGGGAATTTATTGAATCTGATATCTCTGATGTTGGTGATCCTCCGCCGTTAGGGCCCATTATCTGCCAAAAAAGATTATGATTGAAGTAGCCTCCACCATTATTTCTTAGTCCTTTATTTTCAAGATTCAATGATTGAAGTATTTCTTCAATACTTTTATTCTCATTTTCTGTTCCAGATATTATGTTATTAAGATTGTTTGTATAACCATTATGATGTTTTCCATAATGAATTTCCATAGTTTTTGCATCTATGTTTGGTTCTAATGCATCAAAAGCATAATTTAATTTAGGTAATTCAAAAGCCATAATTTTTTTTTACAAAATTAGGATTATTTTACTAAGTTTCAACATTAAATATGGACTACTCATTTAAAATTATAAATTCATCTGCAGGATCTGGAAAGACTTTCAATCTAGCAATTGAATTTATTTCAAAGCTTTTACAAAATAAGGATGATGATCATTTTAAGTCAATGCTTGCTTTAACATTTACGAATAAGGCTTCTGTAGAAATGAAAGATAGGATATTAGATTATTTAAATGATTTAAAGTTTCAAAGAAATAAAATTATTGAAGATATAATTATAGATAAAACAGGGCTTAATAATTCATATATAAAACAAAAGTCATCTAATATCTTAGAAAAAATTTTACAAAATTATTCCAATTTTAATGTAATCACAATTGATAGTTTTACAAACAATATAATTAGGAGCATTACTGAAGAATCAGAATCTAAGAATGAATTTCTTATTGAACTTGATAATTCAAATTATTTAGAAGAAGCAATTGATGAATTAATAATAGATATTGATAATGATGTCGAATTAAAGGAATTACTCATTGAATTCGCAAAGTTTAAATTATCAATTAATAAAAGTTGGGATATAACTTATGATTTAAATGATTTTGGATTATTTATTGATAAGGAAACAAATCTAGACCAGGTTAAATATTTCAAGAAATTAAATCCTAATTTATTTGCAAAGTTTAGAAAGCAAATTTTAGAATTATACAATCAAAACAAGTCAAACATTTATGATTTGGTAAAAAGTACATTTGAGTTAATATACACCAATGGTATTAATGATGATGATTTTAGTGGTGGATACTTTACTGGTTATTTGAAAAATCTAATTTCAGATCAAAAATTCTTTATTAAAGAATCAATTGAAAACTCGCTTCAAGGTAAATCTAAACTTTACAATAAGAATTTAGAAAAAAGTAAAGTAGAAAGTATTGAAAGAATTAGAAAAGAGTTACTTATTAACTATTTAGAGATTAAAAAATTAGTTTTAGATCTTTACAAGATAAATTCAACTCTAATTTATCTCCCTTCTTTATCGCTTATCTCAAGAATTGATGAGAAAATTGAACAAATACAAAGTGATAATAAAACTAGGTTAATATCTAAATTTAACTCACAACTTAATTTCTTGATTAGATCTAATGATGCACCATATATTTATGAAAAATTGGGATCTAAGTATGTAGATTTCTTTATTGATGAATTTCAAGACACCTCTGAGCTTCAATGGAAAAATTTAATTCCTTTAATATCAAACTCAATACATAGCGAATCTCATGATGGATTAAAAGGTTCACTTTTAATAGTTGGAGACCCAAAACAATCAATATACAGATGGAGAGGAAGTAAGTTTAATCAGTTTATTAATTTAATATATGGCCACCAAAACCCTTTTCATTTTAAGCCAGTAATTGAGAAAACAGATATTAATTTCAGAAGTTCTAAACAAATTGTTGATTTTAATTCAGATTTTTTCAAATTTTTATCAAACAAATTAAACATTGATATATACAATTCAATTGACTTAAATTTTAAACAAGAATCTAATAAAAAAAATCAAGGATATGTATCTGTTGATTTATCTAAAAATGATAATTTTTATTCTAAAATTGAACATCAGATCTTAGATTTATTAGATCGAGGATTCTCTCAATCTGAAATAACAATTTTAGTTAGAAAGAATAAGTATGCAAGAGAATTAATTGAGAATATAAGTAATTTAAAATTTACATTGATTTCTAATGATATTCTTCAAATTAATAATTCAGATAATGTTCAGTTTATTATTTCAATTCTTAAACTGAGCTTAAACGATGAGGATTATGCTGAAAGAAAGAGAGTAATAAAGTTCTTGTTTAATCAGAATTATTTTAAAAATAAATATGAAAATATTAATCAATGTCTATTTAGTAATTTAGGAAAGTTAGAAATCAATAAGTTTTTTTTAAAAATTTCTAATAATTCAAAGTTTGAATATAAATACTTTAAGTCTTTAGATATTCTAAATGCAATAAAATACTGTATAAATATTTTTCAAATTGATATTAACGATCCATATATTATTGCAATAGTTGATAATGTTTTTGAGTTTCTTGAAAATAATGAAGATTCGATAAAAAAATATCTAAAGTATTGGAAAAGAAAATCTGAAAAGATAAATTTAAGTATATCTGAAAATCAAGATTCAATTTTAATATCTACAATTCATAAATCCAAGGGCCTTGAATTTCCAGCAGTAATCATTCCAATATATAATGACAAAGTTGATGAGAGTAATTTATCTGATCCAATCTGGCTTTATCAACCTTTCGAAAGCATTGAGGACTTAAAGTGGTCTTTGATTAGAAAATCTAAAAATCTTTTGTATATGGGAGATGCTACTAAAGAAATATATGAGAGTAGTGAACTTAACAACTATTTAGATTCAATTAATCTTCTTTATGTTGCATTTACAAGGGCAGAAAAAGAGCTTTATATTATTTCAAAAAGAACCAATTCTAATGTTTTAACACTCTCAAGTATAATTCAAGACTATTTAAATCATAAGTTAGAATTAGAAAAACTAACAATAGGTAAAAAAACTAAAAATCAGATTACTCTTGATAAACATAATTTAAATACAAATGACCAAAAATCTAAGAAAATTAATATAATATCAACTTCAAAAAATGCTAATCAAGCAAGGTACATATCTGATACTCTATCTAAAATTTATAGGAAAAAAAAGTCTGCAAAAGTCTATGTTTATTTTGCAAATAATAGATTAGCCAGTCTAGTTAACTTTTTTGATGATGACAATAATTTAAACTTTACTTCAAATCATCATATTCTTGATTCAAAGATTTTAAACTACGACAATGTTTTAATTTCAAATATGAATGAAGGTTTTTTCCCTTCAATTGATGTTAAAGATGGATATTTATCAACTTCACAAAAAGAAGAATTTGATAAAATGTCTCAATTTGAGCAAGAAAATAAAATTTCTAAAATATTCTACAAGTTAATTAACTCATCAAAAGAAGTTCACTTAATTTATGATTCTAATTTAAACTCCTTTATCAGCGGGGAAGAAAGTAGATATATTAAACAATTAGAATCTCTAAACAATTTCTCTCAAATGTGTAATAGAAAAGTAATTGAACAAAGAATAATTCCAGTAAAAAATGAACGAGCAAATATTTCTAATGATGATTTAATAAAAAACAGGCTTAAAAAAATTTTAAAAGATGGAATATCAGCTTCTACTATAAATTTATTTATAAAAAACCCATACTTATTTTATGAACAAAAAATACTTGGGATAAATGATTATGAAGAATCTAAGTATTTAAATTACATGGATCAAGGGACTCTTATTCACAAAGTCATTGAAAAACTTTATAAACCCTACATAGGAGTTAATCTTCAAATTAATCATGTTAATGAGATGAAAAAGAAACTAGAGAGTGAGTCATTAAATTCATTTGTAGGTTTGTATTCTAGGGAGCCAAAAGGGAAAAATCTAATATTTTTAGAAGTACTAAAAGAGTATATTACTAATACACTTAATTATGAGTTAGATCAAATAAAAAATCAAAAAGCCAAAATTAAAATTATTTCTTTAGAAGAAAACCTATCTACTAATATTCTAGTAAATAAGCTTAATGTAAGACTAAAAGGCATCATAGATAGAATTGATTTATTTAATGGAGAATTGAGAGTAATAGACTATAAATCTGGAATAGTTAAGAAGGGAGTTTTAGATATAAAAAACTTAGATAAAATTAGTACAGATTTTAGGTACTCTTATCTTTTACAATTACTATTCTATAGATTTATAGTAAAAAGTAATTATGGAGATAAAGAAATAAAAGATGTTGGAATTTGTTCGCTAAGAGAAAGAAGTTTACCATTTTATTTTGTGAAAAACCATTCAATATTGTCAACTAAAGAATTAGAAAGAATACTAATAGATATAGTTTTGAATATAATAGAGACAAATGAGTTTATTGATTCGGGTAATCCTTTATAACTTCATTAGACACAATTTTTCCAGATATTAAAGAGGGTGGAACTCCTGGTCCAGGTACTGTAAGCTGACCTGTGAAATATAATCCTTTTATTTTTTTACTTTTCATCTTTGGTTTGAAAATAGAAGTTTGAAATAATGTATTAGCTAGACCATATGCATTTCCTTTATATGAGTTATAATCATCAATAAAATCTTTAATACAAAACGATTTTTTGTAAATAATATTATCGACGATTTTTTCACCTGAAATATTCTCGATTCTTTTAAGTATAAGTTTTAAATATTTATCCCTTATTTCTTCATTGTCCTCTATATCTGGGGCAATTGGAATTAATATAAAACAATTCTCACAGCCATCAGGAGCCATACTTTTATCTGATAATGATGGAAAATTTAGATAGAAAAGTGGAGATTCAGGCCATTTAGGGTTATCGTATATATCAGAAGCATGTTTATTAAAGTCAACATCAAAAAAAAGATTATGATGAGTTAAGTTATTTATTTTTCTATCTAATCCAATGTAAAAAAGTAATGAGGAGGGTGCAAAAACCTTTTTATCCCAAAATGAATCATTATAATTCTTTAGATTATTAGGAATAAGTGATTCTGTATGATGATAATCCGCCCCACTAATAACAATATCACTATGGAATTCTATGCCATTTGAAATAACACCTTTAATTCTCTTCTCACTAACTATTATCTCGTCAACATTATGATCTAATTTAAATTTTACACCTTTTTCTTTTGCAAGTTTAATCATTGACTCGACAATTTTATGCATGCCTCCTTTTTCTGGAAACCAAGTACCAAGGCCTAAATCAGCATGATTCATTATATTATAAAAAGCAGGAGTATTTTCTGGTTTTGCACCTAGAAATAATACAGGAAATTCCATTATTTGACGAAGCTTATTATTTTTAAAATACCTACTAACTTCAGATTTAATATTAGTTGTAAAGTATCTTAACCTTTTAATAGTTCCAGGAGTGACTAACTCTAAAATTGATTTACCAGGTTTATAAACGACTTTTTCCATAGCAACCGAATAATTATTTTTTGCCTCGGTCATAAATTTTAAAAGTTTTTTTGATGCACCTTTCTCAACTTTTTCAAAAGTTTTACTAATCTTTTCGAGACTATCTTCTATCTCAATAAAATCATTTTTTCCAAAGTATACTCTATATGCAGGATCTAATTTTTTAAGTTTATAGTAATCATTAACAGATCTATCAAAATCATTAAAATATTTTTCAAATACATCTGGCATCCAATACCATGATGGACCCATATCAAATGTAAATCCATTTGCTTCAAATTTTCTGGCTCGCCCACCAAAAGACTTATTCTTTTCCAAGATGGTTACATCATATCCTTTGTCTGCTAGATATGTTGCAGCAGAAATTGAAGAAAATCCAGATCCAATAATTATAATTTTTTTAGTCATTTTTAGTTGTGATGTAGTCGTAAAGGATAGAACCTAAAACTACAAACATTGAGAGAATAACTATAAATACAACAAATGATTTACTCATATTTAAAATATTGAATGATAAAAGTATAAAATATCGTAGATTTAGTTCAATTATGAGAGGGTTTTTAGATAATAAATTTTTATTAATTATAATTCTAATTACATCTTGTAATCAAACTCCAAATTTTAACTCTGATTTAGAAGATAATTCGCAGAAGATAATTGAGGCAATTTTTGAAGTCCCGCTTGTACTGGAAGAAGAATTCAAAAAAGAAAATAATCTTGACGATTGGTCTGAATTAATTCGACTAGAATATAATATTCTGTCTACAGCAAATTCTATTTCGGGATATCTTGAAAATGATTTTAATTATATAACGGAAATATTAAATACTCTAAGTAATTCATCAGATCAAATATCTAGTTCAGAATTTCTATTATATAACGATAGGCCTGAAATTAAGGGAAGAATAAAACTCCTAAATATTCAAATACAAAAAACAAATCTGAATATAAATGATTGGGAAAAAGAAAAGGGTCTCGAGGAACTAGATAAAATATTCAAATTTTACAATTATTTAATAAATACTATCATCACAATCCTAAATGAAAATTTAATAAGTTAAAGATGGTTTTTTAATTTATTAATTTGAAATTCAATTTCAGAATCTTCTATTCTTCTAAATAACATTTCTTTATTAGTAATTGTAAAACTAAAGTCTATTTTATCACCTAAATTATCAAGATCAGACCATTCTGATTTATTTATCCCAATCATTTTTTTAAGCTTTTTAGATGTATAAGGAATAAATGGTTCAGATAGAACTGCAAGGTATGAAACGATTTCAAAAGAAGTTTTTAAAATCTGTTCAACTCGTTCTGGATTCTCATTTTTTATTTTCCATGGCTCAGTATCTGCAAGAAATTTATTGCCTATCCTTGCTATATTAATAAGACTTTTTAACGCTTCTCTAAATTTAAATTGATTTAGATTTGATTCAATATCATTTTTTTTAGAAATTACTTCATTGAGGATTTCGTAATCTTTATCATTTCTGTTCTCAGGGGTTGGTATTTTACCTTCATAATATTTATCTATTAAAGACAGTACTCTGTTAGTGTAGTTGCCATAAATTGCAACTAGCTCACTATTATTTCTTGTTTGAAATTCTTTCCATGTGAAATCATTATCTTTTGTTTCAGGGCAGGTAGATGTTAAAACATATCTAAGTACATCCTGCATATTAGGAAATTCAATTAAATATTCATGAAGCCATACTGCCCAGTTTCTTGATGTAGAAATTTTTTGACCCTCGAGATTGAGAAATTCATTAGCTGGTACATTTTTAGGTAATATATAATCTCCGAACATTTTTAACATTATTGGAAAAATGATACAATGAAATACAATATTATCTTTTCCAATAAAATGGATTAGATTAGTTTTGGAGTTTTTCCAATATTTCTTCCAATCTTTATTATTATTTTCTGCCCATTCTTTTGTTGAGGATATATATCCTATAGGGGCCTCAAACCATACATATAAAACTTTTCCATTTTCATCGTCAACCTTTACAGGAATACCCCAATCTAAGTCTCTTGTAACAGCTCTTGGTTTTAGTCCACTATCCAGCCAGGATTTAACTTGTCCAACAACATTTGTTTTCCATTTTTCTTTATTTTCAACAGTTATCCATTCTCTAATAAATTCTTCAAATTCATCAAGTTTAATATAATAATGTTTAGTCTGTTTTAGTATCGGTTTTGAATCTGAAATAGCTGATCTAGGATTGACCAATTCATCAGGACTCAAAGTCGCACCACATTTTTCACATTGATCACCATATGCTTCATCAAATTTTCCGCATGGACATGTACCTATAATATACCTATCTGCTAAAAATTGATTCTCTTCTGTATCATAATACTGCTCTGATTCTTTCAATGAAAAAAGATTTTTTTCTTTCAAAAGATTAAATAAATCTATTGATGTATCATGATGAATTTTTTTTGATGTTCTGGAATAATTATCAAATGAAATTCCAAATTTTTCAAATGAAGATTTTATTATTTCATCATATTTATCAATTAATTCTTTTGGGCTTATGGATGCTTTTTTCGAAGCTAGAGATATTGCAACACCGTGCTCATCACTTCCACATATAAATGCTACATCATTATTGGTTAGTCTTTTATACCTAGCATATATGTCTGCTGGGATATAAACACCTGCTAAATGCCCAATATGAATAGGTCCATTAGCATATGGTAATGCAGCAGTAATAGTATAAGTTTCTATATTTTTTTTCATTAAAAACTATTGATAACTATTGAAAACGAATCCAAGATAAAATATTAAATTAGTAATTGAAACTATTCCTAAATGTTTTTAATTTTTGATACAGAAACTACTGGTCTTCCAAAAAAATGGAGTGCACCGTTAACTGATTTTGAAAATTGGCCAAGGGCAATTCAAGTAGCATGGCAAGTTCATGACTTAAATGGTAATTGTATATCAAATCAAAGTTATATTGTTCATCCTGAAGGATTTTCAATTCCATTTGATTCAGAAAAAATCCATGGAATTTCAACTCAGCTAGCAAAAAAAAATGGTGTTGAGATTACTTTTGTATTGGAAAAATTTCAAGATGATTTAAATAAATCAAAATTTATATGTGGCCATAATTTAAATTTTGATGAAAAGATTTTAGGTTCTGAATATCTAAGAATTAATGGAACTAATCCACTTCAAGATTTTCCAAAAATAGATACATGTACTGAAGAAACTGCAGGGATCTGTATGCTCACTGGAGGAAGAGGTAGAAAGTACAAATTACCAACATTAATGGAGCTATATAGTCACTTATTTAATGAGAAGTTTGACTCAGCTCACAATGCTTCAGCTGATGTTGAGGCGACCGCTTTGTGTTTATTTAAATTATTAAAAGAACAGAAAATTCATCCTGTTTCTATTTCAGGTGATTTAGAAATTTTAAATAATTTAAAAGATATTGATATAAATAAAGCTCGAGTTCATGACATAAAACATATTGATTTATTTAAGGAATCAAGACTATTAAAACAAAGTTTAGAATCAGAAAAAGTTGAGTCAAAAGTTTTTTCTGAGGTTACAGAGCAAGAATTTAAGTTTGGTCATTTACATTCATATACTCAATTTTCAATTTTACAATCAACGTCCAAAATTTCAGATTTATTAAAATACTCAATAGAATATTCTCATGATGCAGTTGCTATAACTGATAAGTCAAATCTTATGGGTGCTTTTCACTTTATAAAAACAATTAAAAATTACAATGAAAACCTTGAAGATGGTCAAAAATATATAAAACCAATTGTTGGATGTGAATTAAATGTATGTGAAGATCATAAAGATAAGTCAAATCGAGACGATGGATACCAAATGATTTTTTTAGCAAAAAATAAAAATGGGTTTAGAAATATTTCAAAGCTTAGCTCAATTGCAAACATCGAAGGTTTTTATTATCTACCAAGAATAGATAAAAATTTACTTAAGGAGTATTCTGATGATATCATTGTATTATCTGGCGGATTAAGGGGCGAGATTTCTTCAAGAATTTTAAATCAAGGTGAAGAAAAAGCTGAAGAATCTTTAATTTGGTGGAAGGATACATTTGGATCAGATTTTTATCTTGAAATTCAAAGACATAAACAAGAAAGCGAAGACTATGTTTTTCCAATAATTAATGAGTTTAGTAAAAAATATGGTATTAAGCTTATTGCAACTAATAACACTTTTTACACAAAACAATCTGAAGCTAACGCACATGATATTCTATTATGTGTAAGGGATGGAGAAAAACAATCAGTCCCAATAGGAAGAGGAAGAGGTTACAGGTATGGTTTGCCAAATGAAGAATACTGGTATAAACCAAAAACTGATATGTTTAAACTATTTAGTGATATACCAGAGAGTATTTATAATATTTCTGAAATTATAGACAAAGTTGAGACTTTTGATCTTGCTAGAGAGGTTCTACTCCCAGATTTTAATATTCCACAAAAATTTATTCAAAAAAATGATTTTGATAATCAAAAAGGGCAAAATCTATATTTAAAACATTTAACCCTAGAGGGTGCAAAAATAAAATATAAAGAGATAGATGAAGATCTTGAAGAAAGGATTTATTTTGAATTAGATGTTATTGCTAAAACTGGGTATCCTGGATATTTTTTAATTGTTCAAGACTTTATTAATGCTGCAAGAAAAATGGGCGTATCAGTGGGTCCTGGAAGAGGATCTGCCGCTGGTTCAGTTGTTGCATTTGCTCTAGGAATAACCAGTATAGATCCAATAAAATATAATTTGCTTTTTGAGAGATTTTTAAATCCAGATAGAGTTAGTCTTCCAGATATTGATATTGATTTTGATGATGAGGGGAGAAATAAAGTTATTGAATATGTTGTTGATAAATATGGCTCTCAACAGGTTGCTCAAATTATTACTTATGGACGAATGGCTGCTAAATCATCGATCAGAGATACTGGTAGAGTCCTTGATTTATCCTTATCTGAAGTTGACCGCATTTCGAAATTGGTTCCAAACATGAAATTAGATGAAATCTTTTCTAAGAAAGATATAGATTTAAAATCTGAGTTAAGAACAGATGAGTTTAGTAGAGTTAGTGAATTAAAGAAACTTTATAATTCAAAAGACCTTTCAGCACAGACCTTAAAGCAAGCAAGTCTGTTAGAGGGGTCACTTAGAAATACAGGTATACATGCTTGTGGAGTAATTATTACACCAAGTGATATTTCAGAATTTGTGCCAATTACTAAAGCAAAGGATTCAGAGTTTTATGTAACACAGTTTGATAATTCAGTAGTTGAAGATGCAGGTCTTCTAAAAATGGATTTTTTAGGACTAAAAACACTAACTATCATAAAAGATACTGTTAAGCTTATTAAATATAAATATGATGTTCAATTGTACCCAGAGGAATTTCCATTGAATGATAAGAAAACTTACAAATTATTTCAAAAAGGAGAAACAGTAGGAATTTTCCAATACGAATCACTTGGAATGCAAAAGTACCTTAAGGATCTTAAGCCTTCAGACTTTAATGACCTTATAGCAATGAATGCATTATATAGGCCTGGTCCTTTAGAATACATACCTTCATTTATTTCTAGAAAAAATGGTTCCGAACCTATTGCATATGATATTCCAGAGATGGAAGAATTCCTCAAAGAAACATATGGAATTACCGTATACCAAGAACAGGTTATGTTATTATCTCAAAAAATTGCTGGTTTTTCTAAAGGTGATGCTGACCTTCTGAGAAAAGCAATGGGAAAAAAAATATTTTCTTTGATTCAAAAATTAAAGCCAAAATTCATGACAGGAGGACAAGAGAATGGATACAGTATTGAAGTATTAGAAAAAATATGGAAGGATTGGGAAGCTTTTGCATCCTATGCATTTAATAAATCTCACTCTACATGTTATGCGCTCATAGGTTATCAGACTGCTTATTTAAAAGCAAATTATCCATCTGAATATATGGCTGCAGTTCTTTCAAATAATATGAATGACATTAAACAGGTAACTTTTTTTATGGAAGAGTGTAAAAGAATGGGAATAAAGGTTTTAGGTCCAGACATAAATGAATCTTATTATAAGTTTAATGTAAATGCAAGCAAGGCAATTAGATTTGGAATGGGTGCAATTAAAGGGGTAGGGAAAGGAGCCGTTGAAACAATTGTAGAAAACAGAAAAGATGGAATATATAAAGATATATATGATTTTGCGAAAAGAATTGATCTAAGATTAGCAAATAAGAAGACTTTTGAAAATCTTGTCTTTGCTGGTGGGTTTGACTCATTTAATAATAAAAGAGCTCAATACTTCAGCATAGATAATGATGGTAATAGTTTTTTAGAAAAGGCTATTAAGCATGGAGCAAAGTATCAAGAGACAATAAATTCATCTCAGATTAGTTTATTTGGAGAAGGGGCAATTGAAATAGAATCTGACCTTTCAATTCCGGATTGTGAAGAATGGATAAATCTAGAAAGACTCAAAAAGGAAAGAGAAGTTGTTGGAATATATCTTTCTGCTCACCCATTAGATGATTTCACAAGAGAGATTAAGAATTTCACATCCACAGGTTTATCATCATTAAATAATTTAAATCTTTTATTGAATAAAGATTTATATGTTGGAGGAATAATTAATGAGGTTGAACATCTACAAACAAAGACTGGCAATGGATTTGCTGTTTTCTCTTTTGAAGATTTTTACGATCAATATAAGTTTAGAATTTTTGGAGAAGATTATCTAAAATATAAACATTTGCTTGAAGAAAATAAAATTTTAAGACTTAGAGTTGCAATTAGAGAAGGTTGGGTTAACCGTGAAACAGGTAGAGTTGGAGATCCTAGAATTCAATTTTTAAATATGGAATTGTTAGACGGAATTATTGATTCGAGTTCTAAAAAAATAACCTTAAAAATTGAATCTAGTAATTTTAATAAAAATGAGGTTAAAAGATTAAAAGATACATTTTCGAAACATAAAGGTTCTAAGCCAGTTTACTTTGATATTCATGATTCAAAAAATGATTTCAAATTAAATATGTTATCAGAGGAAGCAAAGGTCTCAATTACAAAAGATCTCCTGTTATCATTAGAAGAGAATGAGTTTGATTACAAATTAAATTAGTTTAAAATTTAGTTCTTTTAATAAAAAATCTTAATTTTGCTGCTTAAAATTATACGTTATGGCGTTAGAGTTGAATGATTCAATATTTGAAGAAAAAGTGCTTAAGTCTGATAAGCCCGTACTTGTTGATTTTTGGGCAGAATGGTGCGGTCCTTGTAGAATGGTGGGTCCAATTATGGAAGAATTAAGTAAAGATTTTGAAGGAAAAGCTTTGGTTGGAAAGGTTGATGTAGATGCTAATCAAGAATTTGCTGCAAAGTATGGTGTTAGAAATATCCCAACCGTTCTTTTATTCAAAGATGGAGAACTTGTTTCAAGACAAGTAGGAGTAGCTCCAAAAAAAACTTACGAAGATGCAATTAATGCAGCTTTATAACTCAAAATAATTATATTTGCAACCGTTTTTGGTCTGGTAGTTCAGTTGGTTAGAATACCTGCCTGTCACGCAGGGGGTCGCGGGTTCGAGTCCCGTCCAGACCGCTTTAAAACCCTCTTTACTGAGGGTTTCTTTTTTATAAAAGATATCTAATCAACTTTGGTAAATATATTAAGTCAAAAATAATAGCAACTATTGCAGAAATTATAGTTAGTAACCCTAATTGACTTATTGAATTAAACTCAGAAAAAAGAAGAGGAATTAATGTTACTATTATAATCATAGTAGTTTTAATAACTGCTCTTCCAGTAATTCTTACAGATTTATCAATAGCTTCTTTCTTGTTTAAACCTCTAAGAATATTAAATCTATAAGAAGTTATTATATGAATAGAATCATCAACAATTAATCCAAATATAATTGCAAAAATAAAGGCATTAGATAAACTAAAATAAAAGCTTCCTAGACTCATTATTCCAATGCAAACAAAAATTGGAAATGTGTTAGGAATTAGAATAATTAGTAAATATTTAAAATTAAAACTGGAAATAATCAAGAATAATAAACAAATTGTTAAAACAGCAATCATCAAACCAAAAAGTATCTCCAATGTAATTTTGTCACTTAGTTTATCAAACAGATAACCATTTCCTTTTATTTGAATTTTGATATTTAAGTCGTTAGCTGCTTTCTTAATTTTATTCACAAGAACTAAACTTTTTTTTGATCCAATATCAGGCATCCTACTTTTTATGCTAATTTGTTTCTCCTCCAGTTCTTGTAAATAATTTTCATTTAGAGACTTTAAATTTTTAAATGATCCAAAAAGAGAATAATCAATTGTGAATCCCATTGATTTTATTTCATTTTCAAATTTAATCACACTGTCAATTTCTAAATCATCCTTTATTTCAACATTAAAAGATACTTCTTTGTAGCCTCCGAAATTCTTATCGAAAAACTGCATTTCTTTATAAAGATCAGAGGACTTATTAAATTCGTCATTTATATAATTATTAATTTCAAAATAATTTATTCCAAAAAGACATAAAAAGGACATTAGTAAAATTAGCGGGATAGATTTTTTACTATTTTGAAATTTAATAAATTTAGAAATCAGATTATCTATATTTTTATTTAATGATTTTTTACCATTTATAATATGTAGATTCAACTCTATACATATTGCATAAGTTACAAGAATAATAAAAAGAGAGATTAAGATTCCGATGGTAGTGATTACACCTAATCTTAAAATTGGTAAAACATTAGAAAAACAAAAACTTAAAAATCCTATTGCTGTGGTAACTGAGGTTAAAGCAACAGGTTTTCCAATATTATTGATCTGATATTTAAAATATTCAAATTTAGATTTTTTAGCATCATCACTTTCATTAACTAAATGCATAAAATCCGATATACAAACAATAAACAATATAGCCGGCATAATAATCATCACAAGTTCAATTCCTCCAAAAAGTAGTTGAGATATCATGAACCCTATAGTAATACTAAACAAGACACTTATTATAACAATGGAAACAAATTTTATATTTCTAGAAAAAAACCAAAGTATCACACAACATAAAAAAGCACTAAAAAAAGTGATATAAAGAAGCTCTTTAATAACTTTATCCTTAATGTAAAGCTCCCCTTTTACTTGACTTGTGATATAAATAGATGAAGCTTTTAGTGTGTTAAATTTATATTCAAGATTTGTAATAAACTTTTTATTAAAATCTTCTCCTAAATCAGATTTTAATAGAATTATATAAAATATTTTTTTTTGATCTTTTGAAACAAATAAACTTTCTCTCTTTTTTATTTTTTTAATGAAATCATCAAAATCTTCTTTGTTTTCTATTTTTTTGTTGCTTCCAAAAGGAGCTAAAAAATTTATATCTAATAATGAAATATCATTAAAAACACTCTGGCTTAATTTGATATTTTTATTTTCTAATAGCTCGTTATGTAATGACTGTAGTTTAATTACATCTTCAAATTGAATATTTTTATTAAATTCGACTCCAACTAAAAAAAGATTACTAGAATCTATATTTTTGTTTTTTTCTAATTCTATATCATTAGCGTACTGTAATATTCTATCAGAATCATAAAATATTTTAGGATTTTGTAATGTAAAAATTGAAAAAATAAAGCTTAATATTATTATCGATAACAGTTTGAACTTGTGGTTCCAGACGAATTTTATCACTTTTTTTACTATTTACAGGAAATTACAGACAGAATAAAATGTCTTTATTATTTTAAAAACTTTTTTAAATAAAATAATTCTTTAATACAATTTTCCAAATCATCTCTTTTTAATATGGGGACTCAATATTTATTGATTTTAAATGTATTTTATGTTTTTTTAATCTTTGATTGTAATCCTCCCATTTTCTGAGGTCTTTTGATGTCCACCCAACTTCTGAATGACCCAATAATCTTGGAAAGACTAGATAAGATAATTCGTCAAAAGAACTAACTGTTTCTGTCCAAACAGGAGCTTCAATACCTAGAATTTCAATTTCATTTAAATTTAATTTGGTTGATAGAATTTTTGGATCCCATTCATATGCATTTCTAACTGATGAATATCCAGCCCAGGAAAGACCATATTTACTTAAACTATCATATTTCATATCAAGATATGTTTTACTGGCTGGTGAATAGATTATTTTTTTACTTTTTTTAATAGCCATAAAATCACTTCCTTCATTCCATAATTGATTAATTTCTCCTGTTTTAACATTATTATCCCATGTGATGGGTGTTTTATTATTCTTTTGAACATATGAAAAAACAGAATCAATTATTTGAATAAAATCTTCGTCTGAAGTTACATAAGATTCATCACCCCCAACATGAAAATACGGACCTTTTGTTAAAAGAGAAATTTCATCTACTACATCTTCTAAAAATTTATATGTTACTTTCTTTTGTGCACAAAGTGAACTAAATCCAACTTCTATTCCAGTATAAATATTAGGGCTTATACCATTACAATTTAGTTCTGCATATGAAGCTAATGCAGCATTTGTGTGTCCAGGTACATCAATTTCAGGTATTATTGTAATAAACTTTTCATGCGCATAATTAACTAGTTCTTTATATTCAGTCTGAGTAAAGAATCCACCATCTGTGCCTCCTACTTCTTTTGCTCCTCCAATAACGGTTAATTGAGGCCATTTTTTTATTTCTATTCGCCAACCTTGATCATCAGTAAGATGAAGGTGAAGAAAGTTAAATTTATATAAGCTTAATATATCGATATAACGTTTAACATCATCAATATCAAAAAAGTGCCTAGCTACATCTAACATCGCACCTCGATACTCATAATTTGTAAAATCATTTATGGTGCCAGTTGCTAGTCTTTTAATATTATTTGTTTTAGAAGAAAAAATTACTACTTGTTTTAGAGTTGTCAATCCTCTATATAAACCTTCTTCAGTATTTGATTTAATAATTATTCCTTTTTCATTAATTTCCAACTGATAAAATTCTTTTGATGTTTCTGAATTATAATTTAAGTCTAAATGTATAGATTTTAATGAATTATTTAAATTAGGATTAATAACTATTTCATTAGAGGTTTGTTGTTCCCAAAAATTTGTGAAATCTTTAAGAGCAGCTTCAATTCTCTCAGATTTAATTTCTGTTTGAATGGAACTTAATTCACTAACAGAAAGAAACAAATTTGAACTTTCAATTACTTGAGGTAAGGGTATAAAAGGAATATTTTCTAATTTTTGATCATAGTTTACTGTATTCGTTGAACAATTGACAAATATTAGAGAGGCAATAATATAGAAGCATTTCATTAATAAGAGGTTAAAAGGTTTGTTATTCAAAATTTAGGATCAAATATTTTAGTCGATTTTTACTTTACAAAAACTCAAGTTAATAAAAAACATTACATTTGTATGTTGTGTGTTGCCAATGGCAACTAAATAAGCTTTCCTATCGGAGGGCTTTTTTTTTAGTCTTCAACTAAAGGTCTTTCAATACTCTCACTGGTAATCTCGATATTAGACTTGTTAGAAGTCAACTTTGTTATGTCTTTATCAATTTTTTTAAATTCTTTGTTACTAACATTATAATGATTTACAACTGTACTTAAACTATTACCTAACTTTTCATGATAGGTTAAATATGCTTTTAAATGATTACCTAATTTCTCAATATTCATTTGAATCTCTTGAATTGACTCTTCAACTTTCATATTGTTTAAGGCTTTACTTGTTACTTGGAGCATAGGGAATAAACTCATAGGTGAAACTATCATAACTTTTTTTTGATATGCATAAGAAACCAGATCTCTCTGATTTATTTTCAATGATCCAACTTTATTATTAAGTAAATCTTGATATAAACCATCTGCAGGAATAAACATGTATGCATAGTCCACAGTTCCTTCATTTGGTCTAATATATTTTGATGTTTCGTCAATTCTATTCTTTATATCATTCTTAAACTTTTTTTCAAGATCATTTAACCTATCTGTATCAGTTTCATCTCCCTCTATCATTTTGTTATAATTATCTAGAGAGAACTTTGCATCGATAGGAATTATAAATTCTCCAACTTTTATTATTGCGTCTACTGCTTCATTATTACTGAAGGAATATTGCATTTGGAAAAGTTCAGGAGGTAATACATTAGCTAAAAGATTTTCTAATTGAATTTCTCCTAAAATTCCTCTTTGTTTTTGGTTTCCAAGAATCTTTTCAAGAGTTTTCATTTGATTTGCAAAAGTTAAAACTTGTTCATTAGTCCCTTTAATTTTCTGGAGTTCTTTTGTAACATTCTCTAGCGCATCAGACATATTTTTTTGATCTTGTTTGGAATCTTTAATCTGATCAGCTAGATTTTTTGCAGATTCTAATTTAAATGCTTCAACAAAATCATCAAGTTTAGACTCGATTTGTTTTTTGTTATCCTGAGAGTTAGACTCGATTTGTTTTTTTAAGAAAAAATAAAGACCAAACAAACAGCCAATAAGAGAAAATATAATTAAAAAATATTCCATTAATTAAATTTAATGAAATCACAATTATAATATGCAATATTTAAAAAAAAACCCTCAGATCTGAGGGTTTTTTTATTGTAATAGGAATTTTATTCAGGAGCAGATTCTGGTTGATAATCGTAATAACCTGCCATTGGATACATAACATGAGCATATGTAGTTCCAGAAAACATTACATATGGAGCACCTGATTCAAAATCAGTAGTCATCCCATCAAGTGAAGAAGGGTTAGCAGGCATTCTCATTAAATGCGGTCCAGATTCAATCCATTGACCTGGTGTAGATTCTTCCTGAGTCATGACTCCTGCCATAGTATTATCCTCACCCATATCACCATGAAGCATCCAAGCGTAACCATCTTTATCCATTACTGGAATTTCTCCGGCAAAATAAGCTCCAATCCATTTAAATACTTCTGCATCCCCACATAGTGGCATAGCTTCGTGTGCATCAATCCATCCATTTTCCGGATCAGATTGACCTCTAGGATTTGCAGGCAAGCAAGTCCAACCATTATTTCCTTGTCTAAGAAGATTTCCTCCCATATCAGGGGGACCATCAAAAACTGTAGCATCAGCAGCTATATAATCAGGAGCAGCAGTTGAATAAGCCCATATCTGCCATTCAGAAGATGTATGAGGACCTTCAGGCTCACCTGTATTGTCTTGATTTTCGGCTGGCATATTACAACTAGTAATTAAAGCCAGTAATAAAATTGAATATATGTATTTCATGAATAATTTATTTAGTATAAATCTACAGAAAAACAGCTAACATGCCAAAAAATATAAACTGAATGACTAATATATTAGATGATAATTTATACTCTTTGGTTTTAACTGTTTTCAAAAAAATATATTGAAAAATAATTGAAAATATAAACCACCATAAATAATTTGAGAAAGGAACCGGAGATATAACAAACTCCCAATAATCAAGTTTTGGAGCAATTTTTTCAATTAAAAGGTCAAGTAAGACCATTAGAATTGAAGCAAATAATATCTTATTTATTATTTTACCTTTTATTAGTTTATCAGACAAACTACCCGTCGCTATAATTAATAATACCCAGTTAAGTCCTATTACATATGGCACTCCATAAATTTTTGGACCAAGATTAGCTCCATAACTATATTCCCCGAAAAAAAGACCGTAATTAACTCCTAAAATCTCAGTAATTAAACCAAGTGTAAAAATTAGCATCAACCCAATTTTTGATTTTTTGTCAGATAATTCATGATTTAAAATCAATAATAAAAAAGTTAATGTAAGAACATATGGTGAGGTAGATAGGAAAAATTCTTTTTGATCTGATAAAATTCCAAAGAATCCACTGACGTTTATTAACCAAAGAATAAATATTGATAATCTTAAAAATTCTTTATTGTTGGAAAGCCCTATCATTCTATTTAATTAAGTCAGAAACTATTTTTGCTGAGTTTAAACATAGTGGAATTCCACCTCCAGGATGAACACTTCCTCCACAAAAATATAAGTTTTTGATTTTTTTCGAAAAGTTCGGATGTCTAACAAATGCTGACATTAGAGAATTACTTGAGCTACCATATAGAGATCCATATAGAGATAAAGTCTTTATTTCTATATCTTTTGGAGTAAATATCTCTTCCATTTCAATATGGTTTTCTATTGATATGTTTAACGTATGATTTATTTTTTTAACGATATTTTGTTTCAAACTATTTTTAATTTCATCCCAGTTTTGTCCTGAATCATATGGCGAATTGATAAGAATAAACCAATTTTCAGATCCTTTTGGCGCATCATTTTTAACAACTTTAGAAGTTGGACATATGTATATAGTAGGATCTTCATAAACTAATTTTTTATTAAATATGTAGTCAAATTCTTTAGAATTATTTTCACTAAATATAACATTATGTAATTCAAGTTCCTTGAAGGTCCTATTAATATTCCAATAAAAAACAATTGCTGAACTAGAGGGTTCATAGTTGTTTAAATATCTAGGTTTTTTAAAGCCTTTTAATAATTTACTGTAGGTTAAACTTACATCCATATTTGAAACAATGATATCAGCTAAATACTTATGCCTATTTCCCTCTACACCAATGGCTTTATTTTTATGAGTAATAATTTTTTTAATACTTGAATTAAAACTAAACTCCACTCCAAGATCTTTAGCTAAATTATAAATTGACTTAGATATATCAGACAAGCCATTTGATGGCATAAATACTCCAAGATCATGCTCCAGATGCTGTATCATTGACATTATTCCTGAGGTAACATATGGGTTAGATCCATTATAAGTTGCAAATCTATTAAACAATTGAACCAATCTTTTATCGTCAAAAGCCTCTTCATTTAATTGGTTTAATGATTTTGAAATATCCAGTCTAGAAAAGTTTAAAACACCTTTTAAAGCAGATAAAGAAAAATAAGTGGATAATTTATGCAGAGACTTTTCTAAAAATATTGTTTTTGTTAATGTAAATTTTATTCTTGACTTTTTTAAATAATTATTTAATCTTTTTGAGTCTATGTTAAACTCTGATTCTATTTCTCTTATTAATTTTTTTTTATCAGAAAATGCGTTGAAAACTTTTCCATCATTCCAAAAATATTTACAACCAACTTCAATTTTTTTGTACTTGAAATAATCATCAATGTTGCGATTGGAAATTTTAAATAGGTCAATTATCAGTTCTGGCATAGTAAATAATTTTGGTCCAAAATCATATCTATACTCACCTAATTTGAATTCAGATAATTTTCCGCCATAAGATTCATTTTTTTCAAATACATGAACATCATAGCCTTTAACTCTAAGCCTAACAGATAACGCAAGACCAGCAATTCCAGATCCAATAATTATAACTTTTTTACTCATTAATTTTTTTAATATATTTTATATTACATCTAACAAAAAGCTCTTCAGAATACCATCTTCTTTTTCTAGCCTTGGTAATAATTTTCATGTGATCTGAATTATTGTAAGCATATAACTTCATTTTTTCTTCAGTCTCCCAAATACTAATTGTTGATTGCTCAATTATTGGAAGTTCACCAACACCCTTAT
>ERZ802827.332-NODE-332-length-25228-cov-14.613_pt1 | contig 25228 bp, 23 predicted proteins | sample MGYA00345652_ERZ802827 | MGnify/ENA primary metagenome ERZ802827 (study PRJEB30503, sample SAMEA104212372) | marine metagenome | biome: Westerlies Biome; feature: [SRF] surface water layer (ENVO:00010504) within the epipelagic zone...; material: water... | reverse complement strand
GCTAGCTTGTGTGGTGTCGCGCGACGTCGGCGTGCGCGGCTGCGCCCGCATCTACGGCGCTCTCTATGCACTGTTTGGCCTTGGTGCTGGCTTTGGACCCGCCGTCTTTGGTGCGGTGTACAGTAACACCGGCTCCTACGATCAGGCGCTTTACTACTCCATGTGGGGCTTCATTGTCTGTTCGCTGGCGCTGCTCTTGCTAGGCCGATACCGAGACGAACAACTCAAGGCTATGGTCTGAGAAAGCAATGAAGCCGGAGCCCGCGTTGAAGCGAATCGATGCCTCTGAAATGCCGGAGGACATTGCCTCGGCGTGGGAAGCTTCGATGGCGCTGCGCGGGGACGCCACATTCTTTGAGGTTTTTGCGAATCATCCAGATCTTTATCGCTGGTATGTGGGCTCTTTCTACGGAGAAGTGTTCCGCGGCGGTAAAGTGGCTCAGCCCTATAAAGAGCTTCTGCGCCTTAGGCTCTCCACCCTGCACGGTTGCCGCTTCTGTAATCAGGGCAATCGTCAGGACGCGCTCGCGTCGGGCCTGACTGAAGAACAAATTGACGCCTTTGATGACCCAGAGAATGGCCCGTTCACCGATGCCGAAAGAGCCGTGCTGGCGCTAGGAGAGCAACTGGCTCTCACACAGCCCGAGGGCACACTGAATCCCGCGCTGCACCGCGAACTTGCCAATCACTTCAGTGAAGCTGAAATCCTGGAGCTGGGATTGGTGGGTGGCATTCTCGCGGGGGTCGCCAAGTTTATGTTCGCCTATGATCTGGTCGAAAAAGAGGACTCTTGTCCCTTCCAAGCGGTACATCAGTGATGCGGCTCCGTCTCGAGTGCACGTGCATGCCCTCTGCGGCTCGGCACCCGAAATCGTCTTGACCTAGAAGGCTAACTCGAAAGTCCATAGAAACCGAAACAATGGCCGACGAAATCACCAGCATTAGCGCCTCGCGACTCTCGCAAGCGATTAAGAACCGAGATGTTTCTTGTGTCGAGGTGATGCAGGCATACCTTGAGCGAATTCATCGATATAACCCGCTCTATAACGCGATCGTTAGTCTGGTGGACGATTCAGAACTCCTCCGACAGGCGGAGGCAGCGGACAAAGCATTACTCAAGGGTGGGTACTGGGGATGGATGCACGGGATGCCCCATGCGATCAAAGATCTTGGGGATGTCCAAGGCTTAGTGAGCACCTACGGCTCACCCATTTTTGCGCAGAACGTCGCCGTGGCAGACAGTCTCCCGGTCGCTCGAATTCGCGCACAGGGCGCAATCTTCATCGGTAAAACCAATATCCCGGAGTTCGGCGCCGGGTCACAGACCTATAATGCGGTGTTTGGCGCAACGCGCAATGCCTACAACCCCCATCTCACAGCAGGCGGCAGCAGCGGTGGGGCCGCAGTCGCTCTGGCGGCGGAGCTGTTACCCGCTGCCGACGGCAGCGACATGATGGGATCACTGCGCAATCCCGCCGGGTTCAACAATGTCGTCGGCTTTCGACCCAGTCAGGGCAGAGTACCCAGCCCGACTAACGCATCGTCACTGTTTTACGACCAGTTAACCACTGACGGGCCCATGGGCCGAAATACAGAAGACACCATCCGGCTGCTCGGCACCATGGCCGGCTATGATTCGCGTGCACCCCTTTCACTCCGCGACACGATACCGGCCTACGAGGCCTTCTCGCCAGCGACGCTGGAGAGCACGCGTATTGGTTGGTTGAGGGACTTTCAAGGCTACCTTCCGATGGAACCGGGTGTCGCGTCATTGTGTGAATCCGCACTCGAGCAACTGACGCAGCACGGCGCGACGCTAGAAGGCTGCATGCCGAACTTCGAGATGGCCAGACTCTGGCAAATCTGGCTGACGCTGCGTCATTGGTCGTGGAGCGCCGCAAAGCCTCTCTACGACAACGTGCAAACCAAACAACTATTGAAGCCGGAACTGCAATGGGAGATCGAGGGCTCACTGAACATGACTGCCGCCAGGGTTGCCGAGGCAGATAAAGGCCGCTCGGACTGGTACCGTGCACTAGATGACTTATTTGGTCGCTATGACCTCCTGGCGCTGCCCACAGCCCAAACGTTCCCCTTCTCCGCAGATATCCATTGGCCCGAGTCGATTGATGGCAAAGCGATGGACACCTATCACCGCTGGATGGAAGTCACGATCGGCGGCACATTGGCCGGGCTTCCGGTCGTCAGCCTACCTGCAGGATTTGATAAGGACGGGCGTGCGATGGGCATACAGTTCATAGGGCCCATGGGAGCTGATCAGAAAGTGCTGGAATTTGCGATGGCCTATGAAACGGTGACCCAGCATTTGCATCAACGGCCAAAACTCGCGGAACAACTGGACTAGGGGCGGCGAAACCCCCTCAGCATCGCTCGTCGACCAGTTGAAGAATGTTTCGACGCACTGCCGGTCTGTCCTTTTCCCAGCGTCGACCGCTACCCACGAACAGCGACTCCCCCTCGATCAAACTCAGCAACATCAGCGCTTCCGCTCTAGGTTGAGCCACCCCCCTTAGAACGAACTTGACCTCAAGTTGTGCAAGAAACTTGGCGTAGACCTCCTCCAAAAGATCTGCAACCAACGGCTCGACCTGCTCCATTGCCCACAACTGAGCCCACAGCCGGTCACTGAACAATCCATCGGAGGTGCCAACATGCTCGTCGAGCATAAACTCAACCATATCCCTGACATCTACCTGCTCCAGCTCACCCACTCCCGACTCAAAAGCCGCGATAATCTCCGATTCGATGTAGGCAACCAATGCAACCAGCAACGCATCCCAGGTCCGAAAGTGGTATTGGAGCGCACCCAGCTTCATGCCACTCGCCCGCGCGAGCGCTCGCATGCTGAGACTGCCGTACCCTTCATCGGCAATGAGCTCAATCGCTGCTCGCAAAATTTCAGTTTTTCGGTCAGTAGCCATAACACGCTCCACCGCCCAGCCAAGAACACAGTTGGCCTTAAAGGCTGAGAAGAAACTAAAACATTCTTGAACCCACTGCCACTCCCATCCGATCGATGAGTTATGGCACTCTCGCGACAACCGCGGGTTTCACGATAGAGTTACGTTGAGCACCTCGTTTTCACTAACCATAAAAAAAGAGAGCACACGATGCAGTCACATTTTTCGCTGATTTGGGAATCCGTCGCCGATGCGGTGCCCGAGCACATCGCGCTGATTCAGGGAGAAAGGCGGATAACCTGGCACGACTATGAGGATCGCGCCGCGCGTCTCGCACAAGGTTTGATTGATTCGGGTCTGAGCCATAACTCCAAAGTGGGCATGTATCTCTACAACTCGCCGGAATATGCCGAAACCAATTTTGCCGCCATGAAAATCGGCGGCGTGCCGATCAACGTCAACTATCGCTATCTGGATGAAGAGCTGCACTACCTCCTTGAGAATGCCGATATTGAGGCGCTGGTCTTTCACAGCTCGCTCGGCGACCGGGTAGCGCGCGTCTGCGATAGGCTACCGATGTTAAAAGCGATGATCTGCGTAGACGACGGTCCAGCCGAGGATGGCTCAATGGGGCCTGCCAATGGCATCGCTTATGACACCTTTCTTGCCCAAGCCTCGGGTACCGCGCGGACCCAGCCTCAGGGTGACGAGATCTACATGCTCTACACCGGCGGCACTACTGGCATGCCCAAGGGTGTGATGTATCCGCTGGATGGCTTCACCGAGTTCTTCATGCGCGGCTTCCCCCCCATGATTGGCCTGGACCCCTTCGAGAATGCAGATAGATTCGCGCCGGCGGCCAAACAAATGGTTGATGCCAACTCGGCCGTAGTGGCGATGTCTGGCCCACCACTCATGCACGGCACCGGCTGCTGGCTGGGCTTAATGTTCCCACAGATGCTGGGGGGCACCTCTGTGTTGCTGGAGAACCGTGGCTTCAAGCCCGAAGAAGTCTGGAGCACGGTCGAGCGCGACCGTATCTCACAAATCATTATTGTGGGCGATGCCTTTGCCAAGCCGCTGCTGCGCGCGCTGGAGACCGAACCAGATCGTTGGGATACGTCGAGCTTAAAGTTGATGATCTCTTCCGGGGCTATGTTCACGACCGAGGTGAAACGCGGCCTCATCGACCACGTACCCGAGTTGGCCATCGCCGATATTCTGGGATCCACCGAGGGCGGCATGGGTCAGTCCATCATGACCAAGGACACCCCCGCCAGTGAGACCGCGAAGTTCACGCTGCTACCTGTCGCAAAAGTATTGGTGCCCGACGGCAGTCGTGAGGTGGTTCCCGGTTCAGGTGAGGTCGGCATGGTCGCCCAAGGCGGCATGGTGCCGCTGGGTTACTACAAAGATCCCGAAAAATCCGCCAAGACATTCAAAGAAGTCGACGGTAAGCGCTACGCCTTCATAGGAGATATGGCAACGGTCGAGGCAGACGGCACAATCAATCTGCTCGGTAGAGGCTCAAACTGCATTAATACCGGTGGGGAGAAAGTGTTTCCCGAGGAAGTCGAGGAAGCACTCAAGCTCCATGCTGATGTAGCCGACGCCCTGGTTTTCGGACTCGAAGACGAGCGCTTTGGTAACCGGGTTGCCGGTGTCGTGTCGCTTGAGCAAGGCGGGTCTGCAGAGGCGGGAGATATCCTTGAGGCAACCCGCAAACTGCTGGCCAGCTACAAGCTGCCGAAGGATCTACTGGTGGTGCCGGTCGTGCCCAGAGCGCCGAACGGCAAGGCCGATTACAAAACTGCAAAGTCGATGATGACAGGCGATTAGCGCATCAAGTCATAAAAAAGGCGAGGATGCTGCGCTCAAGCACTGCATCTTCTGCCCTCGCAACCCAGCACTAAACCGGCCCGCTAATTGACGCACTAGCAACAATGAACAAAACCCTTCACTGGGCTTTTAACCAACTGGCCCTCTTGCGGATGAGCCAAGGGACACTCATCACCAGATCTTGACCCGCTCCTCTGGCGCTAGATACAGCTCGTTGCTCTCGCTAACCTCAAAGGCGCTGTACCACTCAGGCACATTTCGCACACTGCCATTGGCGCGATAAATAGCGGGCGAATGGGGGTCAGTAGCGATTTGAGTGCGCAAGGCCTCGTCGCGAATCTTTGACCGCCACACCCGTCCGAAACCAATGAATACCCGCTGTACACCCGTAAAGCCCTCAATTACCGGCGACTCCTGACCCTCGAGTGAGTCCAGGTAGGCTTTCAGGGCGATCGAAATGCCACCCAAATCACCAATGTTTTCGCCCAGCGTAAATGTGCCATTCACGTGCAAATCCGGGAACGGGTAGTAGCTGTCATATTGCCCTACCAATGCATCAGTTCGGCTTTCGAATTCAGCTCTGTCGACATCCGTCCACCAATTTCGAATGTTGCCATCGCCGTCAAACTTTGACCCCTGATCGTCAACGCCGTGACCGATTTCATGCCCAATCACCGCTCCAATGGCGCCGTAGTTGATCGCCTCGTCAGCACTCAGATCGAAGAAAGGCGGCTGCAAAATGGCGGCCGGGAACACAATCTGGTTGAGTACTGGGGTGTAATAGGCATTCACTGTTTGCGGGTTCATGCCCCACTCGTCGCGATCGACCGGCCCTCCATGCCTTCCAATGTCGCGTTCAACGTTGGCTTCCCGGATGCGCATGCTATTACCAAAGTAATCATTCTTTGCGATCTTGACCCCCTCGTACTTGCGGAAGGTCTTCGGGTAACCAATCTTTGGCTCAAACTTAGACAGCTTGTCTAGCGCCTCCGCCTTGGTCTCGTCAGACATCCAGTCCAGTGCTTTGACGCTGTCCTGATAGGCCTTCACCAGATTCGCAACCAGAACGTCCATGCGTGCTTTTGCTTCAGGCGGAAAATGCTTCTCGACATACACCTTGCCGACCAGTTCCCCCAGCCCGGCGTCAACAACGCCAACAGCTCGCTTCCAATCCGGTCGCTGTTCTTCACTGCCACGAAGCGCTTTGCCATAAAACTCGAAGTTGCGATCGTCCAGAGCACGAGTCAAACGAGAGGCTTGCGAGTTGAGGACCTGCCATCGCAAATAAAGCTTCCAGTCTGCCACGGGAACCGAATCGAGAATCGGCCCTAATTTTTCAAAAAAGGGCGTCGTGACCGAGACCAGATACCCGGGCTCAGGCAAACCAAAGGCACCTAGAAACTCGTCCCACGCGACATCAGGTATTAACGACCCGAGATCGCCCTGATCGAATTTAGTGTAGTTATTTGCGAAGTTGCGGGTCTCTTCCTTGGTCATGTGTGCTTTTGCAATGGCTGTCTCGATGCCGTAAATGACATCTACCGCGTCGGTCTCAAGTGTTAATCCCGCGAGCGCATGCGCATCGCTAATCAACGCTTTATATTGCTGGCGAAGGGCCTCGCTCTTGTCGTCATCTTTGAAGTAATACTCGCGCTCTGGTAGCCCAATACCCCCCTGTCCCAGATACATGGTGTTAATCCCAGGGTTCTTTGCATCTGCGTAGGCAAACACCCCAACTGGCGAGTTAAACCCTAGCCGCGCCCCTACGCCGAAAAAGGCAAACACATCCTGCTTTGAGTCCAGGGCAGCTATTGCAGAGAGATAGGGTGCTAGCGGCTGAATCCCGACGGCATCCCGGCTGGTGAAATCCTGAAATGACGAGTAGAGATCCCCAACCCTCTGCTCATCACTGCCCTCAGCATTGCTCGAGGCAGAGGCCTCTTCAATGATGGCTTTAACGTCTTCATCGCTTTTGTCACGCAGCATGTCAAAGGCGCCATAGCGACTGCGATCGGCTGGGATCTCGTTCTCGGATACCCACTTGCCATTGACGTAGTCAAAGAAGTCGTCTCCCGGATGGACAGCGTCGTTGAGCTCAGCAGGATCGAAACCCAGTGCCAGACTGCTCCCCACAACGCCAGTAGTATCGTCGGCAACGGCTGCCGGATCCTTCGAGCAACCCACAAGAATCAGTGCCACTAGTAAACATACAACCGGAGCTATCAGACGTGTTCGCATTGGGTCGTCTCCTACATGATGCGGGGCCCGCTATTTTAAGGTCGCAGTGTGGTCAGGGAAACCAAGTGGTTAGCTTCGAGGGAAAATGTGGCGGCAAAGGCACCAAGCCCTAGAGCTACTGAGCCCAACTCCATGCGATTGGACCCCCTATCAACCAGAGCTGTGGGCAATCAGCCAACGAAATCTCGTGTTAGCTGGGCAATCGGCTCAGCACCCAGCTCAAAGGCCGGCATGGTGATGTCATCGCGCTCTGCCAGCGTCGCGTTAGGGAGCCATGTGGCCACTTGCAGTGTGCCGTCACGCAAACTCGAGCGGGTAGCAATCACCAGCGCGGGCTGCGCCACCTGGGTTGCTGCAGCTTCAGTATCAAAGTTCGCTGCGGCGTGGTAGCCGGCGTTTCTCGCCTCACCCGCACCCACAAAATCAAAGAACAAATCGAGCGCCCTTGGATAGGCCACCTTATCGAGGCGATCCACAACCATCGATTTGAAAAGGCCGTTCATGGGATCCTCCTGCTCGAGGTACTCGGGGGGATTTGTGATTGACGCTCGCAAATCCGCCATCTCGGGGCCTGAAAAAACCGGTACATCTACCAGCAGTAGACCACTCACCTGCTCCGGGTAGCGATTGGCCATCTCCATAGCGACGAGAGCGCCTGAATGAAATCCGGCCAGCCACACAGATTGACCAGGAGCATTCAGAAGCGGCGTCATGGCCTCGGTGTATCCACCAACGGTGGGCGGATCCACCAGCGCGTCGGAAAAACCGTACCCCGGCAGGTCAGCGCTCCACACCGGACCGTCGTAGGCTCGCGCAAAGGTGTCGAAAAATCGGCCACCATAGGGCACCGGCGGCAAACACACTATTGGCGGCAGGCCACTTTGGCCACCCCCCCATTGCCACACGTGCAGTTGTCCCGGCGCGTTATCCAGATAGCGTCTTCGCGGCGCAGCCATTTATGTCAAACCCTCGTGCTCAGTCATACCATGGTCGTAGGAACCCAAAATGCCGCGCAGGCCCAGCAGCACGGGCACACCAAAAATAATAGGGATCACCGCCATGGAGTAGCGAATGCCCTCCACGCCAAAGACATGGTCATTTAGGAGCGCCACCGCAGTCGGGCCGAGAAAGAGACCGGCCATACTGATACACATGTAGTAGAGCGCCACGGTCTGCGCCTTTATAGGGCCTGGCGCGATTCTAAGAAGCGCGGTCACGCCCATCGCCGAGGTCATACCGATACCCATGTTATTGAGCGCAAAGACACCCATCGCCAACGGGGCTGAGGGCATCAAGGGAAAAAGCGCTCCCGTCAGCACTGTGGCGAACACGCCAAAGAGTGCGATCTTCATCGCCGCGTCGCGCTTACCCTGTGCAATCCAGTGGTCGCATAACCACCCTGCAGACAAGACTGCCGCCGGGCCGCAGATGATCAGCAGCACGCCATTGATCGAAGCGTAGTAGCTGGTCTCCCAGCCCCAGGTCCGCTCAAACAGCGCCGCACCCCAGCCCTGACTGTAGGCGACAATGGTCATAAAGCAGAAAACGCTGACGAAGCCACCATACATCCGCCAGCGCGCCAGCACGTGTTTGAGCATGTCAGGCAGGCTGCCGCCAACCGCCGAGGGCCCACCCGAACGCGCCGGTTCGCGCAGCAGAAAAAACAGCACCGAGAGGACCAAGCCCGGCAGGCCCACGATAAAGAACGTGGCCTGCCACGGCACCAGTTCACCCACCCACGGAAGCGTAATGGAGCCCCCGGACTTGGCCCAGGTCAATACCCCGGCCCCCAGCAGTGACGCAAAGCCTGCCCCGACCGAGAGCGCCATGGTATAGACCGCGATCGGTCGAGAGCGCTTCTCGGGCGGGAAGCTGTCAGAGATGATCGACATGGCGCAGGGGCTCAATGTGGCCTCGCCGACACCGATGCTCATTCGCGCGATGAAGAGATGCGTAAAGTTGCGCGCCAACCCTGATGCCGCGGTCGCGATCGACCACACCGCGATCCCGACGGCGACAATCTTCACACGGTTCTTGCGATCCGCGAGCCACCCTAGGGGTAGCCCCATGGTGGCGTAGAAGATCGCAAAAGCCGGTCCAAGGAGCAGACCGATCTGGGTATCGGTCAGGCCGAGATCGGCCTTGATCGGTTCAATCAATAGGCCCAGCACGTAGCGATCGATAAATGAGAAGATATAAGCGATGGTGAGCAGGCCCACCGTCAGCCATCCATAGGCCCGATTGCTCTGCTGTTGGGGTTGCGCGTCCGATGCCGCGTCGCTCATACGAACTGATTCACTTCAACAAAGTAACCGCTGGGGTCAAAGAAACTGATGCCCAACACTCGAAATACCCCGCCATCAGGCTTGGGATACTCGCTGACAACCGGCTCACACACCATCTCGATACCGGGGACAGTTTGCAGCTTCTCGTAGACACCCTTCACATCTTCGTGGTGGAGCACGTACACGGACTCACCGATACGCACCCGATTTGGATTCGACCGCGGTGGCGGTTCAGGCAGTGGCGGGTCGATGTACTGGAGAATACCCAGCATGCCGATGAAGTCATCCTTGCACTTGAGCATCACAAGGCGGGTCTGGGAATTGGGCTCGCCGGCGGGCAAACCGTCCCCTGAGACCAGAATTTCTTCGTCGTAGTGCACCGACATACCCAGGATATCCCGGTAAATCTGGAGTGATGGCTCAATGTCGTTCACCAGCATAGTGGTGCGACGAATCAGGACCGGTACATCGCTCATGGTGCCCCCTTTGTTTTATAGATATAACATTAGTACTTTACGGGTCTGACCGATGCGGAGGCAAGCACCATGACCGGCCAATCCCCCCTGAGCACCCTCAGTAGCGCTACCTTGACCCTCATTGGGCTTCTCTCACTAGCCTATGCGGGACAAGGCTCTGCTCAAGGGCAGGACACCACGTCCTGGAGCCGCGATCTTCAGGTCATCGAGGTCATGCTCCCGGGCTTTTACAGTAACGCCAATCAGGCTTATTTCGATGGCCGGCGCAAAGTCGACAACCCCCAGCCTCGCCATAACCTGCTGATTGAGGCCGCGGGCGATGGCTTTGACATCACCCTAAGCGCACCGGATGGCACTGTGATGTCGAACCAGCGATGGTCTCTCGCTGAGGATGATCAACGACGGGCCGTGCGTATGGACATTAGCGATGCTGACGGCACACCGCTCTGCCCTGTGTGGTGGACCCGAGATGCAGCACAATTCAGCGCAACGAGCGACACAGCGTGCGCTGAAGGTATCGACAGCCCCGATGCCCTCGCCCTCGGTGAGCAACAGTTCTGGTGGACCCCACGCGGCGCCTCAGACGCCGCGGTGAAGCTTCACAGAGCACGGCAATTCACCTGTTATGCCGATATCCCCGGCGTGGGCGGTGGCCGTGACATCCCCTATACACGTTATGACAACCTGAGCCTGCACGACCAAGGGGCAGAAACCTGGTTCGTCGGCAAGGATGGCCGGAATCTCGGCCTGCGGCTGTTCAACGTTGACTGGCCCATCAACAACTACGATGGCTACTTCACCCGCGACTCGCTGGTGATCTATGTCATCGAGAAGCTCGATGATGGCAGCACCAAGGAGCATGGCTACGCGTTTACCCTCCCCGAGGCGAATCGCATCGGTATCAACCTCAAATGGCTACTGGCCAGCTGCTTCATGATCTCGGGCAAGGTCGATACCCCCACCATGTAAGAGTGCTATGACGATGCGGAGACGAGACATACTGCGCGGTAGCAGCGTCGGACTGGCGACTCTGGGGTTAGCGCAAAAACCCACAGCTCGGAGCGAGTGCCCATTGGCCGCCGCTCAAACCGCTACCTTCGTATTGGTGCACGGCACTTGGCACGGTGGCTGGGTGTGGCAGGACGTCGCCAACAATTTGCGGGCGTTGGGCCATCGCGTCTACACCCCCACGTGCACCGGTTGTGGTGAGCGTCTGCATCTCACTGGCCCTGACGTCGGGCTCGACACTCACATTACCGACATTGCCCAAGTTCTCGAGTTTGAGGATCTCGACAACGTCATCCTGGTGGGTCACTCCTTCTCGGGCACCACGATTACAGGCGTGGCGGACCGCTGCCGTGAACGCGTAGGCAGGATAGTGTTCTTCGACGCGCTGGTGCCCCGCGAGGGAAGAATGAGCGGCGTACCCCGCGACCCCGAGACTGGTGACTTTCCCGAATGGTGGAAGGCCCGGAAAAAGCATTTTATTGATGGTTACCAGATGAATTTGTGGCAGGACTATCCCATGGAGATGCTGGTACCTGACTCCTACCCCGATGTCGCGGCCAAACTGACACGCCTGATTACCCCGCACCCCGCCAAGCAGTGGACAGACGAGCTAGTGCTGGAGCGCGGCGGCTGGGAGGGCCTGAAGCCCACTTATATTCATTGTGTAGGACAGACCTACCGCAAAAGCTCGGATCTGATGGTCGGCCCGGCGCGGGGGCCTGACTGGACGTTTATCGAGCTAGATATCCCGCGGGATGGGATGTTGACGCATCCCGAGCTGGTCTCAAACACCCTCTCCGGACTCTTCGTCTGACCTGAAATCAGTGCGTCCATGCGTTAGCCGCCGAAGCACCGACAAAGGCCGGGTTTAGCACTTTAAGCTCACATTGATTGCGTGCCGGGGCCCTTCAAATCACACTGTGCCGGTTATTGCCGTTTCTGAGAGCGTTAATGAAACACTGCTTGTGGATACTGCTGGGGATCTCAATGATGTCAGCCGCCGATGAATCACCCATCGCCATTGCGCTGCACGGCGGCGCGGGCACGATCGAGCGGGGCGCGATGAGCGAAGAGCTTGAGGCCACCTACCGCGCGTTTCTCGATGACGCGATTACCCAAGGCTACGAACAGCTACGCGGGGGCCGATCCGGCCTCGATGTCGTGGTCACTGTCATTCAGATGATGGAAGACTCTCCGTTATTCAACGCCGGGCGCGGCGCCGTCTATACCTGGGATGGCACCCACGAGCTCGACGCATCCATCATGCATGGAGAAAAACTTGACGCGGGGGCTGTCGCCGGCGTGAGCACGGTGCAATCCCCCATCGCTCTGGCGCGCGCAGTCATGGAGGACTCTCCCCATGTGATGTTGGCAGGCCCGGGGGCTGAAGCCTTTGCCCAAGAGCAGGGATTTGACCCGGTGTCCCCTGAGTATTTTGGAACCGAGCGCCGCCGCGAGGCGCTCGAGGCGTACAAGGCCAATGAACAAGCGGGGCTCAAGCCAGAGGCTGACCACAAATTTGGCACGGTAGGCGTGGTGGTTCTGGATCAGGCGGGCAACCTTGTTGCGGGCACCTCAACCGGGGGCATGACCGGCAAACGGTGGGGGCGCATTGGTGATTCGCCCGTGATTGGCGCGGGCACCTATGCGGATAACCGCAGCTGCGCGGTGTCTGCGACCGGGCACGGTGAGTATTTTATTCGTCACACGGTGGCGCGTGACATCTGTGCGCGTATGCAATTCGGTGCCGCTACCCTCGAGGAAGCGGCGAGGACTGTCGTTATGGAAGAGCTTGTGGCGGCCGATGGTGAAGGCGGCATTGTCGCGGTGGACCCCGCGGGCAAAGTCGCGCTGGTATTCAATACGCCCGGCATGTACCGCGCGTCAATCGATGCAGACGGCCACAAGATGGTGGGCATCTATGGCGATGATGAAGCCCCCTAACTCCGCACGGGACGTCAGTGACGTATTGGCCTATGATCAATCATGAACCGCAGAGCCGAGGGGCATCATGAGCGCCCAGATTACCCATCTCTCCGCCGATGCCACGCGGGAAGATTTACTCCACTGCATGGCCGAGGACGGCGCCGTCATCATTGACGATTGTCTGGGTGGCGAAGGTCTGAAAACGCTTGAGCAGGATCTGGCTCCATTTCTGAACAAAGCCGTCTATGGCCGTGACGCGTTCACCGGGTTTAAGACCCAGCGCATCGGCGCGCTGATTGCGCGCTCGAGAGCCTGTGGTGAACTGGCGCTGGATTCCCGCATGCTGGATGCTGCAAGAGCATATTTGGCAGAGCACTGTGACGACGTGCAGCTGCACTTCACTTCTGCAGTGGCGATTGCGCCGGGCGAATCGGCTCAGATACTCCATCGGGACCGCGGTATCTGGGGCGGCTATGTGCCGCGGCAAATCGAACCGTTATTCAGCACCATCTGGGCGCTCACACCCTTTACGCGGGAGAACGGTGCTACGCAGGTTGTGGTCGGCTCTCACCGTTGGGAAAAAAAGCGTCAGCCGGAACCCGATGAGATTGCCTACGCCGAAATGTCGGCGGGCTCGGTGCTTTGCTACAACGGTACTGTGTTGCATGGCGGAGGCGCCAATGCCACTGAGCATGAAACACGGGTGGGCGTCTTCTTACACTACACGCTGAATTGGCTCCGTCAGGAAGAGAATCAGTATCTGTCTTGCCCCCCCGAGCACGCACAACATCTCTCTCAGGAACTCCGCGCACTGATCGGCTATGCCAAAGGCGGCTATGTGCTGGGCTTCTATTCAGACCCAGATGACGATATGGCACAGCATGAATCGGTCAGTCCGGAGAATCTGTTTAGTCAGCACCGCGGCGATTTTGATGTCTTGCCGACTGAAGAACAGTTGGTGTCGCAATCAACGCCCCAGAGCTAGCGTTACCAAGCCACCACCGTGCCATCCTTGCGCATTTCGGTGGCACCCACATAGACACCATCGGGTAGCCGCATAATGGCCTGATAACCGCCGAAAGGCGCGCCAGTGCCATCCACCTCGACACGATGCCCCATTGCCCTGAGCTGCTCGACAGCCTCGGCCGGCACGCCCGGCTCAACCAGCAGCGTCCCCAGCAGATCTTCATCCACACCTGTGGGCTGGCGCCCGCCGTCGTGATTAAAGCGCGCCGCGTCACCCGCGGCCTGCACGTCCATCCCGAAGTCGATGATATTCACCAGCACTTGCACATGCCCTTGAGGCTGCATTGCGCCGCCCATCAAGCCGAAGCTCATAAACGGTTCACCATCTTTCATGACAAACGCGGGGATGATGGTGTGAAACGGTCGCTTGCCCGGGGCATAAACATTAGGATGACCCTCATCCAGAGAAAAAAGCTCGCCCCGGTTCTGCAACATAAAACCGAGGCCGTCGGGAACAAGCCCCGTACCCATGCCGCGGTAGTTCGACTGAATCAGCGACACCATCATGCCGTCAGCATCAGCGACCGTCAGATAGGTCGTATCGCCCTCCCCCTCCAACATGGGTTCGCCCGGCCCAAATTCAGGGGTCGCACGCTCGGGGTCAATCAGCGCAAACCGCTCCTTGCCGTAGGCCTCTGATAACAGCGACTGGAGGGGTATATCCGCGAAGGCCGGATCGGCGTAATAGCGGGCCACGTCCTCAAAGGCCAAACGCTTGGCCTCCACCATGTAATGGAACGCCTCCGCCGAACCCCGAGGGTAGTCGCGTAAATCTATCTGCTTCAGGATATTGAGCATCTGCAGCGCCGCGAAGCCCTGTCCATTGGGGGGCAATTCGAAAACGTCGTAACCGCGGTAGTCAACGCTCCCCGGCGAGACCCATTCACCCTCGTGGGCTACCAGATCCGCAAGGCTCATGTCCGCGCCGATCCGCCTGAAGTAGGCGTCCATCACCTCGGCAAGCTCACCCTCGTAAAACGCGGCGCGGCCCTCCTCACCCAGCAGCTCCAGGGTGTTGGCAAGATCCGGGTTGCGAAAGACGTCACCCGTCTGCGGGGTTGTACCGTCGGGGAACCAAATGGCGGCGGCGTTATCTAGCTCTTCGATGAGCGCTTCCTGCTCCTTAAACGCAGCAAGGTTGCGCCCGAAGTAGTAAGCAATGACAGGCGTGATAGGAAAACCCTCACGGGCGTAGCGCACCGTCGGCGCCAACACATCGGACATGGGCAACTTACCGAACCGCTGGTGGGCAGCGAACCAGCCGTCTACCGTTCCGGGCACCGTCACAGGTAATGACCCCCGCTGCGGCATGCCACGCATCTCGTCGGGCATGACACCGCTCTGGCGCAACGCCGCAATTTGGGTTTTTAGGTCAGCCAGTGACCGGCCCAGCGGCGCACGACCAGAACCGTTGTACCCGTATAGCTGCTCAGTCTTGGGGTCCCAGATAATGAAAAAGATGTCGCCGCCAATACCGTTTCCCGTGGGCTCCATTAAGCCAAGGGCTGCATTGGCCGCAATCGCACCATCGAGGGCCGACCCGCCCTGCTTAAGGATGTCTATGGCAATTTGTGAGGCGAGGGGATGCGCGGTTGCTGCCATGCCATTGCGCCCATAAACAGCACTGCGACTCCAGTTGACGGCATCCGGGCGTCCACCGCCGCCGAGTGACGCAAAAGCTCCAGCGTTGTCATCTTTCGCATTCATTGAGTGACCAGCGCACCCCAATAGACAGACACTCAAAATGGCAACTGACAGCAAGTGATAAAGCATCATGCCCGGGCGCATCCATTAGCTTTTGAGCGTTGCATGATAGGCGATATCCGTCCGATGCGCGCGGTGAGCGCTGGGTGCAATAGACTCCCAGCATTCGTCGATTAAGGATGACCGGGTAGGCGCTACTGGACAGTCAGTTGTCGCTCGAACAACGATTTCAGCTTGCCATAAAGAGGGCGATACTGACCCTTATAGAGCGCTTGGTAGCGCTCGGTCACATCGGGATTGGGTGTGGTGCGATGTGTCTCGCCCGCCATCGCCTCGCCGGCCGCGGCAATAGAGGAATACCAACCCACCGCCGCGGCACCCACCATCGCGGCGCCCCGGCCACTGGCCTCGCAGTCATCAAAGCGCTCCACCGGCAGGTTCAAAACATCCGCCACAATCTGCGCGACCTGATCACTCTGCGCGCCGCCGCCAGACAGGCGAATACACGATATGGGTGTTTTGGTTCGGCGCTCAATACGCTCTTTGCCCGAACGCAAAGCGAAGGCCAAACCCTCGATCAACGCGCGGTAGACATGCGCCCGAGTGTGAAAATCCTTAAACCCGATAATGCTGCCCCGTCCCTCAGGGCCTGTCTCACCTAGCACCGGGTTCCAGAAAGGTTGCAGCACCAGACCCTCGGCACCGGGTTCAGTCTGTGCTAACAATTCATCAAGAACGGTCTCGGCCGAGACGCCGCGCTCTAAAGAATACCGCTGCTCGGCGTGACCAAACTGCTCGAGAAACCAGCTCACCATCCAGAAACCGCGAAACACCTGAATTTCAGTGTTGAAGTGCTCGGGGAGGGCTGCCGGATAGGCCGGCATGAATGGCACCACCTCGACATAGTGAGATCGAGTCGTATTGATCGTGGCGGTGGTACCGCAGGATACGCTGGCAACGCCTGCTTCAAGGGCGCCCACCCCCAGCACCTCACAGGCCTTATCCGCGGCACCGGCGATCACGGGCAAACCCTCAGGCAAACCCGTCGCCTCGGCTGCATCAGCCGTGATCGCGCCCAGTGGCTCTCCTACTGTGGTGAGGGCGGGCAGCATATAGCGTTTGATGGCCATGCTGTGCCATTTCCAATCGGAATCGGCGCACCAATCCTGTTTTTTGAAATCAAAGGGCACATAACCTACCTGACTACCCGCACTGTCTTTGAATTCGCCGGTCAGCCGGTAATTCAGATAACCAGAAAGCAGCAGAAAGTGTGCGGTTTTTGCCAGCAGTTCGGGCTGATGCCGCTCGAGCCAGTTGGCTTCAGCCTCTGCCTCAAGATTCTCGACAATCGGTCGGATGCGGAGTAGCGCAAAGAGAGCTCGCCAGATCCACGGCAGCCGTCCGCGAGGAGGGGATCGGCGCTGGTCCGTCCAGATGATGGCGGGTCGCAGTGGTCGCCCCCTCTCATCGAGGTTGATTACCGTGGCACGCTGTGTCGTCACCACCACCGCCGCGATCTCCGAGGGGTCGACTCCTTGCACCCATAAGCCCTGGCAACTGGAAGCCAGTAGCGTCCAGAAGCCCTCCACATCATGTTCGGTCCAACCGGGCTCGGGGTGCTGATACTGATCAATCGGCAACTGGTGTTTCGCGAAGCACTCTCCAGACTGTTTGTACGCCAGCGCGCGAACGCTCTGGGTGCCAAAATCGATCGCCAGAATCAGAGAGGGTTTACTGGCTAACGACCGGTTCACAAGTCAGGTGCTCTCAGTCCGCGTCTGTGAGTGGCAGCAAATTGCCGGGGTTAAGTATGCCCTGCGGGTCGATCGCGCGCTTGAGCTTGCGCAGCAGCGCAAGCCCGTTGTCACCCAGATCATGATGCAGATAGTCACGCCTGAGGCGCCCTGACCCATGATGATGAGCGATGCCACCCCCCGCCTTAGCCGTCGCTGTGAGGGCCTGATCCCAGCTTTCAAGATAGCGATCGCCCATCACCGAAGCGTCCTCTGGCATGCAGGCAAAAGTGAAGTACAGATTAATGCCCGAGCGATAGACATGAGAGCTATGTGCGGAGGCATTGACACAATCCGGTACCGTCTTGAGTGCAGCGACTACATCCTCGTATATCGCATCGATCTGGCTCCAGGCGCCCGACACTTCGATGGTGTCGGCGATCAACCCCTGCTCCAGTAAATCCCGCCACTCCGGTACGTTGTTACGATGGCTCATCCAGCCCTCGGCGGCGGCGGCATCAGCAGCCTTGAGACCCAAATCTGCCATGATCGACTCGACGGCGAGGATCTCGGCGTCCACCCGTGAAGCGGGGCCCTCGTGCACCAGCAAGATCAGGCACTGCTCGTCTTGCACGTAATCCGGAAACAGTCGCGCTACTTCGGAAGCGTCGTACTGCCTCATCACAGGTGGTCGCCAGTCTTGCTGCACGATCTCGCGCTGGGCACGAAACCCTGATGCCATATCGGCGCAGTACCACGCACTGAAGCGCCGCGTTTCAGGTTGCCGTCGCAACGATAAAGTGACTGACGTCACCACGCCATGGGTACCCTCCGCCCCCAACGCCAGATGCCGGAGGTCAGGACCGGATGCCGCGCGTGGTGCCTTACCCAGTGTCACCATCTCGCCATCGGGTAGGACCATATCAAGGGCGTAGACGATGTCTTCAATGTTGCCGTAAGCAGTCGAAAATTGGCCGGAGGCGCGGGTCGAAATCCATCCGCCGACCGAGCTGATACCAATCGATTGTGGCCAATGGCCAATAGTCAGCCCTCGCTCTGCGACAGCTTCCTCCGCGATGAGTCCGTTGATACCCGCTTCGACGGTGAGCAGCAGGTTTTCCTCGTCGATCGACAGCACCTGATCCATTGCGCTCATGTCGATCAGGATCTGATCGGGGCGCGGCTCGACACCACCACATACACCGCTCCCCAGCCCCCAGGGCACAATCGGAATATTATGCTCGGCGGCAAAGCGCACCACTGACTGCACGTCTTTCGAATCACGCGGGCGAACAACGCAAGCGGGCGCGTCCAGCGCCTCCCCCTGCCAGTCCTGCCAGTGTTTCAGGCACCACCGATCGAAACGATGCGCGGCGAGAATCTCGGCATCGGCCGCCACCTGCTCGGTACCAATCAGTTCAGCCAGCTGCGCGGCAATCATCGCCTGCTCCTTGCGTTGCCGTACTCACCTGAAAATCCGCTCGACTGGCGCAATCAATGTCTTGGCAGTTCTCGATTTCCATCGCTTTTCGGGCGTCATCCCAACCCAGTAATTCAGCCATTGCCGTGGCTGCCTGATGCAAAACGGGTAAACCCGCGCCCTCGTCAAACCACGCCCGGCTGCTCCGCCGAGCCCAATAATCCTCGAGTCGCAGAGCACCTTCCTTTTGCACGGCCTGCTGCACCTCGGCTTTCACCAGTGCTTCTTCGCCGGCATTGCCGGTAAGACTCAGCGCTTCCGCGCCGTATAAACGCGCTAGCCGCTCCGCCTGAACATCGCCAATGCCTGTGACGTCGCTGGCGAGCACTACAGCATCGCCCCCGGGCAATGGGATATCTGCCGTGGTGCAGGGCTTCCCTATAAAGCCATTGTTCTCGATGACCGTATCGACAATGCGCTCTGCCATGGCGCGATAGGCCGACAACTTGCCGCCGCCCACAGAGAGCAGACCACTAGGCGAGGTCCAGACTTCGTCCTTGCGCGATAGCTCCTTCGAGGCACGGCCGGAGCCATCACCCACCAAAGGTCGGATACCGGACCAGACGGACACAATCCGATCTGGGGACAGCGTCGCCGCGGGCATCGCCCTCTGCGTTGTAGCCAGTAGATAACTGACATCCTGATCGGTCACCGGTGGCCAGTATTCGTACTCTGGGTGGTAGTCATCGGTAGTCCCTATGTAGGTGTATTGCCCCAGCGGCACGGCAAAGATTCGGCGTGCGTCCGGGGTACGCATCACAACCGTATTGCGAACGGGTAGATCGGCATGGTCAAACACCAAATGTACGCCCCGACTCAACGCCAATCTGGGTGCCTGCGGTTGCTCTAATCCACAGACTTGATCCACCCAGGGGCCGGCCGCATTCACGACTGCCCGCGCTTGGATCGTCACTGCGTGATTTTCGCCAGGCAAGGTCGAAGTAGCCTCGACACTGAATGTCTGCTCCCGGCGGATGTTAGTGGCCTTAAGGTAAGTCGCCACAGTCGCACCGTGATCGATTGCGGAGCGCACCGTCGCCACAGTGAGCCGCGAGTCATCAGTCAGGAATTCGGGGTAGACCACCGCACCGTTGAGTCGTGACCGCTCGATCAGCGGCTCTTTTTCAGCCAGCTCGTCTCGTGACCACACCTCGTGATAATCAGCTCGCTCGACACCACCCAGTCGCTCATAGGCCCACAGTGCCGCCCTGAGCATAAGCTTGCTACGCACGCTGCCGGTTGGAATCACGTAAGGCGTTTTCTGCGCCAAATGGGGCGCGATCCGGTGCAGGGTGGCACGCTCAGAGGCAGACTCTTTTACGACTGCCACATCCCCCGCGACCAGATAGCGCAAACCGCCATGAATCATCTTCGAGCTGCGACTGGAGGTGCCGCTGGCGAGATCCTGCGCTTCAATCAGTGCCACAGACAATCCCCGCATGGCGGCGTCTCTCGCCACCCCGGCCCCGGTTATCCCGCCGCCAATCACCAGCAGATCGAAGCACTGATCTGTGAATGCCCTCAGCGATGCGGCGCGGTAGGTCTGGTTAAAATCCTGTGGTGTCATGCGTCCCCCCAAATTGTTCTCCAATTTAACAGCCTCATCACAGATTAAATGTCTAAAATATGACAATCTTATTAAGTGAGACCAGCGTAATATGAGGCAGGACCTTCCGACCACAGAGCTGGTTCAATTTTTGGGCAAGCTACCGGTTTTTGAGCGACTTAATCTCGAGCAACGCTCTGCTCTGCTCGATCAATGCCGGCTACATTCACTCGAACAAAGGGAGGTGATGCAGGCAGCCGGAGATCCTCATCATCACCTTTGGATCATCGTGACGGGCGAAATCGCTATGGTGGCCAACTCTGAAGACGGTGATGAACTGACTCTGGCGATCTTCGGTCCCGGCAGCACTTCAAGCTGGATCGCGCTCTTTCACGACACACCCGCAGAGCGGAATCTAATCGGCAGCGTTGAAAGCCATATTTTAGGCATACCGCGCAAAGTCGCCCTGCAGCTCCTCGAGGATCATCCCGCGCTGTACCCAGTGGTACTGAAGATTGAAGCTAATCGCTTTCGTGCGGCACTGAACCTGCAGCAACATAATCTAGTAAGAGAACGCCCTCGCCGCGTAGCGGGTCTCTTACTGATGCTTCTCGAAATGAGCGGCGACGGCCGCCAGTCCAACACCATTCGGCTTACCTCACAGCAACTAGCAAAAATGGCACATTGCTCCAGGCAGTCACTCTTCGAAGCAGTCAAGAAATTGACCGAGCATGGTGCGGTCAGTCAGCGATATGGGGAAATTGAAATTACCGATATTCCAAAATTGAGGTCTCTATATCGGGGCGCTGCCAGCTAATACCGTCAAGGAGTCGCACTGGTCAGTTTCTGGCCTGATCCCACCCCATCGACCAGCTCACCACCCTGAACGGCCAGAACACCAGCCACCCAGACGCTGTGAATACCCGTGGGGGGGTTAAAAGGCGCCGCATAAGACGCCATAGCGGCGACGGTGCCGGGATCAAAAACCACGATATCGGCGTCAGCACCTATCGAGACGCGCCCTTTTCGGGCAAAAGCCGGCGCAATCGCTTCCATTCGCTGGGCTGGGTAAAGGCTGAGGCGGGCAATAGCGTCGCTCAGACTCAACAGGCCCTCATCACGGACATACTGGCCCAGTATCCGCGCTGAGGTGCCCGCACCATTGGGCACCACCTTGCGATCGTAACTAAGGAGTGGCATGGCATCGCTGGCCACCATCACGTGGGGCCGCTGAATCGCACGACGATTCCACTCCTCTCGGATGTAGTGATGCATGGTCTGGCCATCAGGCCGGGCTTCCCGGTAAGCCTGAAAAGTTTCTTCCGTGAGCCACTCCCCGGTCTCAGCCCACTGCACATCGGTGTAGTCGATGGCAAAAATCTCGCGCCAGTTCCTAGAAAATACGTCAGAGGAAATCGCAGCCGAACCAGAGGTCCAGGGGAACATTTCGGTGGTGACATCGACACCACGCGCTCGCGCGGCATCGATTTCGTCGAGCCAATCATCCACGCCGCTCATGGCGCTGGCGTTGAGATGGCAGATATGAACCGCTGCTCCGTATTGCTCTGCCGCCTCAATCACCTCTAGCAGACCCGCCGGATCGCCATCGATACCGCGACGAACATGAACGAAGACCGGCGCACCATGGCGCGCGGCAACTGCGAAGATCATGTTTCGCTCGGCATCATCTACCGCCCGGGTCATGTAGTCGAGTAGAAACCCGATGCCCAGGCCACCCGCGGCGAGCTCCGTCTCCAGCATGCGCTCCATTTTCTGGCGTTGAGCGGACGTGGCGGTCTGGGTGAACGCTGCACCAGACATATCGAGCTTGCCTGTAGCAGCAAGCTCTATGAGCGCATCAGGGTCGACTACCTGCATACGAATCCAGGCGTGCCCTGCCGAGGCACCGAAGTGCGTTAGCGGTGAATCACCCAGCTGCTGGCCAAAACGCGTGATCGGGAATCCGCCCGCCTCGAGTTCCAATACCGTGGTGACGCCATCGAGCAGCTCAAGGCGATAACCAGGCTCCGCCAAGCTATGGGAATGCAAATTAATGAAGCCGGGGGCAACCGCCATACCACTCGCATCGACCACATTCGACGCCTCAAGCGGCGTCTTGCTGATCGCCTCTATCCTGCCGGCCCGAATACCTATAGAACGTACAGCATCCAATCGACTCTCTGGGTCGATCACTCTGCCGTTATTGATGGCGACATCGTAGGGCGGCGGCGCCTGACCACAGGCGGCCAGTAACAGCACCCCCGTAACAATCACCGCCCGTAGAGGCCAACTTTTGGAGAGAAGGGAGAATCGAAAAGACGCAATGATCGAAAACCCTGAGCGCATTGGGATCCCCCAGATCCTCAAAGCTATCAAGTCTTCAGGAAAAGAGGGGCTTAGGAAGCAGATAATGGTCCAGCAGCATGATCGGGAAGATCGCCATGAGATAGACGATGGAAAAGCGGAACATCTTCATCGCGTCGCTATTTTTCATCGTTCGAAGCAACATCACTGCCTGATAGATAAAAATGCCGCCGAGCGCGGATGCCCCAATCAGATAAATCCAGCTACTAAGCCCTGTGGCCACCGGCAACAAAGAAGCAACAAAGAGCATCAGGGTATATAGAAGACTGTGCACTGCCGTGTAGCGGCTACCGTGGGTGACCGGCAGCATGGGAATTTCGACCTTGGCGTACTCCTCTTTCCGCGCAATCGCCAGCGCCCAAAAATGAGGCGGCGTCCAAGCGAAAATGATGAGCACCAGCAGGAGCGCGTGACCATCAACCTGATTCGTGACCGCCGTCCAACCCAGCAGGGGTGGCATTGCCCCCGCCAGTCCACCGATCACAATGTTCTGGGGCGTCGCACGTTTGAGGTAGAGCGTGTAAATAAAGGCATAGCCGACTAGTGATGCCAAAGTGAGCCAGGCAGTCAAGGCGTTGACCCAGGTCAACAGCACGACCATGCCCAGAGACCCCATTGCAAAAGCGAAGATGGCCGCGCCCTGTGAATCAATCTTGCCTTTGACGATCGGACGCCCAGAGGTACGCGCCATCACTGCATCGACATGCTGATCCGCGAGATGATTGATCGCGGCTGCTGATCCGGCACAGAGTGCGATGCCCACGCTGGCAAAGATCACGACATCAACCGGCACTGCACCAGGAGTGGCCATGCACATCCCGACGATCGCCGTCAGAATCATAAGCCACACCACATTGGGCTTACACAGTTCGTAATAATCTCGCCAGGTGGCGCGCTCTGTCAGGCTGGATTCCATTAAAAGGATCGTCTCATTGTGGTTTGTAGATTGTGGGCCGTAGTGAAGAGCGTCTGATCCCAATTTTAATGCATGACAAGCCATACCGCGCGCTCTCACCGCACATTAACGCTGGCAATATTGACGCGGGCGGGATGTATTGGTCAGACTGAGCCGCAAAAGCAAAAGGGGAAGGATCCGGCGTGAGCAGCATCACACGCGAAAAACTCATGGCAGCGGTGCTCGTTGCCGCTGCAGTAGTCGGTATCGCACTGGCGGGGTCGGGATATTGGGCCCTATGGCAGTCCCGTAATGCCACTGACGAGCAATTCATGCCGGCCCCACTTATTGCCTTTCCAGAGCGCAAACCGCTGGCAGAATTTATTCTGGTAGACGACGAAAAAGGAGTCTTCGACCGCAAATCTCTGGAGTCTCGGTGGTCATTCATCTTCTTTGGCTTCATGTACTGCCCTGACATCTGTCCGACCACCCTGTATGACCTGTCTCAAGTAAGGCAGGAAATTGTTGCGCAGGGGATCAGCGAATCCGATATACAGTTCGTGTTCATCTCCGTGGACCCGGCCCGCGACAAGGCGGCGCAGATTCAACGTTACGTTCAATACTTTGACCCTGCTTTCCTCGGCGCCACCGGCTCAATTGGGCAACTCACCAACCTCACTCGCCAACTCGGAGCGCCGTTTCGTGCAGAACCTGAAACAGCGACGAATGTCTATGAAGTGACGCACTCCAGCGCCGTGTATCTGGTAGACCCGCTCGGCCAATACGCGGGCATCATCAGCCCGCCTTTCGTGGCCTCAGAGGTGGCGGCGCAGTTCTCTGAACTCTATCGCACCAATGAGACACCAAAGCTGGCCTTGCGACGCTAGGTCTAACGCCTATTCCTGCTTTTCCGCGTGAACCGTATCGACCCGGTCAGGCACGTCAAGATTGTGATCTACCAATACGTAGGCAAACACATACATAAACACGGTCAGTAACAAGAACACGATGATATGTGTGGTGTAGTTGCTACCTTCTGTCTTCTGGCCACCCATTGTTGCTACCTCTCTTCAATATTCTCAGGCGGATTGCTTCAGTGATGTGGAGACGCCGGTGCCGCGATAACCAATTCCTTCAGGAAGTACACGCCGCGCTGAAAGAATGTCCAATCGGCCTCGAGCGAGCCGATTGCCACCAGAGTCAGCAGTAACACCGGCGGCACCAGTATGAAGTAGACCATTGCCAACCGCTCCCACACCATGTGCATAAACACCGCGATAATGAGACCAGCCTTGAGCACCATAAAAAAGAGGATCAGGAACCAGCGCATGTAGCCCTGCACTTGATAATAATCCACCGCATAGGACATCGCGCTCAGAACAAATAGCAATATCCAAATTTTGAAATAGACGCCCAGCGGGTGCTGGATCGCCTCTTCTTCCCGGACAACAGGCTCATGACCGTCAGCTGTATGATCCATCGTTTACCCCCTTACCAGAGATAGAAAAATGCAAAGATGAAGACCCAAACCAGGTCTACGAAGTGCCAATACAGGCCCAGGATTTCGATCTCCTCATAATTACCACCGCGCTTGGTAAACCAGCCCGGTGTCTGATCATCAAGGTGCCCCCTGGCAACTTTGTAAGAAAATATAAAAAGAAAGATCACGCCAATGGACACGTGAAACCCGTGGAAGCCGGTCACCATAAAGAACACCGAACCAAACTGGGCTGCACCCATTGGGTTGCCCCAGGGGCGCACACCCTCCTCAAAAATCAGCTTGCTCC
>ERZ802827.330-NODE-330-length-25292-cov-13.0763_pt1 | contig 25292 bp, 23 predicted proteins | sample MGYA00345652_ERZ802827 | MGnify/ENA primary metagenome ERZ802827 (study PRJEB30503, sample SAMEA104212372) | marine metagenome | biome: Westerlies Biome; feature: [SRF] surface water layer (ENVO:00010504) within the epipelagic zone...; material: water... | reverse complement strand
TTAAAGTTAATAAAATATCTAAATCAAGACGAGTGATAATTGCTAAAATTCCTAAAACTGAAACTATCAAACCAGATATTTGAAAAATATTTGTTTTTTCAATTTTGAGTAAAAAACAAACTAAAATTATTGAGACTGGAATTGCAGTATTAAAAAGTGATGCATTAATTACCTGTGTATGATTAAGAGCATTATAGGTGAATGCAGAAAATATTCCAACACTGGTAAAGCCTAAAATAAAAAATAATAATAAATTGCCCGTAACTTCTTTTTTTATTTTAGAAAATTCTTTGTAGGTAAAAGGTACCAATATTATCCATACTAAAGTCCATCTAAAAAAAGCCAATGAGTAAGGTGGAATGTTTTCTGTAAATGCAAACTTGCCTATAGTAAAATTTCCTGCCCAAAATAATGTTGCAAGAATTAACATAATATACGCCTTGGTATTATCTTTCAATTGATCAACCTTTATTTTGTTGAGTATATATTTCCAGAGATTGCACTTAAAGTCTATCTTAAATCAGACAATGACAAATTATTTAATTATTTCGCAATCTATTTCTTGTAGAGAATTAAAAAATACTTTGTCTAAATTATTGCTGTGATTAATTTTACATTCTTGAATTTTGGTTTCACCTTCAAATGTATCAGTTATATGGGTACTAACATCTTTTCCTGTTTGATTTTTAATACCATGATCTATTGTCTTACCAACTAGTGCATGTTGAATGCCTCCTGTTTTTACAATTGAATAGGTTGGACCTAACACTGCAACACTTTGTACACATCCTGTTAAAAAAATAAAAGAAGCTGAAATTAATAAAGTTTTTTTCATTGATAAAGTTTTTATATAATTAAAATAATAATTAAAGATAAACTTACTTAATTTAGGAATTATATATGTTCATTTTGATTTTTTACTTACCAATACCAATAATAGTTAAATCATCATCAAGGATGTCATTATTTTCTTTAATTCCCTTCTCTTTTGTACCTGTTTTTAAGCTTTTTAATCTAATTTCTTCAGTGGCATTCTCTAGTTCTTTTCTTAAAGAAGAATTTTCATGTCTAAGTATTAATTCTTTTACTCCATCAATTCCTATTTCTTGTTTGTTATCATCCATGCACTCTGAAAATCCATCTGTAAAACAATAAATTCTGCCATCGTTTAGTTTAAAACTTTCTAGTTGGTAAACACTTTCGTCTTTATGTTTGGTAACTGCTAAAGGCATTGAACTTGATGGAAATTCTTTAAAACTTTTACCAGTTTTAAATAAAGTAGGTTGATGACCAGCATTTGCAATCTCAACTAAATCTGATTTAAGATTATATCTTCCAACAATTGAGGTAATAAAAGTACCTACAGGATTAGTATCTTTTAAGTCGTTATTCATTTCTAATAAAATTTCATTTGGTTTAAATTTTTGTTTAGCAAAAATCTTAAATAAAGTAATAGCTTTTGCCATTACCATACCAGCATTAACACCCTTGCCTGAAACATCTGATAATGTGAAATAAACCTCATCATCATGCAAATAAAAATCATAAAAATCACCTGAAATTTCTCTAGCTGGAATATTTAAACCAAATATTGGGTAGTTTTCTAAATCACGCTTAGGCATTAAACGTTTTTGAACATTCATTGCGAGTTTAATTTCTTGGGAAACTCTATTCTTCCATTTATTTTTTTGTTTTTCAGATTGCTCCAATTTATCCATCAGCACATTATATTGAGTGCCAATTATGCCACTATCTGTAAAAGGATCCTGCGGAGCTCTACTAGCATAATCATCTGATTTTGCTTGTTTTGTTAAAACTTCTAATAATTCATGTGTATCCGTTGACGCATTATGTTCTGAAATATTAAGACCTAGCTCCTCTTCAATTTTACCAACTCTTAACGGGAAAAACGAATTGATAAACTTAAAGATTATATATGATCCAAAAAAACAAAAACTTCCAATTGAAACAATTCCAATTAACTGAATTAGTAATTGCTCTAATCTCGTCTTTTCAACACCCATCAATTCAAAATTTCCAAACAAAGCAACTGCAATAGTTCCCCAAATACCTGCAGCTAGGTGAACAGGTATCGCACTCACTACATCATCAATTTTTATTTTTTCTAATAACACAATTGCTGAACCTGAAATAATTCCACCAATGCTACCAATTAAAATTGCATCAGCAGGGTCAACGTAAGCACATGATGCAGTGATTGAAACTAAGCCTGCAAGTGGGCCTGTAATCATAAATAAAGGTTCTGGTTTTTTCAAAACTATAACTCCCATAATGCTTGAAAAGATAAGTCCAAAGGATGCTGATAAAAAAGTATTAATTAAAATTAATGGAACTCTAATATCCATTGCACCGTTAGCTCCACCATTAAAGCCAAACCAACCAAACCATAAAATTAAAGCACCTAAAGCAGCAATGGGGGTATTGCTTCCCTGAAAAGATTTTTTTTTATTATCTTCTCTAAATCTTCCAGTTCTATTTCCAACAATTAATAAAACTGATAAAGCAATCCATCCACCAACAGAATGAACAACAGAAGCACCTGCAAAATCTAAATATCCTAATTTACCTAACCACCCAAATTTTTCAGTTGGGTCATCAAAATTAAATGCCCAAGACCAGTGACCTACTATTGGATAGAATAAACCAGAAGCAAAAAATGTGATAATTACATAAGAAAAAAATCTTAATCTTTCAGCAACCGCTCCTGAAATGATAGTTGCTGCAGTTGCAACAAACATTGCTTGGAAAACAAAATAGGTTTGGTAACCAGCAACTTTAGTTGTAAAAAAATAAAACTTATTTCCAAATAATCCTGAAACACTGGTTCCATACATTAAAGCAAAGCCAAATGCCCAAAATATAACTACTGCGATTCCAAAATCAGTAACATTTTTAAGAGCAACATTAATACTATTTTTATTACGAGATAAGCCAGATTCTAAACACATAAAACCTGCTTGCATTAAAAATACAAGAATTGCACAAATCAATAACCAAAAGGTATCTAGGTTAGCTTGTAAAATTGCATCTAGACGGTACTCTAGAGCTTTTAATGTACCTTTGGTTGGAAGCTTATCTATTTTTGACTGAAGCTCATTAAGCAGTATCTGAGTTTCAGCACTTGTCATTGGCTAAATAAAGTTAATTAATCAACTATTTTTCTAGCTTCACCTGCATCAGTAATAATTTTATCAACACTAACTACTTTAATTACTTCAAAGCCTGTTCCAGCTATTGCTTCTTTATAGGCATCATCAGATAAATTGGATTTATCCTCAAAAGACGATACCGCAACCCCTTCTGGCCATGAAACTTTAACTGTTGCATTTGGGCTTGCTTCCTGAAGTGCTTTAGTTACCATTTTTTGGCACTTAATACACATCATGCCATTTACTTGAGCAATTTGAGTTTGAGCTGCAAATAAGTTTGTTGAAAAAAATATCAAAGATATCAATAAAATAACATTTTTAAGTTTAGTCATATTTTTCATATCGATAATATAGTTTGAAAATTATTCAAAGTACATAGCAACCTAAATTTAGATAAAAATAATAATTTATTAATAAATTTTAATTTTAGTCTGAATTATTGGACGGATCTTTTTTTTTCCAAAGAAAAAAGAATACATAAGGTACAACTGCAGGGAGAATTCCGAACCAAAACCACTCATCCCATCTAAAGCTTTTATCTATCGCAAAACTTTTTAGGCCATTCCACCATGTTAAATATCCAAGTAAAATAATCCAGCTTAAGCTAGCTGTTATTGCAATTTTAATCTTTAGCTCTAATTCGCCTTTAAAAAAACTGATTATGAATTTTTTAATTGTCTCGATGATCATTTAATTGATCTAGCAGTCATCTTTATAAAATTTTTGTTTACCATCTAATTTAATCTTACAGTCACCACTTTCATTTTTAGCGACAATATAATAGTCCTTGGTAGTATCTGATACTATACAAACATTAAAGCCTATCTGAGTTGTAAATAATTCTGCTCCTTCAACTAAAGCTGTCTCAACAGTATCCGAAGTTGTCGATGTTGGAGTGCAATCTGTACCTGAACTGGGACCATAGTAAGTTGAATTTTCCGAATAATATTCTGTTTGTGCTAGAGATAACTGCATCATTGCATTTTCTGCAGATTTTCTTTTTGTGCCATCTACGTAGCCTGAATATGCAACAACACCTATTGCTGCAAGGATACCTATGAGAGCTACAACTACTAGAAGTTCAATTAATGTAAAACCAGAACTTCTAGTAGTCATATATAATGTTATAAATTATCTACTCAACAACTACTTGGTTAGATAACAAATCACCATTATCTGAAGTTCCTGCGTCGGTAGCACATGTATAAATATTCATTGTAGTACCATTATCAAAAACTGTTGTTTGTCCCTTAGTTGTTGAACTACAAGTTGGGGCAGTGGCTGCTCCAGCAACAATTGCTAACTTAGAACTATTAACTTCACCATATGAGTTTTTAAAATCATTAAGTGCAGCAATAGCTGCTTCTGCTACTTTACCAGATGTTCCAACTTCTGAGCATGTAAGTTTTTCAGTGCCATCTTTATCTTTCATGGCTTTTCCTGAAGTAGTCCCAATGTTACATTTTTTCATTTCAGACGCTACATATTTTAAAACTGAAGCATGGTTAGACTTTGCTGCTGATTTTTTTGCACTTGATGTATAGCCTGAATAAGCAACAACACCTACTGCAGCAAGAATACCTATAATTGCTACAACAACAAGTAACTCGATCAAGGTAAAACCTTTTTGTTTTTTGTTCATCTTAATAATTCCTTATATTAATTAATTAATTTTTGTAACAAATACATCATTTTATAAAATCAACAAATATGCAAGTGCTAATTATGGGTCCTTTTTTATCATATTTACTTATTTTTTTAAATAAATCAGTTATTTATGATATAGAAACTTATGTCATATAAAATTACAGAAGATGGAAACATAGCAACTGTTCACCTAGATGGTGAAATTGATATGGATGTTACTGAAAAAGCTAAAGAAGTGATTATGCCATTAATTGAAGGTGGTAAAGAAGTTCATCTCAATCTTAAAGAAGTACAATATATGGATTCTTCTGGGATATCTGTTTTAATTGAAAGCCATCAAAAAGCTGCAGAGCTTGGAAGTAGAGTTGTATTAAAAGAAATCAGCAAATCTGTCCTTAAAGTAATAATGATGGCTAAACTAGAACAGATACTAATAATTGAGTAATGACTTTTTCTGAAGGTAGAGAGTTTTCTGTCCATTCATCAAGTTTAAAAGAGATAAGAAGTTTTGCAAGAGAGGTGCTAGCTAAAGATAATATTTTTAAATCTACAAGTGACGATGTGGTTTTAGCATTAGCAGAGGCTGCTCAAAATATTGTTAAACATGCTTATAGTGGGGAAGCTACTTCTGATAATTTGAAGGTCGATATAAGTTTTGAGAACAATCAATTAAAAATTGATTTATACGACAAAGGTGTGCCAGCTATACCAACAAATATCAGACCTAGAAATATTGAGGATATCAAACCAGGGGGTTTAGGAACTTTTTTTATAGGTCAGATTATGGATGAAGTTATGTTTAAAACTTCAGCAACAGATTGGGTAAATCACTTAATTCTAATTAAAAATTATTAAACTTTATTGCCCAATAATTGAACCAACATTGAATATAGGTGAATACATCGCGATCATTAATCCACCAATCATAGTTCCCATGAATACAATCATGATCGGTTCTATTAGACTAGACATGTTATCAACTGCAGTATCAAACTCTTCCTCATAATAGCTTGAAACTGAATTAAACATTTCATCTAAATTTCCTGTTTGTTCTCCAACAGAAATTAATTGACTAAATGTTGGTGGAAAAGTTGGTTCCTTTAAAAATAATTTTGTAAGTGTATCTCCTGAAAAAACTCCTTTTTTAACATTTTCTATTGCAAGAGTTACTACATCATTATTGCTGACCTGTTTTGCAATCTCTAAACTTTCTAACAAATTTACACCCGCAGAACTAAGGTTTCCCATAATTAGTGAAATTCTAGCTATCAGTGATTTTAAAATCATGTCACCAAAAACTGGCATCTTTAAAACACGAGCGTGCCACCAATATCTAGCTTTGGGAAATTTAGTTGTAACATATCTAAAACTAAAAAAACTAACTGCTAATACGATAAATAAAGTCAAGCCACCTTGACCTCTCATAAAATTACTAGCTGCCATTATAACTGCAGTTGGAGTTGGTAATGCTACACCCATTCCTTCATACATTTGAGCAAATACTGGTACTACTTTAATCAACATAAAAACCATTACTGTGATTGCAACCGTGAACATTACAACTGGATAAGTTAATGCACCTTTAATTTTTTTTTTTACCTTTTCTCTTTTTTCTAAAGACTCAACTAACTTCATTAAAAAAATATCAAGTTTACCACTGGCTTCTCCAGCTTTAATAAGATTTATGTAAATATTATCAAAGATCTTTGGGTATTTTTCAAAACACTTAGACAATGTAAGACCCCCTTCAAGGTTTTTTCTTATTTCTTCAACAATTATCTTTAATTCTGGGTGTTCTAGCTGATCTCTAAGCATGCTTAAAACATTTAAGATAGGCAACCCTGCTTTAACCATAGTTGCAAACTGTTTTGAAAAAATTACAACATCTTCAGGCTTTATTTTCTTTTTAAAAAGAGTTAATCCTCCTCCACTTTTCTTTTTCTTCTCAGCTGCTTTTTTCTTCGATTTTGTGATACTTGTGATTATAATTTTTTGTTGTTTAAGCTTAAAATTAGCTTCATCTTGACTTATAGCTTCAATTGATCCCTCAACATATTTGCCCGCTGAAATCCCTTTATATGTAAAATTTTCTGATGACATAATCTGTTATTCTGATGATAATACTCTATCGAATTCTCTAATACTTAAATCGCCAGATAAAATCATTTCTCTTCCCATATCCGACATTGGTCTAAAACCCTCTTTTTTTGCTATCTCTTTAAGTTCTGGTGTAGTTGCTTGTCTCAATATTGCTTCTTTGATTGGTTTTGTTACATTTAGCACTTCGTAAATACCCATTCTACCTTTGTATCCACTATCACTACATCTAGCACAACCTTTTCCAATTACAACTTTCGCTCTTGAAGATTGTTCTGGTGAAAATCCAAAATCTTCTAGAACTTTAGGAGTTACATCGGGATCAGGCTCTCTACATTCTGTGCAAGTTTTTCTGGCTAAACGTTGTGCTAGTACTAGAGTACATGCTGCTGAAATTAAATAATCAGGCGTTCCCATGTTTTGCAATCTAGTAATTGAACTTGGAGCATCATTGGTGTGAAGTGTACTGAATACTAAGTGACCTGTTAATGCAGCTTTTAATCCAATATCAACAGTTTCTTTATCCCGCATTTCTCCAACTAGAATAATTTCTGGGTCTTGTCTTAAAAAAGATCGAAGTGCTCTATTAAAATCATAACCAATATCATCTTTAATTTGAACTTGACCAACACCATCAAGTTCATACTCAACAGGATCTTCAGCAGTTAAAATATTTAAGTGAGGTTTAGATACTTCCTTTAAAATACTATAAAGAGTTGTGGTTTTACCAGATCCTGTCGGACCGGTAACTAATATTAATCCTTGTGTGCCATGAATTGCTTTTCTTAAATTTTTTAAATCATTTTCTTCAAAATTTAATTGCTCTAAACTTATATCACCAGCATCTTTGTTTAGAACCCTCATTACAATTCTCTCATTATTTGCTGTAGGCAACATTGAAAGACGAAGATCGATTACTTTACCATCAATTTTAAAAGGAATAGCTCCATCTTGTGGTAACCTTCTTTCTGCAATATCAAGTTTACCCATAATTTTAAATCTAGTAACAACTGCTCCATAATTTGAATGAAGAAATTTTGAAAAATGTTCTTGTTCTTTTAACATTCCATCTAATCTATATCTCACTCTTGAACTAAATCTGTAAGGTTCAATATGAATGTCAGATACTCCTAATTTAATTGCTTCAGCAACAACAGCAGTACTAAACTTAATAACCTCAGACTCGTTTTCTAATGCCTCTATATCCTCTTCTGGTGTCTCGTCTAATACCTCGGCATTTTCATCTACCTCATAATCAAAGGTTTGTATCTTTTCTTTGTTTGCCTGTTGAATATTCTCAATCGTTGTTTCTCCCTCTTGAAGTAATTTTTTAATAAAATCAGAAATTTCAGTAACCTTACCAGCATGAAGTTCAATTTCTTTTTTTGTGATAGTTTTTAAATTTCTCATAAGGCTTAATTTTGAACTATCAGATATTGCAATATGAAGAATATTTCCATCCAGTTTAAATGGTGCAATAAAATTCATTCTTATATAGTTCGAAGGAAGGATCGCACGAAGCTCTGGAGTAATTGCTTCGTCTTTTAAACTTGCAACTTGTAATGATTGTTCTTTTACAAGAAGATCTAAAATTTTATCTTCATCAGTAATTTTTAATTCAAATACTGCATCCAGTTGAGATTTTTCTCCATCTGCTGATGCTTTTTTTATATCAAGTAAATCTTTTCCAGAAATTATATCCTGGTCAATTAAAATATTTATTAAATTTATTTCTGACTCTCTACTAATATCTATCATTATAAAATTCTTGGAGCAATAAACACCAACAATTCATCTAGGTTATCAGAATTTGTTTTACCTTTAAATAGATTTCCAATCACTGGCATATTGCCTAAACCTGGAGTTTGGCTTTTGCTCTTAGCTATTACGTTCTTTTTTATACCACCAATTACAACGATATCTCCATCAGCTACCAGTAATTTTGTCACAATTTCCATTTTATTAATGGGTGGTTCGTCTCCACCAGCAGATCTATTTGGTGTGTCATTATTTACCTTTATGCTTAATAAGACATTTCCATCACCAATTATGCTTGGCGTAACTTCTAATTTTAATGCAGCCTCTTTAAATGATGTTGTAGTTGTTCCTTCAGATGTTGTTTGATATGGAATTTCTTCACCTTGTGTGACTGTTGCTGATTGGTTGTCTAATGTAAATACTTTAGGGTTTGAAATTGTTTTACCTAAGCCAAGAGACTCTAATGCTGTAATTTCTGCTTTTAAAACTGCACTGCCAGTTCTTCTCAATATTCCAATACCACTTGTTGCACCTGTTGCCGCAAAATCAGTTATACTGTCTGTTGCAGAACCAAGATTAGCAACTGTATTTAAATCTGTACCATCAGCACTTCCAGAACTCGATCCAGAAACTCCTCCAATATTATTTCCCCTTCTTAAATAATATCCACCAAGTCTTGTTCCAAGAGCTCTTTCAAAATCTGAATTTGCTTCAACAATAAATGCTTCAATTAAAACTTGTTTTGTTCTTACATCTATTTCTTTAATTAATTTATCAACTACGTTTAAATCTTTTTCTTTACCTCGTACAATAATCGATCGTGTCGTTATTTCCTCAGTAACTTGAATTGGTATAAAAGAAGAGTCCCCAGATCTTTGTGTAAATAACTCTTCTAAAGTAGCTTTAGCTTGATCAGGTGTTATATAATAAAGTCTGAAAATTTCAGAGATAATTGGTTCAACACTATCTTCAAGTTCAACTTTTCTTCTGACTGCTTGTGCTCTATCAGATTTATAGTTTTCTTGTGAAGTTAAAGTATCGGGTGAATGCACTCTGATTAAATTAGAGTTTACATCTATATCTGATGCGTAATTTTTCATATCAAGAAGTGCTTGAAATGCCTTGTCCCAAGGAACATCAACTAATTCAGCTGATATTGAACCAGCAACTTCATCACCAACTAATACATTTATTTCACCAACTTTACCCATTAGCTTCATTGTTTCTTTAAAATCTAAGTTTTTAAATTTAAAAGTAACTCTTTGTTTTAAAAGTGGAAAGGTATCTGGAATTAATAAATAGTTTCTTTGAGCTTCTGAAGATATTTTTTTTCTTTTTCCATAAACTTTTTCACCTTCTGAAGGTTTTGGACCAAGCTCTAAAGTTTTTTGTATTTCAGCTTTACCATCCTCTTTAATATTACCTTTTATTAAAGGTGTATTGTGTTTGAAAGGTTTGTTTGCTTGTTTGACTGCCTGACATCCACTTAGGATTAAACCTAAAATAATAATTCCAAATAATTTTGTGTAAGGTTTAATATTCATCTACTTCCCTTATTGAATTGTTAAAATCTATAATGATAAATTTTTCATCGTCTTTTTCAAAAATAGCTTCGTTTAGTCTTAAATCTACAAGTTTAACTTTTCCAAGATATTGTCCGATCGTAACTGAAATTACTTCTCCACTTGAATTAACTAATGAAATATAGCTATTATCTTTTCCTGAAATTAATCCTGCTAATTTGAATTTGTATAAACTCATTTCATCTTCTTGCTCTTCTTCAGAAATACTTGGATCAACTGCTCCACCAGCAGTTCCTTCATTTCCAGCAAAAGGATCATTTAATGGAACCTCTTCCTCTAATTCTTCAAGCATTTGTTTAGCTTCATCACTTAACTCTACATTGCTTCCTGTTTCATGATTATCACTAAACGTTGCAGTTGAAAAAAGTAAAAAAATTAATGTCAATAAGATTTTAAAAAAATTCATTTGGTAATCCTACAATAGTTAATTCTCCGTTAACAATGATTGCCCCATTCTTATCGCTTTGAACAAGGTTAATCAACTCTTTATCAAAGTTTAGCATTTTTTTTGCTTTAGAGACTGATCTTTTAAATTTTATGTAATTTAAAAAGTTCCCTTTAATTTCATAATCTACAGGTATTTTGTAATAAGAAATTTGATTTTGTTTTAATAGTTCCTCTGCCTGTTGTGCAATGCCTGGCTTCAACACTGGCTTCGCTTTCTTTTTTGTAATTTTTGAAATTACTAAGTTATGTTTTGAAGCAAATCTACTTAGACTATCATACAAACCTTCAACTTCTGCTTTTGAATGAAACAATGTTGAATTCTTTTTAACGATTGGCTCAATTTTTTTTATTTGAGATTTAATAGACGCTATATCATTTTCAAATTGTTGTATCTCTGTAACTTTTAAAGTTTTGTCAGCATACTTTGCTTTACGTTCGTCAACCATTGGTTTTAAAATTGCAAAATAAATAATCAAAAATAAAATAATTGCGCCTATTCCAATACCAAATTTTATTAAAGTTTTACGATCAAATGCTGCAAACTTTTCTTTTAAACTATCAACTGTAATATTATTTAGATCCATTATGCATTCTCCAATTTACACATTATAATAAAACCTTTCATATTGTTACTTGCACCACTGTTCGAATTGGGTAACAACATACTCGCCAGAGAGGCTTGAGAAATAAGCTTTTTATTATTTAAATTGCTGATTAGTTTTAAAATATCTTGGTCACTAGAAGCTAATCCCTCAATTATTATTTTATTTGAGCCATTATAATCTAATTTTAAAAATTTAACTCTTTTTGGCACTGCTGATGCAATTTGTGCCAATACTCTGAAACTAATTTTTTTATTAGATTTAATAGATTTACTTAATTCTAATGCTTTTTTTAGCTGACCAAGTTCTTTTGCAACTTTTGTAGCTTCTAAAGATTTAGTCTGATGATTTTGAACAACTTGATCATAGTCAGCAATCTTTCCATTTAATGTATTGATTTGCCAAAATGCTAGTCCAAATAAAACTATATATAAAATTGATACAACGCCAACTATTCCTTTAAAAGCAAAATTAGAGAAAGCTTTTGCTCTTTTTTGTTTCATCATTGTATCTCTGTTTGGAAGAAGGTTAATATTTTTAACTGCTGTTACAAATTTGAAATAACCAAAAACATCTAACTTTCTAAAAGCTAAACCTATAACAGTCGATAAGTGAGAACGATTTTGCAAATTAACATTTTCTTCAAATTGAGCAGGTACTTTAACACCGTCTAAAGGATCAAATAATTGAAAGCCTGTGTTCACTAAATTTTTTCTAAAACTAGCTAAATAAGTTTCAACGTTTTGTAAATTTGAAGTTACTTTTAAATTTCTTATTCTCTTTTCATATTTAGTTTCAAAATCTTGCACCGCTTGTTTCACTTGAGTAATATATCTCCTTACAAGCGCATCCATCTCTTCAGGGTTACTGCTTTCAACTAAAGTTTTTCTATCCTGACCTCTAATAAATATATCAGTAATAATTGGATTGTTTTCGTATAAAATCATTACATAGTTTTCATCTAAACCAAATTCTAAAACCGCTGTTAAATTAGAGTCTTCAATTGTGCCAGAAATTTGATTGATTTGATCAACCGCAGATTTTAATGCAAAACATTTTACATCAATGATAACTGCATTCAGTCCACCCTTTTCAACTATGTCTGTATAACTATTTATATCTGCAAGTTTTGATGCAACAAACAGAATGTCCATTGTATTACCAGTTGTGTCTCTATTTATTACCTGGTGAAAGATAGAGTAATCATCCAAGTTATCAGTAAGTTGAACTAAATTTTCCCACAAAGAATCTGTTTTTACAGCATTGTTTAATTCTTCATCTGTCATCAATGGACTTGTAACCACTCTTATTATTGCACTAGTTACAGGTATTGCTATTGCTGCATTTGCAGTATCAAATTTTCCTTTTTGTAATGCAATTTTTAACTCGTCTGCAATTTTATCTTGGTGATCTAAAATATTTGCTTCTTCACTGATACCTTCAAACTTATGAGCGTAAAATTTTTGTAAAATCCACTGATTGGATTTATCTGCATTTATTTGTGCAAGTCTAATTTCATTATTAGAAAAATCTACACCTATTATTTCTTCACCCTGTACTGAAGATTTCCCTAATTTTTTTTTAAAAAATTTACTAAAATAACTCTCTTTTTTTTCAGTAGATAATGGTGCTTGTACAATATTAGGAGTACCATCAGTTTTTTTTTTGAATAAATTTGCAAACGGATTTTTCATCAATTTATACTTTAATAAATTATATTATAAGTTGTATGACAATGTTAGTATTAATAAAGAGGAAAAAATCAAAGAAAAAATTTAATACATTATTCCTATAAAGCATATAAGTGACTAAAATGGGTCAAATATATAATTTATATGCAAATTTTTTAATAATGATGTATCAAGCTTTAATGTTTGAAAGATTAGAACAATTAGCAAAAGATAATAAAAAGATATCCGATTTTCACATTAGAGCAGGATCTCCTCTTGCTTATAGACAAACCGGAGAAATTATAATGGATCAAGAAACTAATGTTACAGCCCAAGATCTTAAAGATTTGTTATCAATGAACTGTAATGAAGGAGAGCTTGAAAAATTTGAGACAACACATGAGCTGGATACTGCAATTAATTTAAGTGGACTTAGGTTTAGAGCAAACTTTTATAAAACTATTAATGGACCGGCTTGTGTTTGTAGAAGAGTTGAAAGTAAAATTCCAGATATGGATCAATTTAGTCTGCCACAAGTTCTATATGATATAATTGATATGCACAAAGGATTGGTTTTGGTTACTGGACCAACAGGTTCAGGTAAATCAACTACCCTTGCAGCAATTGTAAATGAAATTAACAAAACAAGAACTGCAAACGTAATCACAGTTGAAGATCCAGTAGAATTTATTCATAAAGATAATAAAAGTATTATTTCTCATAGAGAAGTTGGAAAACAAACTCAATCTTTTGCAGCCGCACTTAAAGCTGCTTTAAGAGAAGATCCAGATGTAATTTTAGTTGGAGAGATGAGAGATCTTGAGACTGTAAGTTTGGCTTTAACCGCTGCTGAAACTGGTCACTTAGTTTTTGGAACACTACACACAAGTGGAGCACCAAGTACAATCAATAGAATTATTGATGTATTTCCTCCAGAACAACAAGCACAAATAAGAGCACAAATTTCAACGTCACTAAAGATGGTTGTTACACAAAGATTATTTAAAACTAAAGATGGGCAAGGAAGATGTGGTGCTTTTGAAGTTATGAAATGTACGCCACCAGTTCAAAACTTAATAAGAGAAGCTAAGATCCATCAAATTCCAAGCGTTATGCAAACAGCAGTTAGAGACGGAATGATTACGATGGAAAAATCTATTCAAGATCTTGTAACTTCTGGTAAGATAGATGCTAGTGCAGCAAAAGCAGAACATTAAAGGTTTATCACTTCTTGAAATATTAGTCGTGCTTGCAATTATAGGAGTGATTGCAGGTATAGGTTTTCCAAACTTTACAAAATGGCAACAAGATAGAAAAGTAAGAGCTCAAACTGAAAGAATTGCAACAGTCTTTACCAGTGCTACTTCACAAGTTGAACGTGGAGTATACCCCTATGTTCGAGTAGAAATTACTACAGAAAATTCAAAAATAAAAATACTTGCAAAAGGAATAAAACAAGAAAAATTTTCAACTGAGTTAAACAATGGAATTCCACCAGATTGTAAAGTTTCACCCTTCTTCACTCCTGCTGAAGAAATAATAAGTTATGAATTAGATGACATTAAATTGTTTCATTTAGCAGACAATGCTGGAGCTGCAATTTGTTTTTCTAAAGGTGGAAAATATTTTAAGTTATGGAACCAAGCTCATTCGCAAGGCAATACAACACTTGAAAAAGGCACTAAACAATTTGTTGCAGTCTGCCACCATAAAGAAAAGAGTTGTGATGCGGTAAATAAAAGTTTTAATAAAGAAGATAAAAAACCAGTATACTTAGTAAATTATTCTAGATTTGGTTTGGTACAAAAATATAAGTGGAATTATGCAAAAGAAAAATGGCAAAGTAGATAAAAAGCTAAAAAAAATCTGTGAAAAAGGTGTTTCTTTAATAGAAGCCTTAGTTGCAACAGCTATTATTGGAATTGGATTTATTGCGGTATTTCAAATGGTTCAATATTCAGTTCGATCCATTGATGTATCTGGGGAGCGAACAAAGGCTACTTATCTTGCGGGAATGGTTGCAGAAGATTTATATTCTGACAGAGAACAAGAAAAAGAGTCGTTAAAATTTATTGATTACTTAATTAAAAACCCCTGGACATTAAAGACTGATCAATGCGGAAATAATACTCCAACTATTATTACGGACTTTGTTGAAAATAATGCGGTAGACAATAAAATGGATAAATGGACATCAAGAATGGCTAAAAATTATTTAAAATGTAAAGATGCATCCTCTGAAAGTAAAAAACTAAATGTTTATAAAATTTGTCATACGGGATGTGCAGTTACAAAACCTCAGGAACATGATGATATTTATGTTGGGAAAATGGAAATGAAATTAAATCAAAACAAAACAAAAAGATTATATTTTCAAATTAAATAATGAAAAAAAGATCAAATGCGGTTGCTGGATTTACTTTAATTGAAATTTTAATTGCAGTTGTAATTTCAAGTATAATGATGGGTGCGATGTTTACATCTTATTCAGTTGTAAATAGTACGTATCAACAAGTAACTGATAAAGCTAAAATAAGTCAAGCTGGAAGAGATTTGGTAGGACAAATCTTAAGAGAAGTTAGAATGGCAGGTTATAAATATGTTGGTGATGATATTGCGGCATCTAGTGAACACAATCCTGTTAAAATTACAAAAGGTAAGGGATTTAAAAAAACAAATGGATGCGATAAATTAGAAATTGTATACGGCAGCATAAAGTATGAAAAATCAAAAGCTGAAGGAGATAGATTTGATTTTATAAGATACAAAATTACTTATGAATGTAAAAATTCGGATATAATTGATGAAACTATTGCTGGAGGTGCAACAAAAATAGATGGATTTGCAATTTATAAATCTAAGGAACTTTGGGATAATACTGAAAACAAATGGAAAGAAACTTCTGCAGATTCTGATGATACTACTTATAAAGATGAAAAAGTTTTAGATTATGTGCAAGATTTAGTTTTTGTTCCCTTTGATGAAACAGGTCAAATGATTGGTGAAACTTCAAATGGAACCATAACTCCTTCAGATGCAAAAGTTTATGATGTAAGAACAATAGATATTAGTTTAGTAGTACGTTCATCAAAACCATTTTATAGATCAGATGTTAAATTAGATAATACGGTCAGAAAAATAATGTCAATTACCAAAGATAGAGCTTTAATTGAACCACAAGATAAATATTTAAGAGACACCATTAGTGTGACTGCAAATGCAAGAAATATAGGATTAGAGTAATGAAAAATAAAAATGAAAAAGGTTTTGCACTAGTTTTATCTTTAGTTTTACTAATGGCCATGTCTTTAATGGGTGGAGCATTAATTGTAATTTCAGCCAGTGATCATCAAAGCAATAATGTCAGCGATGAATTTCAGCAAACTTTTTATGTTGCTGAAACTGCATTATTAGAAGGCGAAAAATATATAATAAATCAATTTTTAGGTCCTTATAAAAATGATGGTACTCGTGATACAGAGAAAAGTGGACTAATACCAAATAATACCACTGTTACAGATCCACCTCATGCAACTGTAGCAGCATGTTATAATAGTTTTTCTGATATTGATCGCCTTACATTTAAAGCAGCATTTGGACCACTACCAACAGATCCAGATTCTGCCACCAAATCTGTAGTTTACGCAGATGTAAATTATAGAACTTTTATTACTGATAATGTTATAGATGATGCTAAAGAGCGAACTAGATTAGCAAAATTTAAATTTCAATATTTTTTAACTCAAATTGGAGTAGCAGCTTTTAAAGGTAAAGGACAAAGTATAAAAAAAGGAGCAACAGATGCAGCCAATAATGGGATGGCTTATAGGGTGTATGGTTGTGGGATATTTGATGATGGTAAAATAATTGTTCCACTAGAGAGCACATTAGTACTTCCTAACAACTAGTATTTAAAAAATAATAATTTTTATTCTCATTGGCTCAATTTGAACATTTTAGTTAAGATTTATGTATATTTTATGTATATAAAATTTTTAAATTTACCTTAATATAAGAACTTAAATGAGACTAAAAAAATTTATCATAATATTTAGTTTAATACTCTTTACCTCCTCAAATGCATATTCTGCGTGCAAACATATTTTAAAATTTGGTAAAAAATTTACTCCAAAATTAGTCAAAGAATATGGAGAAAGACCAGAGGGTATTTCAGATATGTATTTTGAAGCTAATGAAATTTGTCCAGGTCAAAATTTAAATGGCATAGTTATTAAATATACTTTTCTTGATAACATTTTAGCAAATATTCATATGTTTGCATTTAATGAGCCAGGAAATAATAAAGCTACTGAAAAATTAACATTAATGAAATATGCCAAAAAAGTTTATGGTGATTTTGATACAGGTGCTGATCCAAAAATTTATAACCATTATAATGTTTGGCAAAAAAAGAAACGATATATCATTTATAGAAGATTACAGACCCAGAAAAATTTATGGACAGAGGATCTTACAATATCAACTTCTAAATTTGATCAAACAATAAATGTATTAATAAATGAAGATGGTGTTCAAGTAATGAATCATGAGGAACAGAATTAATGAAAAATTATTTAATTTTTATAGTTAAATTATTTTTGATAAGTTTTTTTAGCTTACAAGTTAATGCTAAAACACTTCCACCTGGAACAGGTGGAGCAGCAGATGTTCCTGCTAATGTTTTAATATTATTAGATGCATCTGGAAGTATGGGTTGGGGTACAACAGTTGGTATAGATTATAATCGACCAAGAGCAGTTGTGCCAATACCAAATACCAACAGTGTAATTACCTATAGTAGTAACGATGCCAAAGTAAGAAAAAGTGGCCATACTGATAATGCAGAAGAAAGATTGCATGCTAACAGAGCTATACTTCGTGATTTTAGCTCAAATTGTAGAACTCTTAATATACAAAAAAATATTGTTTATTTTGAACAGTCTATTTACTTTATGTCAGTCGATCGAACCAGAGCTATTTATAGATATAACACTGTAACTAATCAGTGTTCGAGATTAGTAACATTAAATATTCAAGATCGATTACAAGCAGAAAAACTTTTATTACATAATGATCATTTAATTGCTATTTCTGGAAGATACCAAAAAATTATAAAAGTAAATCTTCGTAACAATGTAGTCACAAATTGTAACGTGCCAAATCCTTCCCATCTTAGAACAATTATGAGTAATAGTTCTAACCCTTATGATCATTCCAACGCACAATATGCAATTGATGGTGATGGAAATTTAGTTGCTTTTAGACAATTTAATGCTGGTGGAGGAACACATGAATTATTTAAGTATGCTCCAAACGGGGCTTGTTTTAGTAGTGAGCCAGATCAAACATTCAGAGGAATGTTTCAAACAACAAGTTTTTTTCAAGTAAGTGGGATCGTTGCACATCCAACTGACAGCAATACCTTCTTTGCAACTAGCTGGAGTAGATCGAGTTTGGCAAAATTTACAACTTCAGGATCAAGCATTTCAAATATTGAAATCGTCGGAAGAAACAGCGGTATAAATTCTAATTATAACCCAACAAATAAATCAAGTATTAGATTTCGAAGGCCCCATAATATTTCTGTAGATTCAGGTAAATCAAGAGTTTATGTGGCAGATTATGACAACAGGGTCATACAAAGTTTTGATTATAATTTAAATTTTAAGGCTGTTAGTGGATTTAGATCAACTCAAACAAGAATGAAAGGTGCCCAGGATGCAATCCAATCATTAGTTACTGATAGTGCCTTAATTTCGAGTGTTAATTTTGGTTTTGGAATTTGGTCAGATTACCAGGTTTGGATAAGTAGTAGACCATTTTCTAGGTTTGGAATTAGTTCTGTAAGATGTCGTGATGCTGTCAATAATTATGGTATGGAGTGGTTAAGAAACTATTGGTGGTGGAACTCTTGGCACTGTGTTCTTTATGGTGGTGTAAATAATGTAGGTCCAAATAATTTACCTGGTTATGATGGTTGGAATACAGGAAGAAATCAAGGCATCCCTTGTTCAGCTGTACATTGTCAAGAAGTACAAGTTGCAAGAGATGGAGCTCAAAGAACAGGTGTAGAAGTAAGAATGGTTAGGCCCATGTGGGGTACTAATGCAAGATTTTTTGCAATGATGGCAAAAGATTATTATGATCATCCAGATGACAGCCCTATTGACCCTAACTCAGATTGTCAAGCAAGCCACGTAATTGTAATTGGTGATGGTGATTTTACCTCAGGTCAAGCTCAAGGGTTAAGTATAATAAAAGATCTTGCAGAAAGATCAGAAAAGAAAGTTAAGACAATTGCAATAGCATATGGCTCTGGAATTTCTCCAGGAGGTATGGCAGCTTTTAATCAACTTTCTGTTAATGGAGGCTACCCTAGTGGTGCAATTATTGCCTCAGGTCCAGCACAACTTCGAGCAAGATTAGGAGATATCATAAGAAATATTCAAGCAGAAAAATTAGCTTTTACAGCTCCTGCAATTACAGCAACTATTGAAGATAAAGAGAGTGCAAATCTTTATCAAGCGCAATTCAAATACAGACAAAAAAGAGAATGGCAAGGTACACTGTCAAGATCACGGATTAAAGTATCAGGTGAAATTGATGAAAATCATCCAAGTAATTGGGAAGCATCTAAAGTAATGCCAGCACCAAATGAAAGAAGAATTTGGACACCTTTAAAACTTGCACCATACCAAGATAGTGGATGGAATAATTTTGTAGAGTCTAATTCATTACTAATTAATGAACAGTTCAGTATTCTTGGAAATGAAGTAAGTGATTATCACAACGATACTCCAACAAGTGGATTAAATTTAGGTACAGCTCGATGTAGTGGCGCAGGTGACAGTATAAGTTCGATACAAGATGGTACTGATGATGATATAAAAGGTCTAATTAGCTTTGTAAGAGGAAGTGATTACTTTGATTATGATAGTGATTGCATATTAAAAGAAAAAAGGGTTACAGAGGACAATACAAATGGATACTTAGGAGATATTTATCACTCAGAAATGATTGTAGTTGGTCCGCCATCAGCTGATACAAATTTTACAAATGAACACCAAGAAGCTTATTTTAGATCCTTAAAAAACTACAAACAATTTGCACAAGCTAATTCAGATAGAAAAGAAACAATTTATGTTGGTGCAAATGATGGTATGCTTCATGCTTTTAAATCAGAAGATGGTGTAGAGAGATGGGCCTTTGTTCCTCCATATATTTCTGGAAGATTGCCATTAGTTGTTAATACAAGTCTAAACGATAACAATTCATTAAAAAATAAAGGTGGGTCAAGTGCTATTTATGGAGTTGATGGATCACCCGTTGCACATGACATGTATATCCAGCATCCAATAACTGGAACAACAGGATGGTATTCTATAATGATGGTGCCTTTTGGAAGAGGTGGTGCTGGTTTCTCTGTGCTAGATATTACTGATGAGAATAAACCTTATCACCTGTATACAATTTTTAATGATGATGTTAATAATAAGATATTAAGAACAGATCATATTGGTAATCAATTTGAATATGAATATGTTGATGACACCTATTCATTCTTAGATTTAGTTGAAACGAAAACAGTTAGTGAAAATTACACAAACGATAATGATGTAGATAAAACATGTAATTCAAGTTTGCTAACTGCATGTTACGAATCTAATACTTGGACATTCCCAGTTATTGGAGTGACCAAAGATGATTTGAATGTATTCATCAATGGAACTAAAATAACTAATTTTACAGTAAATCTTGTGGGGGGAGATACTAAAATTACTTTTGATAGAACTCTTTTTTATAATGGGGATACAAGTGGTTTACCTGGATCAAAAGTTAATGATACAGATTTAGAAATTTCTGTTACAACTGATGCAATTGCAAGATTAAGTACCAGTTTACCTGCTGAATACAATTATACTAAATTAGGAGAAACTTGGTCTTCACCTAGAATATTTAGAATGCCTAACGATGGCCGTGGTGACAGTAATACTGTGGATGATATTTACGTAGCTGTAATGGGCGCTGGGTATGGGGCGACATCTCGTACTAAAGGTTCAGGTGTTTATGTAATTAATCTATTTGATGTTTCTGCACCAGGAAAAGTAGAAAAGGAAATAGTTATTGCAGATCATGATAATGATAATATTACAAATTCTGTACTTGCAACGCCAGTCATAGTAACAGCAGATCAGTCAAATGATATTAAATATAGAGGAGCATTAGTTTATATTAATGATCTTGAAGGAAAGGTTTTTAAAATCAATCTTACAAACATGACATCAGATAATGATGAGGATAATCCAAAACAAATCGACTTATATGATAATACAACATTGTTTGATGTATTATCAACAGAGGCCAATGGAAGGTATATGTTCCATGGGATGGATGCAGCCATTGGAAAAACATCAAATAATTTTTGGTTATTTACAGGTACTGGAGACTACGAACGTGTAACAAACAAACAATCATCAATTGATAATTATATGGTTGGAATTAGAGATAAAGACTTTCCTAATTATAAACAAGTTACACCATTTGGAATAAATGCATTACAAGCCTGTCAAGATACAACAGATGATCCTACCGGTGTTAAATGTCCTTTAATCACTGATGATACAGTAAATATAAGTGGCGTTAATTATAAAAAAGAATTTGGTTGGTACATTAAACTTAAAAAAGCCCAAAAAGTTGTAGCTGAGCCTACTGTTACAAAAGGTATGGTTTATTTTCCAGTTTACGAACCTTCCACATCAGCAAATCAATGTGATATGGGTAAAGCATTTATCTGTGCTGTTGATGATGAATGCGGAACTAATTACTCAAGTAAACTCGGAGATAATGAGGGAGAAGATAAAGACGCTGAGTGTTTATATGTTGGTAAAGGAGTTCTATCTAAAATAGTTGTGTTTGGCAGTAGACTGTTTGCAAACATCGCAGGTGAGTCTACTCAAGATAAAAAAGACCTTGTTACATTAGATAGTATTGCGGGAGATACCTCGGGTCTTAGAAGTTCATGGCGAGAAGGTAATTTCTAATTTTTTGAAAAGTTTAATAAAAGATATAAAAATTTTTTTAATTATCCAAACATTATAATTTGATACTGTTCTCTAAAAATTATATATAAAATACATCCGATAATAATAAATGGTCCAAATGGTATTTCTGATGAAAGTTTTCTACTTTTATCAACTAAACTTGGTATTACAGAAATTAGAGCCACAATTGAGGAACTAAATATAACAAATGGTATTGCTATCCAACCAAACCAAAAACCAATTACCGCTAAAAGTTTTGCATCTCCCAAACCCATTCCCTCTTTATTTCTAACAACTTTATAAAAATAAATAATTGACCATATACTTCCGTATCCAAACAATCCTCCAATTAAAGAATTGATATAATCTGGAAATAAAGAATTTAAGTTAGGATCAAAAGATTTAATAAAGCCTAAAATCATCATTGGAAAAGTTAAGCTATTAGGAATTATAAAATGTTTTAGATCTATAAAAAAAATTATTATAAATGATAAGCCTAAAATAATTAAAAGTAGTGTAGTTGTTGTTATGCCGTAAAAATAATAAGTGATAAAAAAAGTAAAGGCACTTAACAACTCTACAGCAGGATACTGAAATGAAATTTTTTTCTTACATTTACTACACTTACCCTGGATTAATAAATAAGATATGATGGGAATATTATCGTACCAAATAATTTTTTTTTTACATTTGGGACAATAAGACCTACCTGATACCACTCCTTTATCTAGAGGTAATCGATAGATGCATACATTGGCAAAACTTCCCCATAAAGCACCAATTACAATTATAAAAATGAAATCCACTGAAAATAGTATAAATTATATCTTTAATTGACTTGATATTTCAACGAAACCATCGATTAAAAACTGAACGAGCAAAACTGCATCATGCAAATGCACATACAAGTTTGGCGAATATAAAATGATTTCCATATTTGATAAATTTACCAAAAAGAGGTTAAAATACTAGCTAATAAAATGCTCTTTTTTAAATCAAAAAAACCTGTATCACCAGAAAAAACAAGTGAGTCTCAAGACAATATTGATTTACAAATAATGAATAAAATGAATCAAGAGTTTGCTATTTCTCTTGATTTAAATGAAACCTTAAATACTGCATTACAAGTTATTATTGAAAGACTAAATGCTCAAGCTGCAAATATATTTTTAATTAATAATAGTACTAAAAAATTTGAATGTATTGCATCCCTCAATCAAGATTATTTAGATGAATACCAGCTTGATTTAAAAGATGGTGTAATGGGAAAAGCAGCTGAACAAAGAAAATGTATTAGGGTTGGAGATGTTAGAAAAGATGTGAGAGAAATAGCAGAATTTTATTTTGATTTGGATAATAAAACTAATTTTACAACTTTTTCAGTATTATGTTCTCCACTCATAGCAGCAAATGATTGTATTGGTGTTATTCATTGCTTAAATAAAAAAACTGATGATAAATTATTTATAGAAGATGATCGAAAACTTTTAGAATTATTATCTACACCTGCAGCACTTGCTATAAGAAATGCAAAAATGGCTAGCGAAATGATTGAGCAAAATAAAATGCAAAAAGAAGTGGAGATCGTTGGTGAAATTCAAAAATCACTTTTGTCTTCTAATAAAAAAGAACCTTTTCCATTAGCTGGAATTAATATTCCTGCAAAAGTTATATCTGGTGATTTTTATAACTTCAATGATCTTGGGGATGGTAAATATGGTTTTGGTGTGGCTGATGTATCTGGTAAAGGAATTAAATCCTCATTACTTATGTCGAAGGCTTCAAGTTTATACAGTTGCCTTAGCAAAACTAATTTTTCACCAGCAAGTTTATTAATTCAATTAAATAATGAAATCTGTGAAACTATATCAAGAGGAATGTTTGTAACCATGTTAATTGGATTATATGATGAAAACACTAAAGAGTTAATACTTGCTAATGCAGGTCACGAGCCTCCAATCATTTTAAATGATAAAGATGAATTTTCAAATTTTAATGAAGCTGGACCACCTTTAGGAATTGTTAAAAAAACTCAATATCAAGAATATAAAATCAAATTTGAAAAATCTTCTATGTATATTTTTACTGATGGGATTACAGAAATTAAAAATCCTAAGGGAGAAGAACTTGGTTCAATAGGTTTTCAAAATTATATTACAAAATATAAAGATAAACCTAATAATGAGAGATTACAGTCAATCATAGATAATGTTTTAAATTCTAAATATTTGCAAAAGGATGATTTAACTATTGTGGTATTAGACGCTTAACAATTTTTAAGAAAATCTTAAAGAGCTATATGGTTTTAAATTCAGATTAGTATTTTCATTAGCAATCATTCCAGAAATAATTTTTCCAGATATTGGTCCTAAAGTCCAACCTAGATGATGATGGCCAAAACAATAAAATATATTTTTATGATTTTTTGAGGGTCCCATTACTGGAAGAAAGTCAGGTAAAGATGGTCTAAAACCTAACCATTCATCCTCATGTTCAGGTAAATCTCCCAACATATACTTTGCATTATTAATCAGATTTTTAACTCTAGATTTGGATAAAGGGTTTTTTAAGCCACCAAATTCTACTGTTCCAACAACTCTTAAGCCTTGTTCCATTGGAGTTATACCAAACCCACGGTTAGAAAATATCACAGGTCTACTTAATAAATGATCGCAATTTTTAAAATGAACGTGATACCCTCTTTCAGTATCTAGTGGTATTTTTTCACCAAAATTATCAGTTAATTTTTTTGAAAAAGCTCCACAAGCAATTACAGCTTTATCAAAAATAAAACTTTGATTTTCAGTTTTAAATATAGGTTTTTCTTCATCAAAATTAATATCTTTGATATTTGCTTTGTTAAATTTTCCACCTTTTTTTAAAAATAAATCAAAAAGTTTTAAAAGAATTTTTTTAGGATTTCTTGCGTGTCTTGCATAAGGATAATAAACACCAGCATGATAGATAGGTTTTATATGAGGTTCTAAATCATGAATTTCAGATTTATTAACTAACTGTTGTTCTACCCCTAATTCATCTCTAATTCTAATTTCTAATTCTCTACTTTTTAAATCCTTATCATTCCAGATATAAAGAATTCCTTTATTTTCAACTAAACCCTCTAAATCAATTTCATCAAATAACTCATCATATGCTGGTAAGGCTAAATCTAAAATTTGATGCATATTCTTTGCTGTGTGCATCATTTTTTTTGTAGTTGAGTTCATAATAAATTTTACAAACCAAGGAATCATTTTTGGAACATAATTCCATTTTA
>ERZ802827.325-NODE-325-length-25581-cov-50.8905_pt1 | contig 25581 bp, 27 predicted proteins | sample MGYA00345652_ERZ802827 | MGnify/ENA primary metagenome ERZ802827 (study PRJEB30503, sample SAMEA104212372) | marine metagenome | biome: Westerlies Biome; feature: [SRF] surface water layer (ENVO:00010504) within the epipelagic zone...; material: water... | reverse complement strand
CGCCATGGCGGCGCCATTCGCTACAAGGCGCGGGTCACCGAGGTGCTGCTCGAGAACGGTGAGGCGGTTGGTGTGAAGCTGGCCGATGGCGAGACCATCCGGGCCAAGCGGGTGATCTCCAATGCCACCCGCTGGGACACCTTTTCGGGGCAGGACGATGGCTCCAAGCGGGCCGGGCAGGCGCTGGTGGATGAAGCCAACACCCCGAAGAAGGAGGCCTTCTGGCGTCGCCGCTATGTGCCGTCGCCCTCGTTTCTCTCCCTGCATCTGGGGGTACGGGCCGATCTGATTCCAGCCGGTACCCACTGTCACCACCTGCTGCTTGAAGACTGGCAGCGGATGGAGGACGAGCAGGGGGTGATCTTTGTGTCGATGCCGTCGTTGCTGGATCCGGATCTGGCACCGGAGGGCCATCACATCGTTCACACCTTCACGCCGTCGTCGATGGAGGCATGGCAGGGGCTCTCCCCCACTGATTACCGCGCCAAGAAGGAGGCCGATGCGGCTCGCTTGATTCAGCGGCTTGAGGCGATCCTGCCTGGCCTCAGTGGTGCCATCACCCACAAGGAGATCGGCACGCCTCGCAGCCACCGCCGCTTCCTCGGTCGCTTTCAGGGCAGCTATGGCCCGATTCCGGCGATGCAACTGCCTGGCCTCCTGCCGATGCCGTTCAACCGCACCGGTGTGCGCAACCTCTATTGCGTCGGTGATTCCTGTTTCCCGGGTCAAGGGCTCAATGCCGTGGCCTTCAGTGGCTTTGCCTGTGCCCATCGGGTGGGTGCGGATCTGGGCCTCAACCCCTGGGCACTGCCGGCCTGATTCCGTTTCTAAGGTTGCTCATCTGCTGAGGATCCATGGCCTCCGATCCCCAACCCAGCTCTGAACAGCTTGCCCGTTATCTGGAACAGCGCGGTGATCTCACCAAGCCCTGGAACCTTCAGATGCTGCGTCTGCAAAAGCTGAAGGAGGCCAAGGACTCGATGGATCATGAGGAGTACATCGCCACCATTCAGGAGGCCCATGCCGATCTGATGCGGCTTGGCGCGTTTTGGAAGGGTCGGGAAGCGGAGGTGTTCGGTGGCGCCTATGTCCCGTCTGAACAGCTTGAGCCCCGTCCGGGTTCAGCGGAGGATCGCTGATGGTTTCCAGTTCCGGTGTTGAACGCTTCGGCCTGTCGCCGCTGATTCGCACCACCTTGCTCAGTTTGTATGTGGCGCTGGTTCTACCCCTGCCGCTGTTGGCTCCACAGGAGTTGCGGTGGTGGATGGCAGCCGGACTGTTGTTTGGCCTGATCCTGGTGCTGGGGCTGCTCAGCGAGCAGGTGGAAACCGACGCCGCGGGTATTCAGGTGCGCTATCCGGCCTGGATCCGCTGGCTGTTGCGCCGCGGTTGGTCCATGCCATGGCAGGACATCCGCGCACTGGTGCCCGTTGGCACCAGTCAAGGAGGCACGGTCTATTACCTGAAGGCAACGGATCTCCGCCACCAGCTTCTGCCCCAGCGCATCGAGCGCTTCGATCGTTTCCTGGCGGTGCTGAGCGAGCGCTCATCCGTTTCAACAGCGGGCATCGGCCGGTTGACACCGCCCTGGACCTATCAAGTCCTGCTTGGACTGGCGCTGTTGATGGTGCTGGCTGAACTGGCAGGTGCGTTTGCTGTCAGTCAGCACTGGATCAACTTGCCGGAAGGTTATCCAGGCTGAAGCGGTAGCCCCGCTGTCGCACGGTGGTGATGCCGCCGCCTTCACCGAGACCTGCCTGTTCGAGTTTGCGACGCAGGGTCAGCACCTGGGTGTCGACGGAACGTGGACCACCGCTGAAGGGAGGCCAGGCCATGCGCAGCAGTTCCTGGCGGCTGCGCACCAGACCGGGAGGCATCAGCAGGGCACAGAGCAGCGCGAATTCCCGGGGGCTGAGTTCCACCGGCTGGTCTCGCAAGGTGACCTGCCGCAGCAGCAGGTGAACCTCCAGTGGTCCCACCGTGACCCGCTCCTGCAGCCCGTTGTGACCCCGCTTGAGCAGGGTGCGGCAGCGGGCCGCTAGCTCCTCCAGCCCGAAGGGCTTGCGCAGCACATCATCGGCGCCGTCGTCCAGCAGTCCCACCACCGGGTCAGCTCCGCTGCGGGCCGTCAGCACAATCACGGGGCAGCGCAGTTGATCGGCCAGGCGCAGGGCAGAACCCTGTTCAAGAATTTCGGCGCTGACCAACAGGTCGGGGGATTGCTCCTGGCAGAGTTCCTGGGCTTCTGATGCTCTGCCGACCGCTGCGGTGAGGTGGCCGTCCTGACGGAGGCGCTGCACCAGAACAGTGCGCAGGGTGGGGTGCGGCTCCACGACGAGAACGCGTGATGGCTCCTGTCCGGTGCCGGACTGGGGCAGGATCAGCGGATCAGCGCTGGGGGCGCTGGGTTCAGCTGTCAGATCGCGTGGTGTGGAGGTCACTGATTTGATCAACGCGCCACTACGCTAAGCGGAAAATTCTGTACCGCTGGTAGCAGAGGCAGCTGTCTTCTCAACCGATGACGTCTCTTGACGATCCGGAATCCATCCGCCATTTCCAGTCCCTGTGTGATGCCTGCCAGGAGCTGACAACCCGCTATCACTCACCGTCTGAGCTGAGGTTGTACGCCGACGGCTATCTCCATGCCCTGCGTCGCTGCGGCAGCCTGGATTCCCGTCAGCAGCACCGGTTGGAGCAATTGATCGACCGCTGGATCATGGATCCCTCCAGCTTCATTGGACCCGATGGGGACGTCAGCACCTTGTATCTGCGACGGCCCCAGGGTTACTGATCAGCTGGCGAGGGCAATCTCGAGCTTTTCCTTCAATTCACCGGCGTTGTACATCTCGATCAGGATGTCGGACCCTCCGATGAATTCTCCGTTGACGTAAACCTGAGGAATCGTCGGCCAGCTGGAGAAGTCTTTGATGCCCTGACGAATCTCCATATCGGAGAGCACATCAAAGGTTTCGAAGCTGACGCCCAGGGAGTGGAGAATCTGAACCACGTTGTTCGAGAAGCCGCACTGGGGCATCAACTTGCTGCCCTTCATGAACACAAAGATGGGGCTTGAGCTGATCAGGGCCTCAATGCGGGAGCGGGTGGAGTCGTCCATGGGAAGTGTCAGGGGCTGGGGGAATCTGCCGGGGTGGCGGTGGACAGGGCCAGGGCATGGATCGCTTCGCTGGCCAGTTCCTGTTGCAGTGCTCCGTAGACCAACTGATGCTGGCGGATCCTGGACAGACCCTGGAAGGCCACAGACACCACACTCACCTGAAGATGGTCACCACCACCGGTGATGTCCTCAACGGTCACCTTGGCATCGGGGATGGAACGCTGAATGGCGGCTTCAACGGCGTCCGGCTGAACCATGGGAATTGAAGACCTGAACGGAGCGATGCTGACAGAAGGGGTTCGCTGGTGTCAGCTGCCGGCTGGAGCAGCCCCCTTGAATTCGGTGTCGACGAAGCCAAGCTCGAGCAGGCTCTGGTAAGCCTTGCGGCCCTGGGGCTGTGCTGGAGTCATCAGCTTGACGACCTCCACCAGCACAGGAACGGCAATTTCCGGCTGATTCTGACGACGGAACAGCGCGGCAAGGCGCAGATCCGCTTCCGCCAGGAGTCCGAGGGCTTCACGGCCCTTGGTGTCCATTTCGCGGGGGATGCGGGCATCGAGTCCGCGGAAGGCACCGCTCAGGTCGCGGTAAAAGGCCAGCAGCTGCTTGGACGCCTTGCGGGCATTGTCGTATTCCTGGCGCGCCTTGGTGAGATCTCCGGCTGCAGAGGCGGCATCACCCCGGTTGATCATCGCCTGCACAGCAGCTGGATTGAATCCATCCGCCTTCTGGGCCAGAACGCGATCGCTGGACGCTGTCTCTTGAGCCACCACCGGCAGGCCAGCCAGGCCCAGGCTCGCCACCAGGGCCATGGCGGAGAGCAAGGAACGACAACCCATGGGGCAAAGAAGTTTGAAGATGTGGACTTTAGAAGGAGTACAAAGGTCTGCCCACTGCTGTACGGGCCGCTTGTTCAGCCGTATGCATCGCGTGGGCGAGGTCCTGATTGAACCGCAAGCCGGACTCCCGTCCACCCGGTGTTGGAACGTTCATCGGCTCGCCGAAGCAAAGCGCTGCCCTGCTGAATGGCCGAGGTGGTCTCTGGCCGTAGCCGATGCCAACAGGGACCACGGGAACGCTCAGCCCCTGCCGCTCGGCCAGCTGCACCAGACGAACGAGCCCCTGATGCAGTCGGATCGGTCGATCCGTGCGTTGGATCTGCCCCTCAGGGAAGACCACCAGCTGCTGGCCAGCCGTCAGCAGATCAATGGCCAGCCGAAGGGTGGTCATCGATGGGCGCCGCTGATTCACCGGAAAACAGCCGAGTCGCTGCAGGAACCAACCCTGAAGGCCACGCATCTCAGTGGTCGTCACCATGAAGCGGCAATCCCGACCGGTGACCCGTCGTCCCGCTGCCATCGGCAGCATCAGGGCATCCCAGCGGGCCCGGTGGGTGGGGGCCAGCACCACAGGGCCGCTGTGGGTCAGATGCTGCGGATTCAGCACCAATCGCTCACGGAATTGCAGCTTCAGAGCGATGTCCTGAGTGACCAGCATCGCCAGGGGGGCCCAGCGAGGGTCGATGCCCACCTGCAGTGCGGATTCACGGTTCGCCAGGGCCGCTGACAACAGGCTGAAAGCGCATTTGAGCGCAGCGAACCTAAAGCCAAGTCCGCCCTGCATAGGATCGGCTCAGACAGACGTTGGTATGGCCAGCCTCGGGGTCAACATCGACCACATCGCCAACATTCGGCAGGCACGCCGGACGGTGGAACCGGATCCTGTGCCCTTCGCCATGCTCGCCGAACTCGGCGGTGCCGATGGCATCACGGTTCATCTGCGGGAGGATCGCCGCCACATCCAGGACCGTGATGTGCAGCTGCTGCGTCAGACGGTGCGCTCCCGTCTGAATCTGGAGATGGCAGCGACGCAGGAGATGGTGGAGATCGCCCTGGCCGTTGGACCAGACATGGTCACCCTTGTGCCGGAAAAGCGCGAAGAGGTCACCACCGAGGGAGGGCTGGATGTGGCCGCGCAATTAAGCGCTCTGACACCAATGGTGGAGCGGCTGCAGCAGCAAGGCATCCCCGTGAGCCTGTTCGTTGATGCTGAAACCAGCCAACTGGAGGCCTGCCGCAACAGCGGGGCCCGCTGGGTGGAACTGCACACCGGGACCTACGCCGACGCGTCCTGGGCAGACCAGCCCGGTGAGCTGGCGCGCATCACGGAGGGTGCTGCCACAGCACGCCATCTCGGCCTTCGCGTCAACGCAGGCCATGGACTCACTTATCAGAACGTGGAACCGATTGCTGCGATTCCTGGGATGGAGGAATTGAACATCGGTCACACGATCGTGGCCCGTGCGGTTGCCGTCGGTCTGCAACAAGCGGTGCGCGAGATGAAGGCCTTGATCCAGAATCCCCGCCTGGATCCCCTGTTCGGACACGCGCTCGGATGACTGCTTATCACTTCGTTGCTGCCAGCGAGCGGTTTCTGACCGTTGAAGAACCGTTGGAAGAAGTGCTGCGGGAACGTCGGCGCAACTATGAGGAGAACAGCAAAGCCATTGATTTCTGGTTGGTGCGTCAGCCCGCCTTTCTGGAAACCAACGAGCTGAGCGCCATCAACAGCCAGCTGCCCAAACCGGCGGCCGCCGTGGTGTCCACCGATCCCACCTTCATCACCTTCCTGAAATTGCGATTGGAGTACGTCCTCGAGGGAAGCTTCGAGGCTCCCTCCGCAGCGATTCCCGATGCCCTGGCCAGCACCGCCGCATGAATCGGCGATCACTTCCGGTGAGTCAGAGGATTGCCCTGCTGGTGCAGGCCCTCGACGGTGCTGAAAAAACCAACAAAGCGCTTGCCACCTGTGCTGATGGGGAGGCGATGGTTGAAATTCTGCTGGGTGCCTCCGCCAAGCTCGGCCTTGGTCTGACCCGGCGCGATCTGATGGAAACTCCGCCGATCCGGGACTGGATCTGGTTCAAGAGCAACGATCCCCTTGTGACGGTGGGGGATGCCAAGCCCCGTTACCGCCAGGAATCCGTCGACGACAAACCCCGTCGCAAATTTCTCGGTCTGTTCTGACAGCACCAGACCTGTTGATCAGACTTCCAACGACTCACGCTGATCTCGTGCAAGCCCCGCCTCTGCGCCACTGGGTGATTGGTGACGTGCACGGATGCCATGCCTCCCTGCTTGCCCTATTGGCGGTGCTGCCCTGCCAGGACCATCTGGTGTTCTGTGGAGATGTGGTCAGCCGTTGTGGTCGTATCGAGGCCAGCATGCATCTGGTCTGGGATCTGGTCGGTTGTGGACGGGCGACCTGGTTACGGGGCAATCACGAACAGGCTCTGATCGATGCTCTTACTGAGTGTGGCGAGGGTTCACAACCAGCCCTGAACCGACAGTGGGCGCATCGCCTCAACCAACTGCCGCTGCTGCACTGCGCTGACGGTTGGTGCGCGACCCATGCCGGGTTCAACAGTGCCGGTGAACCGGATCTGTCCATCCGCGAGCCGTTCTGGGAGACCTACGACGGTCGCTATGGCCGCGTTGTGATCGGCCACACGCCGCGCCCTGCGGTGGAACGCCATCAGCGCATTGTTCTGATCGATACCGGAGCGGTGTATGGCGGCCTGCTCTCGGCCTACTGCCCGGAAACCGATGCGGTGGTGCAGGTGCAGGGCCCGCGCAGCCAGGAGCCGTTCCCACGACCCGTCGATCTGCAACGGGTCCCCGCCGTGATGAGTGGAGACCAGACCCGTTGCTGACGCTTTACCGCAGCAATCGGGCTGAATTCCTGGCCACCTTGCTGGCCCGTCAGTTGCTGGAGGAGCGACCGGACCCCTTCGAGACGGTGGAGGTGTTGGTGAACACCTGGCCCACCAGTCGCTGGCTTGGCGAGCAGCTCGCCACGGCCAATGGCATCAGTTCGCTGGTGCGCTTTCCCTTCCCCGGCAGTCGTTTGCGTCAGCTGGTGCGACGGGTGCTCGACCTCCCCGATCAGGAGCAGGATCCCTGGCGGGCCACCTCCCTGGTCTGGGCTGTGCTGGAGCAGATGCCGGCCCTGTTGGAGCAGCCCGTTGCCCGACCGCTGCAGCTCTGGTTGCAGCAACGAGATGGTGGTGACGCTTCGGGGCTGAGCCGGGATCGTTGGCAGCTGGCTCGCGCCATCGCCGATGCCTTCGACGACTACGCGCTGTATCGGCCCGAAACCTTGCACAGCTGGATCCAGGGCCAGGGCAGCCGTGCTGCATCCGCAGAAACGGACTGGCAACCGTGGCTGGCCCGGCAGCTGGCGGCGTCTCTGCATCGCCAACCGTTCGGCTTGCAGGTGCAGTCCGCTGTGGAGCGGCTGCGGTCCGGCGCCGTGGACCCCCAGGTGCTGCCAAAGGTGATCCGTCTGTTCGGCATCAGTGCCCTGGCGCCGGTGCAGGTGGAACTGATCCAGGCCCTCTCAGGCAGCACCGACGTTCAGGTGTATCTGCTCACCCCCTGCCGCGATCTCTGGCAGCGCTGCGGCAATCGCCGTGAGCAGCTGGGGGCAACCTGGACAGAGCCTCCCGATGGGGGCTGGTTTCAGCAGGCACCGCGATTGGAGGCCACGCTCGGACGGATGGGGGCCGAGTTCCAGCAGCTGCTGGAGGGCAGTGGCGACAGTCAGCTGGGGGAGGTGCGCGAGGGGGATCTGTTTGCCGATCCCGTCCGTATTGCTGAGGGGGAAGGTCGCTCCGCCACGGTGCTGGAGCAGTTGCAGCAGCAGCTGGTGGAACCGGGCTGCCGTGAATCTCTCGATCGAGATCTTGACGACCGCTCCTTGTTGTTCCAGGCCGCTCCAGGGCCGTGGCGGGAGGTGCAACTGGTGCGCGATCAGGTGTTGCAGTGGCTGGCGGCGGATCCAGAGCTCGAGCCTCGGGATGTGTTGGTGATGACCCCGCAGATCGACCGCTATGCCCCACTGCTGAGCTCTGTATTCAACGACCGTGATGCGATTGGGGTGGATCTGCCCTGGCGTCTCACCGATCGCAGCCAGCAGAGCACCCCTGGCCTGACGATGGTGATGCTGGAGTTGCTGGACCTGGCGTCAGGTCGCCTGACCGCCACTGGGCTGGAACGGTTGTTGGCCAATCCCGCCCTGCAGACGCAACAGGGTCTCAGTGGCACTGAGGCGTCTGCCTTGACCCGCTGCCTGCAGCGCACGGGCTTCCGCTGGGGGCTCGATGCCCGGGAGCGGGGCGGTGATGAGACCCACAGCCTCAGTTGGTGTCTGGATCGTTGGTTGCTGGGTCTGGCGCTGCCGCAACGGGATGGCCTGGCACCCGGCGGGGCGGCCCCGTTTCATCGGGATCTCGATCCGCAGCGGCTGGTGCGTTGGTGGAGCGTTCTGGATCGGCTGGTGCGCTGGTTGCAGCAGCTGCGACGACCACGGACCTCGACGGCCTGGGTGGAGTTGCTGCAGGCCGTGCTGGAGGATCTCTTCGCTGACGGCGGTGCCTGGAGCTGGGAGCGTCAGGGTTGGTCTGCGGCCCTGGCGGAATGGCAGCAGCGGGCAGCCTCGTGCCCGCTGGAGCTCGAGGTGGCGGTGGCAGCTGAGGTGCTGGCGGAGGCCCTGTCGGTGGACAGTGGCCGCTTCGGGCATCGCAGTGGTGCGCTCACGGTGAGTGCGCTGGAGCCGATGCGGGCGATTCCTCACAAGGTGATCGTGCTGATGGGTCTCGACGACGGGGTGTTCCCCCGTGTGGATCAACGGCCTGGGTTCCATCTGTTGGAGCAGCGCCGCTGGCTGGGCGACCCGCGCGGGGGTGATCAGGACCGTTATGTGCTGCTGGAAGCGTTGATGTCCGCGCGGCGTCATCTGCTGATCAGTTGGTGCGGCCGCAATGAACACACCGGTGAGCCTCGGCCGGCTGCTGCTCCGGTGGAACAGTGGTTGCAGGACCTGACCCGGCAGCTGGGGGAAGAGGCCAGCGCGGGGCTGTGCATCGAGCCGGATCCCAACCCACTGGATCGCAGCAACTTTCAGGTTGCCGGCCATGGCCAGCCCCTCAGCTGTGATCGCCGCCAACTGGCGGCGCGACGCTGGCTGGACCAGCATCAGAGCCATGCTGCGAGGGCCGGCCTGGCCTGGCCGCTGCAGTGGAGTGCGCCGGACCCTGAGGTCACGATCGACCCACGCAGCGATGAGGAGCTGTTGCAGTGGCTGGTGGACCCGCAGTCAGCCTGGCTGCGGCAGCTGGGCCTCCACCCAGCCGAGCGGGTGGATCCTGTGGAGGATCTCGAGGCCCTGACGCTCAGCAGCCTGCTGCAGGCCCAGGTGTTGAATCAAGATCTCGAGGACCACCTGCTGGCGGCCGAGACGCCGGCATGGTGCGAGACGTTGGCGGGCCAGGGGGTGTTTCCCCCCGCAGCAGGGGCTGAGCTGGAGGAGGGAATCCTCAGCCATCGACTCCAGGCGTTGCAGCTGCAGCTGGACCGGCTCGGACGTTGCAGCCGCCAGGGAACGCTGCTGATGGCCGGCGACATTCAGGTGGTGGTTCAGCCCGGTCGCTTCACTCCCCGTGGCCTGATGCGGGGCTGGCTGCAGCATCTAAGGCTCTGCGCTGAGTCTGCAGACTTCGGGGGTAGCGCCGTCATCGCTCGGGCAGATAAGGGCGATGACGCCAAGACCCATGTGCGCTGGGGACGTCTCGAACCTGCGGAGGCCCAGGCCCAGCTGCTGACACTGCAGCGGTTGGTTCAGCAGGGGCAGCATCAGTGCTGGCCGGTTCCCCCCAGAAGCGGCTGGCTGTTGATGAGCAAGGAGCACAACAAGGCCGGCAGCGGCGTCGCCGCCTTTCACGACAGCTGGATCCTCGAGCGGCAGGACCCCCAGCAGCGGCTGTGCTTCGGCGCCGAAGCTGAGGCGGACCAGCTGTTGCAGAGCCAGGGCTTCGAGCAGGCATGTGCGTTGCTCTACAAACCAATGCTGCAGGCCTTGGCGCTCTGAAGACAAGGCAGGTTCGCTGCCGCAACGGGCCAGCGACCTGCCATTCGCATCCAACGTATGGAGATGGTTTCAACCGCGCCGTGGTGGCGACCGCGTTCCCTGACCCGGTCAGGAACTCTGCACAGACTTGTTCATTCGGGTTTCAGATCATCGAACAGCTGCTGCACCCGGTGCTCGAGCTGAGCGATCGGATCGACGCCGTCCTCCTCACCGAGGTCTTTGACCGTCCAGAAGCGGATCCTGTTCTCCCAGGCGGGGAACTGCTGCTGCACCATCGGGCGATGGGCCGCCTCATCAACGGCCACCACCACATCCGCAGCGTCCAGGTCAGCTTCCGTGACCTGTTTTGGTGCGGCGAGGCTGGCTGGATCGACGGTCACACCGCGGTTCTGCAGGGCGCTGATCGCCTCAGGCGCCATTGGACCGACGTTGCCACTGTTGGGATCCACCTTCAGCCCAGCAGAATCAACCTGCAGGCGCCCCGTTGCCTGGTTGATCTCGATCAGCTGCTGGAACAGCGCTTGCGAGAAACGACTGCGGAAGTAGTTGCCGGTGCAGAGAAACAGGACGCGCACCGGGGGTCAGCCCCTGAAACTGTTGATCAGGGCAAAGCCGTACAACGCAACGATTGCGGCTCCCAACAATCCGATGGACGTGAGCTGGCGTGCCATGACGATGTGGTTCGGCACCCTTGTTGTGACCCAGCTCAAAAACAGTGTCAATTGCGTTGCCGGATCGGTGTTGGATCGCTCGTCGATGACCATGACCGGAGGGCAGCGCCATGCGCTTTGACCCCAATCGCTACCCCCTCGACCCCGGTCTGCGGCTGTTGGAGGCGAGCGCCGGCACCGGCAAGACCTTTGCCCTGGCGCATCTGACCTTGCGACTGATCAGCGAGGCCGCCATGCCCTTGCCCAGTCTCCTGGTGGTGACCTTCACGGATGCGGCGGCAGCGGAATTGCGCTCCCGCATCGGTCAGCGTCTGCAGGATGCGCTGGCGGGGCTTGAGGCCCTTGCCCGCGGTGATGCCCTGCCGGAGGCGGATCCGGTGCTGCAGCAGTGGTGGCAGCAGGCCCCGCAGGGTCAGTCCCGGCGTGACTGGATCAGCCGTGTGCTGATGGCCCTCGAACAACTCGATGCCGCCGACATCACCACCATCCATGGCTTCTGCAGCCGCAGCCTGCGGCGTCAGGCGATCAACAGTGGTGCGGCCATGCAGCAGCAGCTGGAGACCGATGCCACGGCACTCGTACAGGAAGTGGTGCAGGAGCTTTGGCAACAGCAACTGTTGACCCTCCCCCTGCCGCAGTTGCAGGGATTGGTTCGGGCCGGCCTGACCGCCGATGGGCTGGCGGCTGCGCTGCTGCGTCTCGATGGTGATCCCCAGGCTCGGCTGCAGACGGATGGGGATGACTTTGATCCCAACCAGCCTCTGGGGGCGCAGCTGGAGGTTTCGCTTCAGCTGAGCTGGGAGCGGTTTGTGCAGTTCTGGACGCGTGATGGCGAGGATCTGGAGCAGTGCTTCCGGACAACGGCGACGCAGTGGAAGGCGATGGGGTGCAAACCATCGCCCTACAGCCCCAAACCAACCAGTGATCGTTGCGGTCAGGTGGATCGCTGGGTCGCGGCCCAACACGACACCCCAGATCTCAGCACGATCCGGGCGCAGCAGAAACTGCTGCACGACTACTTCCACCCAGGCGTCTGGTGCCGAACGGCGCGCAAGTGCGGCGAGCAGGAGCCATCCCTGGCCGCTCCTGAATTGCAACAAGCCATCGCCGATCTCTGGGATGGTCCGATCGAACGGGTGTGGCGCTATGCCCTGCAACGGGGATTGCAGCAGCTTCAGCGACGACGGCAGCGGAGCGGCACGGTCAGCTTTGCTGGCCTGCTGACGGCCATGGACCCAGGTGATGCTGAGGCCTCCTGGTTGGAGCCGTTGCAGCAGCGTTATCGCGCCGTGATGGTGGATGAATTTCAGGACACCGATCCGGTGCAGTGGCGGCTGCTGCAACGAAGTTTCGGAGGTGGCTCGCACCTGCTGTTGCTGGTGGGGGATCCCAAGCAGGCGATCTATCGCTTCCGCGGTGGTGATCTGGACACCTACCGGCGGGCGCGTGGACTGGTGAGCCGGATCGACACGCTGGAGGACAACTACCGCACGACACCACCATTGATGGCGGGTCTGAATGCCTTGATGGCGCCGGGATTGCCGGAGTCAAGGCTGGATGTTCCGGCGGTTCACGCCCGCACCGCACGGTCAGCGGCGGTTCTTCCTGAGGGACAGCAGCCCCTGCAGCTGCTTCAGTTCGAGCAGGACCTCCCGGCAGGGAAGACCGCCATCGAAGCGGCGGTACCGCCAGCTGTTGCTGAGGTGGTGATGCAACTGCTGATCGAACAACCGGCACTGAGCCCCGATCAGCTCTGCATCCTGGTGAGCCGGCACGACCAGGCGGCCGATCTGCGGCGGGCCCTGGCGGAGCGAGGTGTGCCCACACGACTGGTGGCCCAGGGAGACGTGCTGGACAGCGACGCTGCCCTGGTGCTGCAGCGCTTGCTGGATGCCCTGGCGGCGCCGGCGGATGACCGTCGCCTGCGGCTGCTGGCCGCCTCTCCCTTGGTGGGGTGGAGTGCCGACCAACTGCGTTGTGAGGCCCAGGATCCGCAGCTCGATGCTCTGGCTCAGCGTTTACGCCAGGCAGCGGATCAGTTGCCGCGGCTGGGGCTGCTGGGTTGCCTGTCGGGGCTGCTGGACGCTGAACGCACGGCTGGTCTGTCCGACGAGGGGCGGATGCTGGGGGATCTGCAGCAGGCAGCCCGGTTGGTGCAGGAGGAGATGCACCGTCAGGGTCTGGATCTGGCCGCTGCTGCCCTGTGGTTGCGGCGGCAACGGCTGCATCCCCCCAGTCCACTGCCACAGGCCCGCGAACCCCACAGCGACCTGGCGGAGAGCGCTGTGGCGGTGGTGACGGTTCACCGCAGCAAGGGTCTGGAATTTCCTCTGGTGATCTGCCCCTACCTCTGGGCTGGTGCCAAGGAGGCGCGTTACGTCACCGGCCCCCTGTGGCGGGATGGCGCGGCAGGAGGTTGGCGGATCGCCTTGAACCGCGACTGGGGCCTCGGCTGGACGGTCTGGCAGCGCAGCCATGCCGAACAGGTGGCGGAAGCCGAGCGGTTGGCTTACGTCGCCGTCACCCGCGCTCGCTCGCAGCTGCTGCTGCTCTGGGCCCGCTGCGCGCCCCAGCAGTCGGTGCTGCAGCACTGGCTGTTCGAAGGCGACGCGGACACGCTGCGGGATCTGCCCCTCAGCCATCGGCCGCTGAAGCCGGAGGTTGGTCAGCAACGCTGGCGACCGCCCCATCGCCAGGAGACGTTGGCGATCGGAGCCACGCCGCAGCGGATCGATCGCAGCTGGGGGCGTTCCAGCTACTCCGCCTGGATCGCCGCGCCGGCGGCGGAAGCGGTGTTGGAGCAGGGGCGTGACCAGGATCCAGAGGCCGAGGAGGTCACAGCAGCAGGTCTTGAGGAGTGGCCGGATCGGGGGCCTTTGGCGGACTTCCCCCGGGGTGCTGCGGCCGGGGATTGCCTGCACCGCATGCTCGAGCAACTGCCCTTCCAGTGCGCCGGTGATTGGGGCCCTGTGATCGAGCAGGAACTGCAGCGATCAGGGCTGTCCCTGGACTGGCGCGAGGCGGTGGAACAGGGGCTGCAGCAGGTGCTGGACACCCCGTTGGGGGGACCACTGGCGGCCCTGCCCCTCAGCGCCTTAACGCCGGATCGCCGCTTGCATGAGCTCAGCTTTGATCTGCCGGTGCGTCACGCCCGCACGGATGACCTCGTCGAGGCGTTTCGACTGGATCCAGAGGCTCGCTTTGGCCGCGATTACATCGATCAGCTCAGCAGCCTGCAGGTGAACAGTCGCGGTTTTCTGACCGGATCGATTGACCTGGTGTTCAGCGATGCTGCCGATCCCCTGCAGGCTCGCTGGTGGGTGGCGGACTGGAAAAGCAACTGGATCGGTGAACGCGGCGAGCCCGGCTCCCCCAGCTGCTGCGGCCCACGCCACTACGACCAGGTGGCGATGGAGGAGCAGATGCGGCATCACCACTACCCCCTGCAGGCTCATCTGTATCTGGTGGCCCTGCACCGGCACCTGCAGTGGCGACTGCCCGGCTATGTGCCGGAGCGTCATCTCGGCGGTTATGTCTATGTCTTTCTGCGGGGAATGCCCGGTCAGAGCATTGGCAGCTCCGGAGAAAAAGGGCCAGGACGCATCGTGGAGCCGGCACCATTGCAACGGGTCCTGGCCCTCGATCGGATGCTGCAGCAGGTGGCGGTATGAGCAGCAGCTGGTCTCCGGCCTTTGCCACAGCGGTCCACGCTGCCCTGGTGCGCCGCTGTCCGCCGGCTGAAGGGGGAGCTGCTCTGGCTGAACTCAGCCAGGCCCTGGTGGATGCGCTGGAGCGGGGTGAGCTGGATCTGCCGCTCACGCCGGACCGGGCTGCGGTGGTTCAAGCCAGTGGCTGGCTGGAGGGGGACGACTCGCCGCTGCTGCAACGGGGCGAGCGGATCGGCTGGCGGCGCTGGCTGGAAGCCATGGAGGGGGTGGTGGAGCAGCTGCTGGAGCGACAGCCGCCATCCCTGCCTACCCCTCAGGAGGCCCCAGAGCCCCCGAGCACGCTCAATCCCGAGCAACAGGCTGCGGTGTTGGCCATGGATGGTGCCGCCGTGGTGCTGCTCAGCGGTGGCCCGGGCACGGGCAAGACCAGCACGGTGGTGGAGCTGTTGCGGCGGGCGAGCCAGCGCCATCCCACATTGCGTATTGGGCTGGCGGCACCCACCGGTAAAGCAGCGCGTCGGTTGGGGGATGCGGTGCGGCCTGGGTTGAACGAGCTGCCCTGTTTCACCCTGCATCGCTGGCTGGAGGCCGCCGGGGATGGGTTCCGTCGCCATCGTCAGCGACCGCTGGAGCTGGATCTGCTGGTGGTTGATGAGATGTCGATGGTGGATCTGGGTTTGATGAGCGCCCTGCTGGAGGCGTTACCGGATGCGTGCCGGCTGTTGCTGGTCGGTGATCCGGCGCAGTTGCCTCCGGTGGGGAGTGGTGCGGTCTGGCAACGGTTGCAGGATCCCGCCGTGCGTGAGCGCTTTGGTTCTGCTGCAGTTCATCTGGTGCACACTTACCGCAACCGCGGTGCCTTGGCGGCGTTGGCCACGACCCTGCGTCAGCAGGGAATCGAGGCGTTCAGGCGGGATCTGGAGCAGCTGCCGGCAACGGCCAACGTTCAGCACCAGCGGGCCAGTCTGCGGCGGCTGCCGCCATCGGTGCGGGATGGCTGGCGGGATCGCCATCAGCGCCTCTCAGCCTTGGCGACGGGGTTGGTGGAGATGCCGGAGTCTGAGCTGAACGACGCAGCGGATCAGTTGCTGCTGGAACTGGAGAACGATTTGCTGCTCTGCCCTCGCCGGCGTGGACCCTGGAGCCTTGAGGACGTGCACCGATCGCTCTTGGGTGGAGGGGGCTGGATGGACCCGTTGCATTGGCCGGAGGGGGTCCCCGTGATCTGTGGTGGCAATCAGCCGGAGCTGGGGCTCGCCAATGGCGATCTCGGCGTCAAGCTGGGATCCGGCGAGCAGAGTCGGGTGCTGTTCCGCGTGATGGCAGCGGATGGGCAGCCGCAGATCCGCCGGCTGCATCCAGCTCGGTTGACGTCCCTGGAGCCGGCTCTGGCGCTCACGATTCATCGGGCCCAGGGCAGCGAGGCTGACCGGGTCACCGTGCTGTGGCCACCGCTGCAGGAGGACAACATCGCTTACGACAGCTGTCTCCTGTACACAGCCATCACGCGGGCCCGTGGCAGCCTGGATCTGATCACTGCTGTCGATCGCTGATGCGGGTTGAACGGCCCTGGGGCTGGTACGAAGACCTGCTGGCCGCTCCCGGTTACAAGGTGAAGCGACTGCTGATTCGCCGTGGTCGGCAACTGTCACTCCAGCGTCATCGCCACCGCAGTGAGAGCTGGACAGTGGTCGCCGGAGATGGTGCCCTGCTGTGTGGTGAACGCTGGCTGGAGGCCAAGGCCGGCGTGATGCTCACCATTCCCTGTGGTGCATTGCATCGCGCCCGCAGTGACCAATCTGACCTGGTCATCCTCGAGGTCCAACACGGCAACGATTTGCGGGAGGACGACATCGAACGCCTGCAGGATGATTACGGCCGGGTGATAAATTAAAAATCAACCTTTGAAGCGTAGGCAACACAACCAGAGAGCGATTTTTCAGTCGCCGGGAGGTTGTGAGCCTGATTTCAGAGATCAATCAGGCCAGGGCCTACCACCATGAATGACCAACAGCTCGGGGAGACCCCGTGCACCGTCGATCTGTCCGCATCTTCGCTGCCTGAGCAGGCCACTTCAGAGCAGGCGTCTGCAGACGTCTTCACCACAACGATCGACGCCCAGCAACCGGAATCGGGTTTCGATGGTTTCGGATTCAGTGAGGCATTGCTGAAGACCCTGGCCGATAAGGGCTACAGCGAGCCTTCACCGATTCAGAAGGCGGCCTTCCCTGAATTGATGCTGGGGCGTGACCTGGTGGGCCAGGCCCAGACCGGCACCGGAAAAACGGCGGCCTTCGCGTTGCCGTTGCTCGAACGGCTCGCCAGTGGCCAGAAAACCCCGCAGGCCCTCGTGCTGGCACCCACCCGCGAACTGGCCATGCAGGTGGCTGATTCGTTCAAGGCCTATTCCGCTGGGCATCCGCATCTGAAGGTGCTGGCGGTTTACGGGGGCACCGACTTCCGTTCTCAGATCAACACCCTGCGCCGTGGCGTGGACGTTGTGGTGGGGACACCGGGCCGGGTGATGGATCACATGCGGCAGGGCACCTTGGACACCTCCGGCCTACGCAGCCTGGTGCTGGATGAGGCCGATGAAATGCTGCGGATGGGCTTCATCGACGATGTCGAATGGATCCTGGAGCAACTGCCGCAGGAACGGCAGGTGGTGCTGTTCTCCGCGACCATGCCACCGGAGATCCGTCGGCTGTCGAAGCGCTATCTGAAGGATCCAGCCGAGGTCACGATCCGCACCAAGGATCAGGAAGGCAAACGGATTCGCCAGCGTTCGATCACCGTGCCGATGCCCCACAAGCTGGAGGCTCTGCAGCGGGTGCTCGATGCCTGCGGTGGTGAAGGAGTCATTATTTTTGCCCGCACCAAGGCCATCACCCTCACCGTGGCCGAGACGCTTGAGGCGGGCGGGCATCAGGTGGCCGTGCTCAACGGTGATGTGCCGCAGAACCAGCGGGAGCGGACGGTGGAACGGCTGCGCAGTGGCTCCGTCGACATCCTTGTGGCCACCGATGTGGCCGCTCGGGGCCTGGATGTGGATCGCATCGGGTTGGTGATCAACTACGACATGCCTTTCGACAGCGAGGCGTACGTTCATCGCATCGGTCGCACCGGCCGGGCCGGTCGCACGGGGGAGGCGGTGCTGTTTGTCACCCCGCGCGAGCGTCGCTTCATCAACAACCTTGAGCGGGCAACCGGCCAGCCGATCGAGGCGATGGAGGTGCCAGGCAACTCCGCGATTAACCAGGGTCGACTCGATCGTTTGCACAAACGCCTCAGCGAAGCAGCCCACAACGAGCGGCCCTATGAGGAAGAAGCGGCGCTGCTGAAAGAGCTGTTGCAACGCATCGGCACGGAACTGGAGCTCAGCCCTGAGCAACTGGCCTACGCCGCCCTCAGCATGGCCATCGGCCCTGAGCCTCTGCTGCGCCAGAAGGGCGACGACGAGTGGATTCACAACAACCAGCGCCGCGATCGTGATCGGGGCGGCGAACGGAGAGAGCGCCGCTCCGATCGTCCGGCCCGTGCCCCGGAGGAGAACATGCAGCGCTATCGCGTCGAGGTTGGGCACCGTGATCGCGTCAAGCCCGGCAACCTCGTCGGGGCCATCGCGGGAGAAACCGGTCTGCAGGGCCGGGCGATCGGCCGGATTCAGATTTTCGACAACCACAGCTTTGTGGATCTGCCTAAGGGCATGCCGGAGGATGTCTTCAACAGCTTGCGGCGGCTTCGGGTGATGAACCGGGAGCTGCAGATCACTCAGGCGTCGTGATCGCCGCCGTTGTCCTTGCCGTGATCGTCTCGGTGGCAACTGCCCCGGCCGCGGCTGAAGAGAACACCATCCGCCGCTTCTGCATGGCTGCCTTTGAGGCAGCCATGGCCAATGCTGGGTTGACCCCTCCTGAGGGGATGGGCACGTTCACCTGCGATTGTTTTCTCGAACAGGTGTCCCAAGGTGCGGATCTGAACGAGGCCCGCGAGACCTGCAAAACAGAGGCAGCCCAGCGCTTCCCGCTCGACTCCTGATCAGCAGACGCTCACATCGGGCGTCAGCATCTCCAGATCCATTGGGGTTCGCTCCATCAGGGCAATGAGCTCCATTTGAACCTCAGGAAGGCTGCTCGCCATCAGGGTTGTCAGCAGAGCGCAGCGATCGGTTGAACAGAGCTCACCGTCGTCCGTCCATTGCAGTGCTTGCAGATGCAGTCCATCCATACCCCTCCTTTTGTTGTGATCTCATGACAATGGGCTGGTTCGGCTGTCCGCCGTGAACTCTTTCGGTTTCCTTCCGCTTCCTGTGTTGTTTCGTGCGACTCCCCTGTAACGTCATCACGTTCAGGCTTGACCCCCGGCTTTCTCCGAGCTTCGGAACCGGTTCATGCACCCGAGCACATCCAACGGTTCCACGCTCCATGACCATCTACATCGGCAATCTCTCGTTCCAGGCGGAGCAGGAGCATCTGTTCGATCTCTTCAGTGAATACGGCGAAGTCAAGAACTGCAGCCTGCCCCTGGATCGAGAGACCGGACGCAAGCGCGGCTTCGCGTTTGTCGAGATGGTCAACGACGAAGACGAACAGAAAGCCATCGACGACCTTCAGGAGGTTGAGTGGATGGGCCGCATGATCCGCGTCAGCAAGGCCACGCCTCGTGAGCGTTCAGGCGGACCTCGCGGTGGCGGTGGCGGCGGTTATCGCGGCTGAGCGAACTCAGAGCAGCGTTCCGACACGCTCAAGATCGATCTCCGGCAGGGGTCAGCTTTGTGTGCTGATCCCTGTTGTTTTGTTTGTTGTGATCCCGTTATTAGGCCTTCAGGAGCTTCAGAACCGTGACGGATCGAACCATCAGCACAAGGTCTTTGCCCCTGGTTCGGTTGCTGCGTCATCTGGCGCCCCAGCGCCGTCTTGTGATCACGGCGGTGATCTGCTCGCTGCTCAACAAGCTCTTTGACCTCGCTCCTCCGGCCTTGATCGGCTTGGCTGTGGATGTGGTGGTGCGTGGTCAGCAGTCCCTGCTGGCGGGCTTCGGCATCCAGACCGTCTCCCAGCAGCTGTGGGTGCTGGCGCTGCTCACCTTTGTGATCTGGGCGGCGGAGTCCCTGTTCGAGTACTTGTACGACGTTCTCTGGCGCAACCTGGCCCAGACAACCCAGCATCGTCTGCGGCTGGAGGCCTACGACCACCTCCAACGGCTGGAGTTGGCTTTTTTTGAGCAGGACAGCAGCGGCCGCCTGATGGCGGTGCTGAACGATGACATCAACCAGCTGGAACGCTTTCTCGATCGCGGCGCCAACCAGATCCTGCAACTGATCACCACGGTGCTGATCGTGGGCATCGGCATGGCCGTGGTGGCTCCTGAGGTGGCCCTGTTCGCCTATCTGCCGATCCCCGTCATCCTGCTGGGGTCGCTGCGGTTTCAACGGCAACTGGCCCCGCGTTATCGCGAGGTGCGAGCCCGCGCCGGTGATCTTGCCTCCCGTCTGGCCAACAACCTCGGCGGCATGCTCACGATCAAGAGCTTCACCGCCGAGCCGTTGGAATTGCAACGGCTTGAAGCGGAAAGCCTTGCCTATTTGGAGAGCAACGGCCGGGCGATCCGCCTGTCGGCGGCCTTCATTCCCCTAATCCGTTTTGCCATCCTCTTCGCCTTCGTGGCCATCCTGCTGGTGGGTGGTTTCCAGGCTTTAAGTGGCCAGTTGGCTGTGGGCACCTACAGCGTTCTGGTGTTCATCACCCAGCGGCTGCTGTGGCCGCTCACGGCCCTCGGCCGCACGCTTGATGAGTACCAGCGGTCCATGGCCTCCACCCAGCGGGTGTTGGATCTGATCGACACCCCGGTCACGATCCGCAGCGGCCAGACCCCGCTGGACCGACGGCTGGTGCGTGGGGAGATTCGCTTTGAGCAGGTGGATTTCGCTTACCCGGGGCGGGCTTCTCTGTTGCAGGGCTTCGATCTGGTGGTGCCGTCCGGGGCAACGGTCGGCATCGTCGGGTCCACCGGCTCCGGCAAAAGCACGGTGGTGAAACTGCTGCTGCGCCTCTATGAGCGTCAGGGGGGGCGAATCCTTCTGGACGGCCGTCCGATCGAACAGCTGCAGCTTCCTGATCTGCGGGGTGCGATCGCGCTGGTGAGCCAGGACGTCTACCTCTTCCACGGCACGGTGGCTGAGAACATCGCCTATGGCGTTGCCAACCCTGATCCTTTGGCCATCGAGCAGGCCGCCCGTCTGGCGGAGGCGGCTGGTTTCATCGAAGCGCTGCCGGATCGCTACGACACCCTTGTTGGCGAGCGTGGCCAACGCCTTTCCGGTGGCCAGCGTCAGCGCATCGCTCTGGCCCGGGCGATCCTCAAGGATGCCCCGGTGCTGGTGCTGGATGAGGCCACGGCCGCCGTTGACAACGACACCGAAGCGGCGATTCAGCGCTCACTGGACCAGATCACCCGCAACCGCACCACCGTGGTGATCGCCCATCGGCTGAGCACGGTGCGCCACGCCGATCGGATTGTGGTGATGGAGCAGGGACGGATCGTGGAACAGGGTCGCCATGACGAGCTGCTGGCCCACGGGGGTGTTTACGCCAACCTCTGGCAGGTGCAGGCCGGCGAACGGCTTATCGCTTCCTGAAGCAGGCGTTGTAGGAGGCGCATCGGCTGACCATGCTGGGGTCGCCAATCGGCCCGACTGTCATGGCCATGCAGGCCTCCATCGGCCAGGTGATGCATCACCCCCTCGGCGTGTTTTCGCTGCTGGTGGCGATCAGTGCGGCGGTGCCGCCCCTCATCCGCCGGATCGGTTTGCCCGACCTGGTGGGGCTGCTGGTTGCAGGCGTTGTGGTGGGTCCGCATGCCCTCAACTGGGTGGACAGCGGCAGTGAAACAGTCCGGTTGCTCTCCGATCTGGGGGCGGTGTACCTGCTGTTCACCATGGGGCTGGAAATTGATCTGGAGGAGTTCAACCGGGTCAAACGCCGCTCCTTCATCTATGGCCTGCTGATCCTTCTGATCGGTGTCGGCACCGGCGTCAGCATCGGCCTGTTGGCCGGGTTCGCCTCCGTCTCCTGCCTGTTGCTGGGGGCCCTGATGGCCACCCACACGCCGCTGGGCTATCCGATCGTCCGCAGTTACGGCGCCCAGAAGGATGAGTCGGTGGTGGTGAGTGTCGGCAGCACGATCTTCACCGACATCGTGGCGCTGCTGCTGCTGGCGGTGGGCCTGGGCCTCGGCCAAGGCGATCTCAGCGGAGTGGGCCTGGGCCTGTTGCTGCTGAGGATCGGCCTGTTCGCTGTGCTGGTGGTGGTGGGCATCCGCTGGCTGGGGCGACGGCTGGTGCTGCGGGGCATCAATGACGAGAACCGCATGGTGCTGGCGGTGCTGGTGGCGCTGTTCCTGGCGTCCCTGGGGGCCGAGTTGGCGGGGGTGGAAAAAATTGTCGGTGCCTTCCTGGCCGGCCTGGCCGTGAATTCGGTGCTGCCGGAGGGGCGGGTGAAGGAGCAGGTGATCTTTGTCGGTGGTGTGCTGTTCATCCCGATCTTCTTCATCGATCTGGGTCTGCTGCTTGATGTGGGCAGCCTCGGGGCCAGCCTCAGCAATTACCAGTTCACCGGCCTGATGCTGGTGGGGGCCATCGGCGGCAAAGGTCTGGCCTCCTGGATCAGCGGCGCACTGTTCGGCTACCGCCGCCCGCAGATCCTGATGATGTGGTCGCTGACCATGCCCAAGGTGGCGGCGACCCTGGCCACGGCCTTCATCGGCTTCCAGGCGGGGCTGCTCAACCAGACGGTGCTCAACGCGGTGCTGGCGGTGATGGTGGTGACGGCCACCCTCGGGCCGATCCTGACGGAGCGTTCGGTCACCCGTCTGAACGAGGCGCATCAGGGCACGCTTCCCGCCAGCTTCGGGGAGGAGGTTTCCGCTTTGGAGGGGGTCAGCGAAGTGGTGCAACGGCCACTGCGGATCGTGGTGCCCGTGGCGAATCCCAGCAATGAGCAGGGGCTGATCACCATGGCCTCAAGATTGCTGCGGGGCTCCGCCGGTGGCGACGGTCTGTTGCTGCCCCTGGCGATGGTGAACCCAAGTTTGGAGGAGGTGCGCGGCGGTCTGAACCGGGCGGTGGCGGCGGCCCGCTCCCGGCTGAGGGTGGCGGAGTCGATCGGAGCCGATCTGCAAGTGCCCACCCGCACGCTGTTGCGGCTGGATGAGGACGTGGCCGGTGGCATGAGCCGCACGGCGCTGGAACAGGCAGCGGATCTGCTGCTGATCGGTGCCGGCCGCCAGGACCAGCTGCGGGCCTGGTTGATGGGCGACATCGTGGATGGCGTGTGTAGAACGGCCCACTGCCCTGTTGTGGTGGTGAACCTTGGCCGTCATGCCGATGCGGCGATGCATCGCATCCTGGTGCCGATCAAGGATCTCTCCGCCAGTGCCCGTGAACAGGTGGAATTGGCCCTGCGGGTGATCAACAGCGCCCCGGAGAACCAACGCACCCGGATCACGCTGCTGCACGTGCATGATCCCCGCTTCAGCGGATCGGATCGGCAGTGGATGGAGGAACAGTTGATCCGTTGGCGGCCGGCCGGGATTCCCGCTGATCGCTTCCACATCGTGATCGTGCGGGGGCCCGGCATCGATGGGTCCATCCATCGCCTCAGCCGCGACCACGACCTGGTGATCCTGCGCACCCAACGCCGGCGTGTCGCCGGACTGCCAATTCCCGGCAGCGATCGCACCAGCAAGCTGATCAGTCAGTTGCCCTGCGCGTCGATGGTGATCAGCGATCCGCTGGTCTGAACTGTTGCGTTGGAGGGGAACCCCCCGACGGTTGTTCGGTTAAGAACGCGTCAAGACGGGATTAGCGTGACGGTATGGCCGCGCTGCTCTCCAATTTGCGCCATCGCCCGCTTTGGCAGGTGTGCGGCTTGGGCCTGGCCGTTGGATTGCTGGTGTCGGTGCCGTTGGCTCGGCGTCATCCCCTGGCCGGTTGGTGGGGCCTTGGCATCGGCGAAGTGGTGGTGATGGGGCAGGACGCGGGTGGAAGCAACACCGACACGATCTTCACGTTGAAGGTGAAGCCCGGCAGCACGCGCATCACGCAGATTCCCCGCGATAGCTACATCAACCCGGATGGATTCGGGGCGATGAAGATCAATGGATTGCTGAGGCGCGGTGGACCAGAGGCGGTGGAGCGGGAGCTGACGCGGCTGATGAACCGGTCGGTGCGCCATCACGTTGTGGTGTCGCTTCAGACGTTGCCGTTGCTGGCCAATCTGGTGGGCGGCATTGAAGTGGACGTGCCCAAACGGCTGTATTACGTGGATCGCAGCCAGGATCTGGTGATTGACCTGCAGCCAGGGCGTCAGGTGTTGAGCGGCAAGGCTTTGGAGGGATTTCTGCGTTGGCGTAACGACGGATATGGCGATTTCGGACGTCTGGAACGGCAGCAACTGGCGTTGAAGGGTTTGGCGAATCGTTTGCGGCAGCCGCAGAATCTTTTGAAGCTGCCGCTGTTGCTGGGCGTGGTGCGCACGCAGGTGCAAACCGACCTCAATCCGCTGCAGATGGCTGGTCTTGCCACGGGATTGATCAGCACTGATCTCGATGCGCATCGATTGGAAGCACGACCCTTCAGCCGCGGTGGCATCAGTTATCTGGAAACCACCTGGCCGAATTGATCAAACCAGCAGGTTGAGCGAGCGCACCACCCGGCCGCAGAGGTCATTCACCTTCTCCCAGCGGTCTTCGTTGACGCTGGTGGCCAGGGTGTAGAGGCGGCCCCGATCCACAACCACCGTCGCCAGCTCGTGGCGGTCGCGGTCTTCCAGGTGCACCGCGTATTCCAGGTCGTAAAAGGTATGGCCATTCATCTCGCGCTCCTGCGCTTCCACCAGCTCAGCAGTACGGCCACTGCCGGCGGTGGCGATCACCTCACGGCGTAGGCGCTCTCCCACCGCAACAGCACTGCCCAGTTCGGTGAGGTCGTTGTTCTCATCCACCTTGTTCACCATCAGGCTCACGGTCTCATCGCTGTGGATCAGGTCGTGAAACACCACCCGCGGCCCATTGCTCACCTGCACCTGGGTCCAACCGGTGGGATAGAGGAAGGCGAAACGGCCATCGGGGCTCTGATACGACTGCAGCCCTGCGGTTGGTCCAGCCGCACAGGCTCCCAGGGCCATCGCCAGGACCCCGCAGACGAGCAGGCGGGAGAGGGAGCGGAGCAGCTGCATCAAAACCGGAGCAGATCGGTGCATTCTGCCTAGAGTCCGAACCATCGGCGGCAGACCCCTGAGCGGCTTCACAAGACCGTTGGCCCGGCTGATCGATCAGTTCGAGCGGTTGCCAGGGATTGGCCCGCGCACGGCGCAACGGCTTGCCTTGCATCTGCTGAACCAGCCGGAGGAGCAGATTCGCCAGTTTGCTGATGCCCTACTGGCGGCCCGCACCCAGGTGGGTCAGTGCCAAACCTGCTTTCATCTGTCGGCTGATCCGGAATGCGAGATCTGCCGCAACCCGGAGCGGCGCAACGGCTTGATTTGTGTGGTGGCCGATTCTCGAGACCTGCTGGCCCTGGAGCGCACCCGTGAGTTTCAAGGTCGCTATCACGTTCTTGGTGGCTTGATCTCGCCGATGGATGGAATCGGTCCGGAGCTGCTCAATGTGACCCCGCTGGTGGCAAGGATCAACCAGGAGGACATCACTGAGGTGATCCTCGCCCTCACCCCCAGCGTGGAGGGGGACACCACCAGCCTTTACCTGGCTCGCTTGCTCAAGCCGTTTTGTCCTGTGAGCCGCATCGCCTACGGCCTGCCGATGGGCAGTGAGCTGGAGTATGCCGACGAGGTCACCCTGAGCAGGGCCCTGGAAGGCCGGCGCCCGGTGGAATGACCTTTCAAGCTGTATCACCCGTCACTTTCTGTAGAAAGTGCGGTGTTGCAGGCAACATCGTCAGGATTCCGTGATGATTGAAACGCCGGCGACATCGCTCCGGGCGGGTGCACCCTCCCAGGTTGCCGGCACCACCACCCCCCGCTGACGTCCCTCCCGCCAGAATCATGGGGATGGAGGTGTGGCATGAGCAAATACAGCACCATTGCCCCGACGGAACGACTGCCGGAATGGCTGCGGCGTCCGATCGGAGATGCATCAGCGCTCGAGCGGGTGCAGGGATTGGTCAAGCAGAATCAGTTGCACA
>ERZ802827.323-NODE-323-length-25689-cov-9.69053_pt1 | contig 25689 bp, 19 predicted proteins | sample MGYA00345652_ERZ802827 | MGnify/ENA primary metagenome ERZ802827 (study PRJEB30503, sample SAMEA104212372) | marine metagenome | biome: Westerlies Biome; feature: [SRF] surface water layer (ENVO:00010504) within the epipelagic zone...; material: water... | reverse complement strand
TTCAAAGCGGTCAAGCTGCCAATGTCTGGCGGCAGCACGGCTAAATCCGAAAAATCATCCCCGGAAAGCGTAAGGTCTGACGCGCCGCTGGTCCGCGCTGTGGCAATGGCGTCTTGCGCCCGCGCATAAGCGGCGTCTTGCGGTTTTTTTTCACTTTGTAATGGGGATGTCGCCACAGATACACCCTTACTGGTTGAAATGTCTTGATTGAATACAGGTCAACATGCCCGACACGCCCCACATAATCAAGCCTGTACAAATCAGCCCGTACAAACCAGCCCGCGCAAGCAAACCTGCGCCGCCGCATCACAAGAGCGAGGCTGTCAAGTTGAAAATCACCGATTGAGGCACGCATCAAACGCATGCTGAGCAGAGTGTGATACTGCGCGGTCTAAGTCGGGGTCACATTCTTGAGATACGCACATAAATCGGTGGCGCGCTTGGCATCATCCTGAATCCCGGCAATTTCGGCGATTCGCCTATCCGCCCGTGCCGCCGCGGTATTTCTAAACGCAAGACCACCGTATTTAGGCGCGTCTACAAGCTGCGTCAGGGGCAAAATTGGCGATAAATCGTTGACCGGCGTGCCCAACAGCGAAAGGCCGCTCAAAGCGGTCAAGCCAGACAAAGCCGAGATATCGCTGACCGACGTGCGCATCAGGTCAAGGGTGCTCAGACCCCTCAGACCCGACAAAGCCGAAATATCGCTAATCTCTGTACGCGACAGGTAAAGCCAGGTCAGACCCGTCAGGCCAGACAAAGCCGAAATATCGCTGACCGGCGTGCGCGACAGGGAAAGCCCCATCAACCCCGTCAAGCCAGACAAAGCCGAGATGTCGCTGACCTGTGTGCCCGACAGGGAAAGGTCTGTCAAAGCGGTCAAGGTGCCAATGTCTGGTGGCAGCTCGGTTAAATCCGAAAAATCATCCCCGGAAAGCGTAAGGTCTGACGCGTCGCTGGTCCGCGCTGTGGCAATGGCGTCTTGCGCCCGCGCATAGGCGGCGTCTTGCGGTTCTCTTTGTGCTTTTTGCGCCGGTAATTGTTGTTGGTCAGGGGTTTTTTCACCGGATTTTGGAGAAGTCGCCACAGGCACACCCTTATTGGTTGAAATTCCTTGATTGAATACAAGTTAATATGCCCGACGCGCCCCGCACATTCAAGCCGGCATATTCAAGCCTGCACAATCAAACCCGCGCAACCAAACCCGCGCCGCCCAAGGCTTAGCGCCACGCAGGCCCCGCGTTGGAAACCGTATCAGGCGGCGTGTCGGGCAGCGTGTCGGGCAGCGTGTCGGGCGGCGTATCAGATGGCGTCAGCAAGTGGCGGATCAACGCCACCGGATGCGCCCGCAGGCTGAGCCGCATCGCCGCGTAATCCTCAACCACCTGTTCGCCCAGTTCCATCTGCGGCAGATGCGCGGCCGGCTCGATAATGCCCTCGCCTTCGATATCACCGCCAAACAGCGGCAGGGGCAAGGGCGCGCGCAGCGCCTTGGCCTCCCATAATGCAGCGCGGCGGTTCAGACCCAAGGCGGCGAACACATCCGCCTCGGCCAGTCGCGCCAAGACCACCGGCGCCAGACCGGCACGGCGCCAGACATCCTCGACCGAGCGATAGCCGTTGCCGCGCGCCGCCGAAATCCACACCGCATCCTCCTCGCGCAACCCTTTGATCTGGCGAAACCCCAACCGCAGCGCCAGACCGCCCTGCCCGTCAGGCTGCATGCTGTTGTCAAAATAGCTGTCATTGACACAGACCGGCAGCACTGTGACCCCATGGGCACGGGCATCGCGCACAATCTGCGCCGGAGCGTAAAACCCCATCGGTTGGGCATTGAGCAGCGCACAGGCAAACACCCCCGGATGATGACATTTCAACCACGCTGAGGCATAGACCAGAAACGCAAACGACGCGGCATGGCTTTCGGGAAAACCATAACTGCCAAACCCCTCAATCTGGGAAAAGCAGCGCGCGGCAAAGTCGGCTTCATAGCCATTCTTGGCCATGCCGCGCAGAAACCGGTTTTTAAAATCGCTGATATTGCCATGCTTTTTGAACGTCGCAAGCGCGCGTCGCAACCGGTCAGCCTCTTCTGGGGTAAAGCCCGCACCGATAATGGCAATCTGCATCGCCTGTTCTTGAAACAGCGGCACGCCAAGGGTTTTGCCCAACACTGCACCCAGCGCATCCGAGGGGAACGACACCTCCTCTTGTTTGTTGCGGCGGCGGATATAGGGATGCACCATATCACCTTGGATCGGACCGGGACGCACAATCGCCACCTCGATGACCAGATCATAAAACGTGCGTGGCTTCATCCGTGGCAGGAAATTCATCTGCGCCCGGCTCTCGACCTGAAACACCCCGATACTATCGGCGCGGCACAGCATATCATAGACTTTCGGATCCTCTTGCGGCAGCGTCGCCAGCGTATAGCGCGTGCCGTGATGCTGGGCCACCAGATCAAATGCCTTACGAATACAACTCAGCATGCCAAGGCTCAGTACATCGACCTTGAGAATACCCAAAGTATCGATGTCATCCTTGTCCCAACAAATGACTGTGCGATCCTCCATTGCGGCGTTCTCGATCGGCACCAGTTCGTCAAGCCGGCCCTCGGTAATAATAAAGCCACCAACATGCTGGCTGAGATGACGGGGAAAGCCGATAATGTCTTCGATCAGCGCCATGGTCCGTTGCAGATGGCGATTGGCAGGATCGAGGCCGACCTCCCGCAGGCGGTCATCTTGCAACCCGTCACCAGTAAAAAATCCCCATAATTGCGACGACAATGCAGCGATGGTATCCTGCGTCAACCCCATGGCGGTGCCGACCTCGCGCACCGCACGCTTGCCGCGGTAATGGATCACCGTGGCGCACAGACCCGCCCGGTGGCGGCCATAGCGGTCATAGATATGCTGGATCACCTCTTCGCGGCGCTCATGTTCAAAATCGACATCAATATCGGGTGGCTCATTGCGCGCTTCAGAAACGAAACGCTCAAACACCATCGTGCCGATTTCGGGGCTGACCGAAGTGACACCCAGACAATAGCACACCACCGAATTGGCCGCCGATCCGCGCCCCTGACACAAGATACCGCGGTCGCGAGCGAACTGTACAATATCGTTGACAGTCAAGAAATACGGCTCGTATTTCAGCTTGGCGATCAGGGCCAGTTCATGCGCCAGCATGCCGCGCACCTTGTCAGTGCTGCCGTAAGGATAACGCCATTTCAACCCAGCCTGCGCCAGACGCGCCAGCCGCTCTGTCGGGGTTTCATTGCCACTAATCTCAGACGGGTATTCATAGCGCAGCGCGTCGAGCGAGAACGTCATCTTTTGACTAAGCGCATAGGCGCGTTGCAGCGTTGCCGGATGATCTTGGTAAAGTCGGCACATTTCGGCGGCGCTGCGCAGGCGTTGTTCGCTATTGGCCAGCGCAGCGCGGCCCAGCGTATCAACCCGAACGCCCAGACGGATTGCGGCCAGAACATCGGCCAGTTTGCGGCGCCGGCCGTGATGCATCAACGGCGTGGCGCTGGCAAGCGTCGGCAGACCAAGCCGGGTGGCCAGACCGGCGATGGCGGCAAAACGTGCCGGATCCTGACCATCATAACGCGGTGCCATCACCAGATGCATCCTTGGGCCAAAGCAGCGCGTCAAACGTTGCACTGGGCGCAGCCATTGTTTGGCTCCGCGCAGCGAAGTCAGCGCCGCAGGTGGATGCAGCAACAACTGCACCCCCTCGGTCCCAGCGGTGATCAGATCTTCAAGACATAGATCACAAACACCTTTGGCAGCGCGCTGGCGGCCTGTCGACAGCAACCGGCACAACAGCGCCCAACCAGCACGGTTTTCCGCCAACACGGTGATATCGGGGGCGTCTAAAAACCGCAGACGAGCCGCCGGGATCAGCCGCGGAACCGTATAGATCGCAGCCGACGGGGGCACAGACAAATCGGGCGGAGCCGGTGGCCCAATCAGGCCATGTGCGGCGTCAAAAGCGCGCCGCTCGGCGACCAGACGGGCGACCTCACGCGCTGCCGCATGAGCACGAACGATGCCGGCAACGGTGTTATCATCGGCAATGGCGATGGCCGCCAGCCCCGCCAAAGCGGCACGGCGGATATATTCCTCGGGGTGCGACGCCCCGGTGAGAAAAGTAAAGTTAGAGGTGATCGACAATTCGGCATACATGAGTCGGCATTATATATTCACGTTTTGTTCTTTTCCAGAGGGGTGCGGCTTTTGCTCGCAAGCTAGTGGTTTCACAACCACATTTAATTTTAATAAAGACGGCAATAACCTTACCAGGCTCAAAAATAATCTTGGGTTCGTTTTACAAGGCGATGCAAACGACACAGTGCGCTTTGACACTTTAATCCTCTCAAAAGCGGGTTTGGATTTGTTCAATATCACCGACAGTAGTTTTAAGGTGCAGAAACTGGCAGATGTCGCTTTGGCCAAGGAAAGCGTCAAGCGATGCTATCACGGCCCAATGATCGGGCATGGTGAAACCGTAAAAGCAGGCAACACAACCGAGCTGTTCGCATCAGTGCCGCCACAAGACCCCTAAAGATGCGCCGCAAACACCGCCAGCACCTGTTCATACACCGGCCGTTTGAACGGCACGATATTGTCGGCCAGTTGATCCACCGCCAGCCATTGCCAGTTTGAAAACTCTTGATGTTCGGTGGCAATATCAACGTCGTTATCGGTGCCTTTGAACCGCATCAGAAACCATTTCTGGCTCTGGCCACGATAGCGCCCCTGCCATAGTTTTGCCACCAGATCGGCGGGCAGGTCATAGGTGATCCAATCGTCGGAGACCGCCACGATCTCAACCAGATCCGGACGCACGCCGGTTTCTTCGTGCAACTCGCGCAAGGCCGCGGTGCGCGGATCCTCGCCCGGGTCAATACCGCCCTGTGGCATTTGCCACGCCGGTGTGCGGTTGTCCAAACGCTGGCCAACAAAAACTTTGCCTGCCGCATTAAGCAGCATCACCCCAACGTTTTCACGATAGGGCAATGCGGCGATAGCGTCAGCTGTCAGACCGCTAGCGGTCAAATCACCTGCGGTCATTTTGGCGCCAAGGCCGACAGACCTTTGAGAATATCAATCGCATAGGCCATCTGATAATCATCCTTGCGCAGTTTTGCGGCGGCTTCGGCCTTTTCGCGATCAGCCTCGATCTGCAGAATTTCATCCTCGGTCAGACTGTCATTGTTGAGACTGCCACGCAAATCAGCTTCAGACCGGCTGCGACGGGGGGTGTCTGTCGCCTCTTCGTCGTCTTCAGCCACCCGTCGCGGCTGTTCAACAATAATATCAGGCGAGATGCCAAGCGCTTGAATCGAGCGGCCCGACGGGGTGTAATAGCGCGCCGTGGTCAACTTCATCGCACCACTGCCCCGCATCGGCATCACCGTCTGAACCGAGCCCTTACCAAAGCTCTTGGTGCCCACGACGATGGCACGGCGGTGATCCTGCAGCGCCCCAGCGACAATTTCAGAGGCTGAGGCCGAGCCCCCATTGATCAACACAACCAACGGTTTTTGCTGGGCCAGATCACCGACCGTGGCGTTGTGGCGGTCGCCATTTTCGGGGTCACGACCCCGGGTGCTGACGATTTCACCCTTGTCGAGAAACGCGTCCGAGACCCGAATTGCCTGTGTCAGCAACCCGCCGGGATTGTTGCGCAGGTCCAGAATAAAGCCATTGACCAGATCAATGCCGCCGGCGGCCTCGATCTGCTTTTCGATACCAGCTTCAAGGTTGCTATAGGTCTGGTCGTTAAAAGTGGTGACGCGCAGGACCACGCTCTCACCCTCGACACGGGTGCGCACAGCGGTGAGTTTGATGGTGTCGCGAATAATGGTGACATCAAACGGCTCATCCTCGCCTTCCCGTACCACGGTGATGACAATCTCAGAGCCAACCACACCGCGCATCATGCCGACCGCCTCATCAAGGCTGAGACCCAGAACGCTGTCACCGTCAACATGGGTGATGAAATCCCCCGCCTCAATACCGGCCTCATCAGCCGGAGTGTCATCGATCGGCGAGACGACTTTAACAAAACCCTCTTCTTGGGTGACTTCGATGCCAAGACCACCAAATTCGCCCCGGGTCTGAACCCGCATATCGGCGGCGTCTTCTGGTGAAAGATAACTGGAATGTGGATCAAGCGAACTGAGCATACCGTCAATGGCCGCTTCAATCAGATCTGCAGCATCAACCTCTTCGACGTATTGCCCCCGAATTCGTTCAAAAATATAGCCAAACAAGTCCAGTTGCTGATAGATATTGGCTTTCTGGCTATTTTCTTGGGCTAAAAGCGGCCCAGCAACCTGCGTTGTAACAAGCGTTCCAGCCAAAACACCGCCAGCAATGGCCATGACGATTTTGTTCATATGTTCAATCCTTCTGTGATGTGAACCAGTCTAGCGGGTCCACCGGAGTATCCCCCTGCCGTACCTCTATATAGAGTGTTTCTGTGCGATCAATTCCAGTTCCATCGCGCGATTGTGATAATATGGCATCTAATTGTGGGGTTTGCCCTCCCATCAAACCCAACGGGCTACCCGCTGGCACGACCTGTCCAATCTTGCCATAAACCTGCGCCAGCCCAGCCAAAACGAACAGCGTATCTTTCTGTGGTTCTAAAATAAGCACTTGTCCATAGTCAAGCAAAGGCCCCCCATAGCGGATCGTCGCTGCCGTGGGTGCGGTAACCAGCGCTCGGGGCCGGGTTGCCAAAACAATGCCCGGACGCACCACGCCCGCGGCATCAGCCTCGTCTTTGAGCCGCAACAGCTGGCCCCGAACCGGCATCGCAAGCCGACCCTTTTGTCCAGCAATATCCGGCAGCGCTGTTGTCATCTCCTCAGTGGCAATCAACCCGACACTGTTGGCAAAGGCCGCCAAGGTCTCGGTCGCGGCAATCAACACAGCGGTCTGCAGCGGATCCTCGACAAAGCGCTGCGGCAAATCCCGGCGTCCAGACATCGCCTGGCTCAATTTGGTCCGTGCCAATTGTGCACCAACCAAGCCTTTCTGCATATGGTTTGAGGCCTGCTGTTGTAACTGGCGCAACGCAGTTACCTCGTCCAGATCTCGGCGCAATGCCTGCGCCTGCGCCTGCAAGCCCGGTGTAACATCCGCCAACAACATTGCCGAACGGGCGGTTTTAACCGGACCGGAAGGATGCAGCAAAACCGTCGGTGCAGGCGAGCGCACGATTGTTTGCAACACGCCAAGCAACCGAGAAATACCATCCTCACGACGGTTTATTTCCTGCGTCATCCGCGCCTCACGGAGCGCGACTTGGCGCAATCCCACCCGCATGGCAGCCAGACCGGCCTCATAGCCTTTTACCGCAGCGCTCAACGCCTTGACCCGGTCGCGCGCAGTCTCGGCATAGACAAGCGCAACCGCCGCATCCTCAAGCACCGCCACCGCGGCTGCAGCCGCTTGCCGAGGGTCCGTGTCAGCGCGGGCCGTCGGGCTAAGCAGCAAAAGCACAATAAAAGTCAGGGCGCGCATAAGGGTTTCATCTCGCGATCAATGTCTTTCCTGTCATTTCGGGTGGTTTGGGCAAATCCATCAACTCGAGCAGGCTGGGTGCCAGATCGGCCAAACAGCCATCATTCAGCGTCGCGCCCTGCGGGCCTCCTACCAAGATCACCGGCACAGGGTTAAGCGTATGAGCGGTGTGGGCACCCCCAGTTTGGGGATCCACCATAACCTCGCAATTGCCGTGGTCTGCGGTCACAATCAAGCTGCCTTGCCCCTTTTCAATCGCCTCGACAACACGGCCCAAACCCCGATCAACGGCCTCACAGGCCTTGATTGCGGCGTCCAGATCGCCAGTGTGGCCCACCATGTCGGGATTGGCGTAATTTGCCACAATCAGATCATAGCCCTTTGCAATGGCCGCCACCAAAGCATCTGTCACCTCAACCGAGGACATTTCGGGCTGCAGGTCATAGGTTGCAACTTTTGGCGAAGCGGGCATGAGCCGGTCCTCGCCCCCTTCGGCAAGTTCGACCCCACCATTCAGGAAAAAGGTCACATGCGGATATTTTTCGGTCTCGGCCAAACGGAATTGCCGTTTGCCGTGCTGGGCCACCCAAGCGCCCAAGGTATTCACAATTTTTTGTTTGGGATAGCAGACAGTCATAAAACTATCGTGGTGGCTGGAATAACCGACCATGCCAAGACATCCCGACAGCTTTGGTCGCGTACCGACATCAAATGCATTGAACGCGGGGTCAGCCAACGCACTGAGAATTTCCCGCGCCCGATCAGCGCGGAAGTTCAAACAAAACAAACCGTCTCCCTTGGCAATCCCATCATAGCCCGCAATCACCGTTGCGGGTATGAACTCGTCACTGATATCCTGCGCATGAGCCTGCGCAACTGCCGCAGTGCCAGAGGCGGCGAAAACGTCCGATTTTGCGTGTACAATCGCGTCATAGGCTGATTGAACCCGCTCCCAGCGGGTGTCGCGATCCATGGCAAAATAACGTCCGATTACAGTGCCGATATGTGCCCCCTCTGGCAGGCTGTCGCACAGGTGTTGGATATAACCATCCGCAGATCGCGGCGCCACGTCGCGCCCGTCAGTAATCGCATGCACAACCACCTGAATGCCGTTCGCCACCAACGCCTGAACCGCCGCCTTTAGATGGGTTATATGCCCATGAACACCGCCATCCGATACAAGACTGAACACATGGGCGGTGCCGGTGTTCGCGCCCACTTCAGCGGCGAACGCCATCAGGGGCTGATTCTGAAAAAAAGATCCATCTTCTATCGCCAGATCAATTTGTCCAAGATCCATCGACACAACCCGTCCGGCGCCAATATTGGTATGGCCGACTTCAGAATTGCCCATCTGACCGCTGGGCAAACCCACCTGTGGGCCATGGGTGATCAGCTGCGCATTTGGACATTGCGCCATTAGCCGATCAAAATTCGGCGTCTTGGCCAATGCAGGGGCATTACCAGCCCTGTCCGAGCGCATGCCCCAACCATCTAGGATGCACAACACAACAGGTTTTAGTTCGCTCATAAGCATACTCTTTCTTTTGTATCACGGGTTCCATCACATCACCGAACCCCAGACACACCACGCGGCTATCGCGCCGGGACAACAGACCTGAATACCTCCTTACCGCCCCGCGCAACCGCAGTAAATTCCTGTTGAACGCAAATCTCGTATTTGCGCTCTTTGCGAGACGTGAATTATCCGCTAAGCACAGAAGAAACAAACGTGTATTCAAAAACGAGATTTGCAGAATGTCATTCAGGGTTTTATCCGCCTTTTTGATTACAGCTTTGACCCTTGCACCGGTGTCACAAGCGGCGCCTGTACAATTGGCGACCTCAAGCCCACCAGAACCGGCTCTGTTCACATCTAAGACGGAAAAAAACATCAACCACAAAGATGCACGCCTAGCACGCTGGGTCCGCAGCTTTCGGTACAGAGCACTGACCTCGGGCATACCTGCCATTACCTTTGAAGCAGCAATGCGCGATGTTCAATATTTGGAAAAAGTCATTGAACTGGACCGCAATCAGTCGGAATTCACCAAAACGATCTGGGACTATCTCGACATCGCAGTGGCCACAAAGCGCGTCACAAACGGCAAAACGGCCCTGCATAAATGGCACAGGACATTGCGTGAAATCGAGGACCGCTATCAGGTGGAAAAAGCGATCCTTGTTGCCATATGGGGATTGGAAAGCGCCTATGGCGAAAAACGCGGCGATATCCCGGTGATTTCCGCGCTCGCGACACTGGCCTATGACGGGCGTCGCGGCGCATTTTTCGAAGAACAGTTAATTACAGCCCTGAAGATTTTAAACAACGGTGATACGACCGTGCCCCGCATGGTCGGCAGTTGGGCCGGCGCCATGGGCCACACCCAGTTTATGCCAACTTCTTATCGCGACTATGCCGTAGATTTTACCGGCGACGGCAAGCGCGATATCTGGTCTGATAATCCAAGTGACGCGTTGGCCTCAACCGCCGCGTATCTTGCTGAATTTGGCTGGACTAAGGGCATGCCCTGGGGCGTTGAGGTTCGGCTGCCTGCAGACTTTAACTATGGGCTGGCGCAGCGGCGCATAAAAAAACGCCCCTCGGACTGGGCCCGCGCCGGGGTGGTCTCGGTGACTGGAAAGCCAATCCCCGATTACGGCAGAGCGGCAGTCTTGCTGCCGGCCGGTGCCAAGGGAGCCGCATTTTTAGTGTTTAAGAACTTTGAGGTTTTAGAAAATTACAACAGCGCAGACGCCTATGTCATCGGTGTTGGCCACTTGGCGGACCGGATCGTGGGCGGCTCAAAAATCAAGGCAAAATGGCCCCGTGAAGACCGGGCATTAAGCTTTGCCGAGCGACAGGAAATGCAGCGCCGTCTCACGTCAGCCGGTTTCAATACCCAGGGCATCGATGGCAAGATCGGGCCGTTAACCATCGCAGCAGTGCGCGCGTTTCAACGCCGCGTAGGCCTGCCCGCTGATGGGTATGCCTCTCTGCAGTTACTCGAGCGGTTGCGCCGCTAGGCACGTTCTGGGTTCCCTACAACCCCGAACGGCCCAGAACACCTCGACTTGTAAACCACCAAAGCCCATGGCAGTTTGGCGCAGAAACCAGACATGAGGCGGCAATGCAAACAGTGATCGACCCGGTGAGCCTTCAGTTGCCCCAGACCGTCGAGCCGCGCAACCCAGGGCAGGATTTTAACGCCGACTGGCTGCGCAATCTGCAGGCCAACACCTCGGCGATCGAACGCCGCGCCAAAACTCTGCCGGGGCGCCGTTCGGTGAAAAAAGACCATCAAGCCGCTTGGTTGTTAAAGGCGATCACCTGCATTGATCTAACCACACTATCGGGGGATGATACTGCCGAACGGGTGCAGCTGCTCTGTGCCAAATCCCTCCAACCACTGCGCGCCGATCTGTTGCCCGCGCTTGACATGCCTCAGATCACCACAGGGGCAATTTGCGTCTACCACGAGATGATCAATCCCGCCGTTGCCGCGCTGTCTGGTTCGGGCATTCCAGTGGCCGCGGTCTCGACCGGCTTTCCCGCCGGACTATCGCCGTTTCACTTGCGCGTGGCCGAGATCGAACAAAGTGTCGCCGCAGGGGCAGACGAGATTGATATCGTGATCTCGCGCCGCCACGCACTGAGCGGCGATTGGCATGCGCTTTATGACGAGGTGCGTTCGTTTCGCGCCGCCGCCGGTCACGCACATCTCAAAACCATTCTTGCCACCGGTGAATTGGGCACGTTGCGCAACGTTGCCCGCGCCTCGATGGTGTGCATGATGGCCGGAGCGGATTTTATCAAAACCTCAACTGGCAAGGAAAGTGTCAACGCCACATTGCCAGTCTCTTTGGTGATGCTGCGCGCCATCCGGACCTATTTTGAGCGCACCGGATACCGCATTGGGTATAAACCCGCCGGTGGCCTGTCCAAGGCCAAAGACGCGCTGGTCTATTTGTCATTGATGAAAGAAGAGCTCGGCCTGCGCTGGCTGCAGCCCGATCTGTTCCGGATCGGTGCCTCGTCCCTGCTGTTAGATATCGAGCGGCAATTAGAACATCACGTCACCGGAGACTATTCAGCCGGATATCGCCACGCCCTCGGCTGATCAACCCGCCATCAGCTGATCAAAAAGATGCCCTTTGGGAATAAAAATATGACTGTAAAAACGATCTTTGAAACAATGGAGTATGGCACTGCCCCCGAATCTCCCGCCGAGGCTTTGGGGTGGCTGGCCGAAAGAGACGGGCGTTTTGGCCATTTCATAGATGGGGCGTTTACCGAACCAGCACCAGATTTTGACAGCCGCAATCCCGCATCCGGCGCGATTCTGGCCCGTTTGAGCACTGCCACTCAGGCGGATGTGGACCGCGCCGTCAACGCCGCACGCCGCGCCCAGCCAAAATGGGAAGCTCAGGGCGGACACGCCCGCGCCAAAGTGCTCTATGGGCTGGCACGACTGTTGCAAAAACACGCACGCCTGTTTGCCGTGTTAGAAACGCTCGATAATGGCAAGCCGATCCGCGAATCCCGCGATATCGACACCGCGCTGGCGCAGCGCCATTTTTATTACCATGCCGGCATGGCGCAGCTTATGGCGTCCGAATGTCCCGGTCGGGTCGCATTGGGGGTCTGTGGACAGATTATCCCGTGGAATTTCCCGTTGTTGATGCTGGCGTGGAAAATCGCACCAGCCCTCGCCATGGGCAATACGGTGGTGTTGAAACCGGCCGAATACACCTCTCTAACCGCTCTGCTTTTTGCCGATATCTGCCGCCAAGCCGCAGTACCGGACGGCGTGGTGAATATTGTCACCGGCGATGGCGGTGTCGGCGAAAAGATCGTCACCCACGCGGGTGTTGATAAAATTGCCTTTACCGGATCGACAGAGGTGGGGCGCCACATTCGCCACGCCACAGCCGGATCTGGCAAGGCCCTGACCTTGGAACTTGGCGGCAAATCGCCCTATATCGTATTCGATGACGCCGATCTGGATTCGGCCGTGGAAGGGCTGGTCGATGCGATCTGGCTCAATCAGGGACAAGTGTGCTGCGCCGGATCGCGGTTGCTGGTGCATGAACCGGTCGCGGCAGCGTTTCATACCAAGGTCAAAGCCCGGATGGACAGGCTTAGGATCGGCGACCCAATGGATAAATCAATCGATGTCGGCGCGATTGTCGACCCAATCCAGCATGCCGCAATCACCCGCATGGTCAATGCCAACACAGATGGCGAGACCTATGTCACCGCGGCCGAAATCCCCGCAACAGGTTGTTTTTATCCCCCGACCCTGATCACCGGCCTGTCACCTTCAGCCACACTTATGCAGGAAGAGATTTTCGGCCCGGTGCTGGTGAGCACCACTTTCCGCACCCCCGCCGAGGCCGTGCAACTGGCCAATAACACCCGCTATGGACTGGCCGCAACACTGTGGAGCGAAAACATCAATCTGGCCTTGGATATCGCGCCCAAACTCGTGGCCGGCGTGGTCTGGGTCAATGGCACCAACATGTTTGACGCCGCCGCAGGCTTTGGCGGGGTCCGCGAAAGCGGATTTGGTCGCGAAGGGGGTTGGGAGGGTTTGACTGCTTATACCAAACCCGCTGGTGCCAGTTCACCACTTGAGAAAATTCCTGCATTTTTAGCGAAAACTGACCCGTCTCCCAAACCGGATACTTCTATGGGTGTCGGGATGGATCGCACCGCAAAACTATATATCGGTGGCAAACAGTCGCGTCCCGATGGCGGGTATAGCCGCATCATGTACGACGCCAACGGCGCATCGCTGGGGCAGGCCCCAATTGCAAACCGCAAAGATATACGCAATGCGGTTGAGGCGGCACAGGCCGCCGCAGGTTGGGCCAAAACGACCGGCCATAACCGAGCCCAAATTTTGTATTTCATCGCTGAAAACCTCTCGGCACGCCACGCTGAGTTTGCCGCTAATATCGATCGGACGACGGGCGGAAACACCGGCCAACAAGAGGTCGAGGCCAGCCTCAGCCGTCTGTTCAGCTATGCCGCCTGGGCCGATAAATACGACGGGCAGGCCAAGGGTGTACCGATGCGGGGACTGGCGTTGGCACTGCATGAACCGGTGGGCGTACTGGCCGCATTTTGCGCCGATGACTGCCCACTGCTGGGATTGATCTCAGTTATGGCGCCGGCCATTGCGATGGGCAACCGATGCGTTCTTGTCGCCTCAGAGCCGTTTCCCCTGATTGCCACCGATTTTTACCAGATACTAGAGACGTCGGATCTGCCCGCTGGGGTGGTGAATGTCTTAACCGGCCCACACAATGATCTGGTCGGGCCGATCGCTGGCCATCTCAATCTGGATGCGGTTTGGAGCTTTTCCTCCTCGGACTTGTCGGCAAAAATCGAAGCCGCCAGTGCCGGAAACCTGAAACGCACCTGGGTCAACAACCGACAGGCCTGCGACTGGTTTGACCCCACCAACGAAGGACGCCATTTCTTGGCGGCCGCTACCGAAGTGAAAACCATCTGGGTGCCCTATGGCGAATGATCGATAAGGCGACGTGACGGAACGTTCCGACTGACAAAGCAATGAGTCTGCGCATAGTGACGCAGAGATTTCAGGAGACAGACAATGACAGACATCGTAATTCTGGGCGGCGCTCGTACCGCCATCGGTACTTTTGGCGGATCTCTGGCAGGCGTACCACCGATTGAGCTGGGAACCATTGCCAGCAAGGCCGCGCTCGCGCGTGCAGGGGTTGAGGGCGGACAGATCGGCCATGTGGCCTTTGGGCATGTCATCAATACCGAACCGCGCGATATGTATCTGTCTCGGGTTGCCGCCATGCAGGCCGGAGTGCCGGATGTAGCCCCCGCGATGAACGTCAACCGCCTGTGCGGTTCAGGCGCACAGGCGATTGTTTCAGTGGTCCAGTCGCTGATGCTGGGAGACGCCGATTTCGGCCTTGCCGGAGGCGCGGAAAATATGAGCCTCTCGCCTTATGTTGTGCAAGATCAGCGCTGGGGCGCAAAAATGGGCGATATCCGCACATTGGATATGATGCTCGGGGCGCTAAACTGTCCATTTGGCACCGGCCATATGGGGGTCACAGCCGAGAATGTGGCCGCAGAGAATGACATCAGCCGCGCCGCGCAGGACACTTTTGCCATGGCCAGCCAGACCCGCGCGGCCGCCGCGATCGAGGCGGGACGTTTTGCCGAACAAATCGTACCAGTCGAGGTAAAGGTCAAACGGCAGATGGTGGCGTTTGACACCGACGAACACCCCAAGGCGACCTCAGTCGACGCTCTGGGCAGCCTGCGGGCGGTGTTTCAAAAGGATGGTTCAGTGACGGCGGGCAATGCCTCGGGCATCAACGATGGCGGTGCAGCCATTGTTCTTGCACGGGCCGATGCCGCAGAAAAAGCCGGGCTGAAACCGCGCGCACGCACCCTTGGGTATGCCCATGCCGGCGTGCGGCCCGAGGTGATGGGCATCGGTCCGATCCCCGCTGTTAAAATTCTTATGGAACGCACCGGCCTGAGTATTGCTGATTTCGATGTGATCGAATCAAACGAAGCCTTTGCCGCTCAAGCCTTGGCCGTCAACAAAGCGCTTGGTCTCGACCCCGAAAAGGTAAACCCTAACGGCGGCGCAATTGCGCTGGGCCATCCGGTCGGGGCAACGGGTTGTATTCTGGCGGTTAAAGCGCTGTATGAACTGGAACGGACAGGCAGCAAAACCGCGCTTGTCACCATGTGTATCGGTGGCGGTCAGGGCATCGCGATCGCATTGGAGCGGCTGTGAAACCCCGGTGCATCCGCCCCCACAGGGTGCACCCAATCCGGTAGCAGTGCATTTGTTGTGCAAATAACCGGTCAACTCAGGTCAACTGCTTGGCGTCAGAATGCGCGTCACGTTTGGCACCACTCAAACTGGTTGACCGCCGGCTGACACCCCCCCTTGCCACAACCGCGTCTGACAAAAATGTTTCGAGATTTTAGGCTTCGGGATAGTCGCGCAAAAACACCCACTTCTGCGCATCTGACTGATCTGGCACATAGGCGTACCCACCGCTGTCGAAATCTTTCAATCCTTCAGGATCGGTCAACCGGCGCTGGACGATGTAACGCGCCATCGCCCCGCGGGCCTTTTTGGCATAAAAGCTGACGATCTTTGCCTGTCCGGCGCGGCGCTCCTTAAACACAGGCGTGATGACTTTCGGTGACAGGGCAGCCAGATCGACCGCCCCGAAATACTCTTGCGACGCACAATTGACCAAAACGTCTGTACCGGTTTCAGCAGCCTGTGCATTCAGGGCCTGCGACAGCTGATCGCCCCAATAGGCATACAGCGTCCCGCCTTTACCAGTTTTCAACCGGCTGCCCATTTCCAGACGGTAGGGTTCGATCGCATCCAGAGGACGCAAAACCCCGTATAAACCCGAAAGAATTCGCAGATGCTGCTGCGCCCAAGCCATTTCATCGGCATCCAATGACCCCGCCTCAAGCCCCTGATAGGTATCGCCGGCAAACGCCAATGCAGCGGCTTTGGTCTCCTGTGATCCAAAGGCGGCAAACCGTTCGGCATTAAGCTGCGCCAAATTAACGCTCAACCCCATCAGTTTTTGCAAATCGGTAATGCTCAACGCGCGCGCAACCCCTGCCAATTCTTCGGCGTGGCGCGCGAAGGCCGGTTCGGTCACGCTTATACCCTGTGCGGGTTCCATATTTAGTTTTTTGGCAGGTGACACAACGACCAGCATATCTATCTCCTTGATCAATGCATGGTATTTAGCGCGCCTGTTGCAAAACGTCCAGAAACGCATCGCCAAAGCGTTCCGCGCGCCGGTCTCCCAAGATCGCCGTCACATTGCTCAGGTCGGGCGCGTGCAGCGCGGCAATTTTTGCCACGAGGGCCGCCGAGCAACTCAGTGGTTTTTCCGTGCCACACGCCCCCTGCATCAATCTGGCCTGCGCCTGCATCAAGCGGTCATAGACGTTACCTGCTTCACTTCCCGCCAGTTTGCGCCTCTTGGGATGCATCTGTGCGGCATCTCCAGTGATAATCTGCAAAAAGGCGGCACCGTAACTCTCTAGTTTTTTTGCACCGATACCACCAATGCCCGCCATTTGATCCAAGCTCTCGGGTCGGGTCTCGGCCATTTCAATCAAGGTGCGATCGGTGAAAATAATATAGGCGGGCACCCGAGCGGCCTCGGCCAGCGCCCGCCGCTTGGCCTTGAGGGCTGACAATAACGGCGCATCCTCGTCATTGACCATCGCCTTCACTGCAGGCCGTCGGGTCGCCTTGCGCAGGCTGTCACGACGCAGGGAAATTCGGGCCTCATCGCGCAAAATCGGACGGGCCGCTTCGGTCATGCGCAAGGCACCGTGGCGTTCAGGGTCGGGACGGATCAGGTCATGTCCCATCATTTGTCGAAACACCGCCTGCCATTGCGACCGACCCAGATCCCGCCCCACGCCGAAGGTCGGCAGACCCTCGTGGCCGCGCGCGCGGACTTTGTCTGTGGCATTACCGGTCAGGATATCAATAAGATGACCGGCACCGAAATACTCGCCCGTGCGCAAAATTGCCGACAGCGCCTTGCGCACCGCCTCGGTGCCGTCAAAAATCTCGGGGGGCGTATCGCATAAATCACATGACCCGCAGCGCACCTCGGTTTCGCCAAAATATCCCAATAGGTTTTTGCGCCGACACTCAAGCGCTTCGGCCAGACCCAGCAATGCATTCAGGCGACCGTGATCAGCGGCCCGTCGCTCAGGTGGCGCCAAGCCTTCGTCGATCTGTGTGCGGCGCAGGCGAATGTCATCAGCGCCATATAGCGTCAGCGTTTCCGCAGGCCCACCGTCACGACCGGCGCGCCCGATCTCCTGATAATAAGCCTCGATCGATTTTGGCAAATCTGCATGGGCAACCCAGCGAATATCAGGTTTGTCGACGCCCATACCAAAGGCAACCGTTGCCACCACGATCAACCCATCCTCGACCGCAAAGCGGCCCTCGATATGCCGACGGTCATCGGCGGCCATGCCACCATGATAAAAACACGCGGTATGCCCCGCCGCCAACAAGGCCTGTGACAGCGTTTCGGTTTTGGCCCGCGTACCACAATAAACAATGCCAGACTGACCTTTGCGAGTGGCTGCAAAATCTAAAATCTGTCCCCTCGGACCGTCTTTGGCCACAAAGGCAAGATGAATGTTGGGGCGGTCAAAGCCGCGCAAAAAGGTCGCGGGCGGAGCCCCGTCAAACAGCCGGGTGACAATCTCTTGTTGTGTCTCGGCATCCGCCGTGGCGGTAAAGGCCGCAAGCGGCACATCCAAAGCGCGCCGCAACTCACCAATACGCAAATAATCAGGGCGGAAATCATGCCCCCACTGGCTAACACAATGGGCTTCGTCAACAGCGATCATCTGCACGTTTGCCCGGCGCAACAGGTTGATGACCCCCCCGGCTGCCAATCGCTCGGGGGCCATATAAAGTAACTTCAGCGACCCAGCATCAAGACTTGCAAATACTTCATCGGTCTCGTCTTGGGTGTTGCCAGAGGTCAACGCGCCGGCGGCGACGCCCGCCTCTTTTAATCCGCGCACCTGATCGCGCATCAGGGCAATCAACGGCGAAATCACCACAGTCAACCCGTCACGCACCAGCGCCGGCAATTGAAAGCATAAGGATTTCCCCCCCCCCGTGGGCATAATTGCCAACACGTTATGGCCGTCGGTCACGGCATCAACGATTTCTTCCTGTCCGGGACGAAAGCTGTCGAACCCGAAGACCGTGTTTAAAAGGGCGGCTGCGCCTGACATTAGACACCTTTTCCAGGCTTTATTTTTACTGCTGGAAGAGGTGTCTCACAGACCGAATCGGGGAACAAGCAAATTAATAGAAAGACGCCATATTATTCTGGATGATAATCCGCGCCGCATAGAGCCCCAGCAAGGCCACCAATGGCGCAAGGTCCAGTCCGCCCATCTGCGGTAGAAAATCCCGAATACGGCTGTAGGCCGGCTCTAAAATACGATTGAGGCCATACCAGATTTGGGCGACAAACTGTTGATGCAGGTTTAAGACCTGGAAATTAATCAGCCAGCTCATAATCACATGCGCGATGACGAAAAACCACATCACGTCTAAAATCACCATTAGGATTTGCATCAGCGACAGCATATTTATCGGCCCTTTCGTGAAGTGTTACGTCTCAAATAGTAAGGAACTATGAAAACTGCAAGGCTGCCTTGTGGTGGCGGTGCATTCGGTCAATCTTGGCAACAACCAAAAGGGACAACTCACCGCAAATTTTTATTTATGCAGAGCTATCAAGAGGCGGATCAACTCTTGCAAAATAGCTGGATGTCAGGGCCATAGCCGCGACCTTACAGCACGTCTAGTGAGGCGCAGTAATTTTAGTAAACAGGTGAAAAATACCCTCTAAAGATATCCCATCATTCCATCCGCTGGCACATTTTAGAAAACACAGGTACCTCCCGGCTGCCTTGGCGGACATTTGATCAAAAATCGTAGCGGCCCTCAGGCGCGGCCAGTGGTAATTCTGACTTCTGGGCAAACATTCAAGGCTTTTAGGCATTAGGTTGGGCTTTAGCCCGCTTTCGCTTGGTTTGAGTTCACATTCCATTTGGGTAGAACCCATATTCCATAGGGGCGCAAAAATTTTGCTTGTGTTACCCTTTAAACCACTATCTTTTCCAAACTTAAGCAAAACGGATTGGCCATGAAAGCTGCACGGAAAAAACTATGGGGCTGGTACTTTTTTGACTGGGCGACGCAGCCTTATTCAACACTCATGCTCACATTCGTATTTGGTCCGTTTTTCGCCACCATTGCCTCAGAAGTTTACATGGGGTCTGGTTTGGCCGAGCAGGCCGCAGACGCCAAAGCACAAAGCCTTTGGTCGCTGTGCCTGACAATAGTCGGGCTGATCGTCGGATTTGGCGCGCCATTTATGGGCGCCGTGGCAGATGTCACCGGGCGCAGGTTGCCCTGGATTGTCGGCTTTTCCATCCTTTACATCGCGGGATCCATGTCACTTTGGTGGACCCAACCCGATGGATCAAACATGCTGTGGATGCTTTGTGCTTTTGGGGTCGGCTTTATCGGGGCCGAATTTGCACTAATTTTTACCAACGCCCAATTACCTAGTCTTGGGCCCACAAAGCTTATTGGAAAAATTTCCGGTACCGGTTTCGCCTTTGGCTATATCGGCGGTCTGGTGTCTTTGGTCATCATGTTGCTTTTCTTTCTAGAACAACCCTCAGGCAAAACGCTTTTCGGCATCGATCCGGCATTTGGATTGGATGCAGCGCAACGCGAAGGCACGCGCTTTGTCGGCCCTCTGACTGCGGCTTGGTTTTTAATTTTTATGATCCCATATTTCCGTTCAGTGCGTGACACCCCAAAAGACCCGAGCCCAGATCGTGTTTATCAGGCTTTAGGTACGCTGGTTGAGACCCTGAAAGGCTTGCGTCACAAAATCAGCCTCTCGGCCTATTTAGGATCTTCAATGTTCTATCGTGATGCGCTCAACGGTCTGTACGGTTTTGGGGGCACCTATGCGGTCTTGGTCCTGAACTGGGAACTCACCTATCTTGGGGTTTTTGGCATCATTAGCATTATCGCGGCCGCACTATTTTGCTGGGTCGGTGGCAAGATTGACGCCTATACTGGCCCAAAACCTCTGATTATCATCACCATCTGGAGTTTGATCGCAGTGTGTCTCACCGTGGTTTGCATGACTAGGGAACAGATATTCGGCTTCGCACTGCCCGAGGGATCAAATCTGCCGGACATTATCTTTTTGTGCTGTGGCATCATGATTGGTGGCATGGGGGGCATCCTTCAATCAGCCAGCCGCACAATGATGGTGCGCCACACAGATGCCGAAAACGCCACCCAAAATTTTGGCTTATTTGGCTTGTCAGGGCGCGCAACCGCCTTTATGGCCCCCGCATTGATTGCCTTGGTCACAACGCTGTCAGGCAGTGCCAGAATAGGTGTCTCGCCTTTAATTCTATTATTTTTGATTGGACTTTTCCTGCTGAGATGGGTGCAGCCCAAAGGCGACCAAGAGGGATGTGCATAATGCTGACGACATCCCGACACCGCCTTTTGATCTGTGCGAATATCATGCCCGTACTGGCGTGGACTGTCCTCGCAAAAACGGTGCTGTTCGGGGCTGTACTGTTCGGGACTGTACTGTTCGGGGCTATCCTGACGCCATCGATCGCTTTGGCCGCACCAAAAGAAGCCCGTCACCTTTTCGGGGCAACAGCCAAGCCAACACAAAATCGCACAGCGGCGGCCTATGGCAGTTATGCAAAAGGCTGTTTGGCCGGTGCGGTACGCCTGCCGGAAACTGGGCCACACTGGCAGGCAATGCGATTGTCGCGCAACCGCAACTGGGGACATCCTGACGCAATAGCTTTCATCAAAACCCTTGCGCGCAAAGCCGCGAGCGAACCGGGCTGGAACGGGCTGTACATCGGCGACATCTCACAACCACGCGGCGGGCCAATGATCAGCGGCCACCGCAGCCATCAACTGGGTCTGGACGTTGATATCTGGATGCGCCGCGCCCATAACCTCGCCTTGAGCAAAGACGCCCGTGAATCAATTTCCTCGGTGTCGATGCGACTCAAAAACGGTGCCTTTATCAATAAAAACTGGACAACGGCCCATCACAACATTCTCAAGGCAGCGGCGCAAGACCCCAAGGTGGCGCGGATTTTCGTGTTTCCCGGCGCCAAAGTCGCAATGTGCAACACCGCCCGCGGCAACCGCAGCTGGCTGCGCAAAATACGGCCTTGGTGGGGGCATCACGAACATTTTCACGTGCGCTTGCGCTGCCCCAAAAACATGGCGAGTTGCCAAAACCAAGCCGCTCCCCCACCCGGGGACGGCTGCGAAGGGGCGCAGGCTTGGGTCAATGACATTTTAAATCCCCGCCCCGTGGACCCCAATGCTCCCAAGCCAAAACCGCGTCGGGAATATATGTTGAAAGATTTACCCCGCCAGTGTGCGACGGTGCTCAAAGCGCCCTGAATATTTGATTATTCCAAGTGACAACTTGGGCATCAGCCCTCAGGCGTGAGCAAAATTTGCATGCCGGCACCAATGGCTCGAAAATGTTTTGACAAATCCGCCAACTGTGGCATCCTGTGACAGATAGAAATTTTTGAAAGGAGGTGGTCCAGTGTCTAAAGAGGTATTGGAGAACGGTGTCGGAACAGTACAGGAGGCACAGCGTTAAGGCAGCCCTTGATGTTGATAAATTCTGTATTGGTGCAGGTCTAACCGGCCCCACCTCCGGAATTCTCGAAAGGTCGTCCGCCATGCGGGCGGCCTTTTTTAGTCTTAAGTTTTTAGTCTTAAGGACTTTGGTTTTTGGTCAGGCTGAGCTAAAATTATTCTTAAACAAGCAAGGCTGACGATCCTATGCGCATCACCGATGACATCACGCTGGCCGATTGGGAGTTGAGCGAACAGTTTATGCGCGCCAGCGGACCGGGCGGGCAAAACGTAAACAAGGTCTCATCCGCGGTGGAATTGCGCTTTGAGGCGGCGCGGTCACCGGCTCTGACCCCAGCGGTTAAAACCAGGCTCAAACGTCTTGCCGGCCGTCGTTGGACCGTCGATGGCGCGTTGGTGTTGCAATGCGATGAAACCCGCTCGCAGGCACGCAACCGCGAGATCATCCGTCAAAGACTAACCGAATTGATCCGCAAGGCACTGGTGGCGCCAAAGCGCCGGGTGGCAACCCGCCCGACCCTCGGCAGCCAGAAACGGCGTCTAAAAGCCAAAAAGGTGCGGAGCGCGGTCAAAGCCGGGCGCGGCGCGGTTGCACCCGACCACGACGCATAGACCCTCACGCGGTATGGTGAAAATAAGCGATGTAACAAAAGAACTGTACAGAAATTTCTCGATATTCTGTGCTTGTTGTAATCTGTGTGTGTTGTAAAAAGAAATTGCCCCATGACCGTAAAAGGATACGTGACCATGCGTCTGATACTCACAGCCTGCCTCAGCCTGCTCTGCACATTTGGCACCGCCCGTCCCGGTGCAGCAGAGCTCAGCACCGCAGAGGTCAAACAACTGGCGTTGGAAGCGATCCTTGAAAACCCCGAAATCATCCGGCAAGCCATCGATCTATTGCGGCAAAATGACAAAGCCGCCGCCGCCGTAAAATCGCAGGCGCTTCTGCAAAACGAACGTGCCCGATTGGAACGCGATCCCAACGCCCCACTGCTCGGCAATCTAGACGGCGACGTCACAATCGTAGAATTTTTTGATTACAACTGTCCCTATTGCAAACGCGCCACGGCTGAACTCAACACCCTGTTGGCACAAGATGCCAACGTGCGGGTTGTATTGAGGGAATGGCCCATACTGGGCGAGGCCTCGGTCTATGCCACACGCGCGTCTCTAGCAGCGCGCAAGCAAGATAAATATGCCAAATTTCATCAAGCTTTAATGGCGGCAAAAGGCCGCTTAGCGCCCGCAAATGTCATGGCCATCGCAAAGGCAATCGGTCTTGATACAGCCCGTCTGCAAGCCGATATGCAGGGTCCTGAAATCGATCAACACATCGAAACTTCGATGCAGCTTGCGCAAGCGCTTAATTTCTCAGGCACTCCAGCCTATGTTATTGGCAGTGCGCTGGCGCCAGGAATGGTATCGGCCGATGATCTCCAGGACATGGTGACACAGGCGCGCGACGCACAGTGAATTGCACCCCGGAAAATAACGCTCTCAGGCGATTTGCATCGCTTGGTCCGGAAGACCCCCAAGCCCCCACAGCAAAGAAATGGCTATACATTGGTCATTTTTGACTTTAGGGCCAGCGGGCAGCCGTCGGATTGTTATGGGATATCTTAGCGGCGCACCGGACGCCCCAGTTGGGGAGGAAAGCAGACCCGGCCGACTAATGCCCTAATGACGAAAGCATATAAATTGATTCAAACCTTATCAGACGCCCTGGCTCAACAGGGCTATGACACACTTACGCCCGTGCAAGAGGCTGTGTCAGATCCTGCACTTGAGACCACAGATCTTTTGGTATCGGCGCAAACCGGATCGGGCAAGACCGTCGGTTTTGGCTTGGCCATCGCGCCCAATCTTTTGGCAGACAGCCTACAGTTCACCCCAGCAGGTGCACCGCTGGCGCTGGTGATCGCCCCGACACGGGAACTTGCATTGCAGGTTAAACGCGAATTGGCCTGGCTCTACGCCAAGGCCGGCGCGGTTTTGGCCTCCTGCGTGGGAGGGATGGATATGCGCGATGAACGGCGCGCACTGGCGCGAGGCGCACATATCGTTGTCGCCACACCGGGGCGGCTGCGCGACCATATTCAACGCGGATCGCTTGACATGACCGCATGGGGGGCCGTGGTGCTGGACGAAGCAGACGAAATGCTCGACCTTGGCTTTCGGGATGATCTTGAGTTCATTTTGGGCGAATCCCCCGAAAACCGCCGCACTTTGATGTTTTCGGCCACAGTACCGCGCGCAATCGCCACTCTGGCCCAGCATTATCAAAAACAGGCGGTTCGGATCGCCACCGCCAGCGAAACCAGCCAGCACAGCGATATCGAGTATCGCGCGTTGAGCGTGGCCATGCGCGACACCGAAAACGCCATCATCAACGTCTTGCGCTATTACGAGGCTCCGAATGCCATCGTGTTTTGCAACACCAGAGCCATGGTCAACCGGCTGACAACACGGTTCTCAAACCGCGGCTTTTCGGTTGTGGCGCTATCGGGAGAATTGACCCAGAACGAGCGCACGCATGCGCTGCAATCCATGCGGGACGGGCGGGCGCGGGTCTGTGTGGCCACAGATGTCGCGGCACGGGGTATCGACCTGCCCAATCTTGAATTGGTGATCCATGCAGAATTGCCAACAAATTTTGAAACACTGCTACACCGCTCAGGGCGCACCGGCCGTGCCGGTCGTAAAGGCGTCAGCACATTAATTGTGCCCGCTAAAAGCCGCAACAAGGCCCAGCGCCTGTTGAAAATGGCAAAAGTCACGGCAGAATGGGCCGCGCCGCCTTCGGCAGATGAGGTGACAGAACGCGATCAAGTTCGCCTGCTGGACGACCCAACATGGCAAGAACCGGTTGCAGACAATGAACGTGATTTTGTCCAAAAATTAACCGAGCTTTATTCGGCCGATCAAATCGCTGCCGCCTATATGCGGCTTTATGCAGGGCGCACGTCTGCCCCCGAAGATCTGGATCCAGCCCCACAGGAAGAGGCGCGCAAACCACGTGCCGCCTTCGGTGCGTCGGTCTGGTTTGCCGTCTCGCAAGGCCGCGCCGACGGTGCCGAGCCAAGGCGCCTGCTGCCAATGGTGTGCAATGCCGGAAATATTACCAAAGACGATATCGGGGCGATCCGCATCCAGCAGAGCGAAAGCTTTGTCGAAATTCGCCAAGAAAGTGCCGCGGCCTTCGAAGCCGCAGTGGGGCCGGGCGGAAAACTTGAAGACAACATTCGCTTGCGCAAATTGGACAAAGCACCAGATCTGAGCCAGTCGCCGCGCGAACCGCGCGCCGATTATAAGGGCAAAAAGCCGTCATCCGGTCCGCGCTCTGCATCATCGCCACGGCCGCAATCGTCTTCACGGCCACAGTCCTCATCTCGGCCAAAGCCCGGGTCAAAACCCGAGTCAAAACTCCGCGATGCGCGTCCTGACTTTAGCGAAAACCGCAAGCCTCGCGATGTGAAAACAGACCGCAGCAAACCCGATCCACGCCCAGAACGGACCCGTCCCGAAGGCGTGGTCGAGCCGCGTAAACCCAAAAAATCCGCAGGCGCAAAGCCACAACCCGCACATAAAAAAGCGGCCTATTCCAATGACAAGCCCAAGGCGGCCCCGAAAGACGGGCCAAAATCGGGTGGATATAAGGATAAAGGCGGGGATCGCCCGGAAGGTAAATCCGAACCGTGGCCCAAGGGCAAAGAGGGCGGGTTTTCAAAGCCGCGCTCGGCGTCTGGTGCAACGGGCAAATCCAACAAGCGCAGCGGCACGGCCGCTGCACCAAGCGGTGGAGGCGATGCATCCAAACGGTATCGCGCGGCGGCCAATGATACCTCAAAACGGTT
>ERZ802827.317-NODE-317-length-25967-cov-17.7874_pt1 | contig 25967 bp, 34 predicted proteins | sample MGYA00345652_ERZ802827 | MGnify/ENA primary metagenome ERZ802827 (study PRJEB30503, sample SAMEA104212372) | marine metagenome | biome: Westerlies Biome; feature: [SRF] surface water layer (ENVO:00010504) within the epipelagic zone...; material: water... | reverse complement strand
CATGCTCGCTGGCGATGGGGATACTCAGCGGCTTCCGCTGCCTTTCAAGCTGCAGAGGCCGATGCTTGCGTTCACCCAAAAACTCAGAAGCAGTACAAACGTACTATACTCTACTTATGGCGTGAGGGTGGGATCTAGGTAAAGCGTTGCGGTTTGACTGTTGAATTTATTGAGGGGCAAAGAATTATTGTTTAATCCTTTTGTCGATGATTTTGCTAGATAGTTTAGATTGGAAGGGTATCCTTTGCGGAATAAATTTATACCTAGCGAGGTGATTCTCCCCAGGCATTGCTTTCCTTGCTGCCCATCTTTTGCGAACAGAATAGAAGCATATAAATCTTTTTGCCGCTCATGCCAAAGTTGTGAAGACGTCAAACACTTGTTGATGCAAAGGATAATCCAAGGACATGAACCACGAGTGGAAGTGCTAAAATGATAAGAATGACGTTTTTAACCGTAGGCGGTAGAAGATACAATAAGGGCTTGGTTAAAGCGATTAAAAGGATATTGAACATCAAGAAAACAAATTAAAAGTCGATGAATGAATAAAATTCTTTTCTCGAGGCGCGCCCTTCATAAGCAAACGACGTTTCAATACTTCTGTTATTGCAAGTCAAACAATCTTTAAGTCTCAACAATATTTAAAAAAGAGATAATTCCATTTTAGCTGATCAAGTTTGAGAGGGAAGCCTCTATGTTGAAGAATTGATGTTTCACATGTCTGATACCCCGTATTTAGTGGTGATGGCGCTGATCAGCCAGGAGGGGCGCAGGGCTCTGCCGCTCGGGGGGAGATCGCAGAAAACCATCGCAGCGCACGGCGAGGCTCCCCATGAGCTTGGCCACGCGTTGGCGCTTGATCTGTTGCTTCGGGTGTGGCAGCGCAGTGATGAGGGTTCGTTGCAGCGGGCTGCTGGGTTGTACAGCCTCCTGCTGGTGGAGCTGCCGATGGAGCGATTGCCGGAAGATTTGCCAGCGATCAAGGCGGCTTGGCTGAAAACTGGTGATACGGAGGCGTTCAAGGTGGCTTTACAGGCCATGTCGTCACGGGGATGGACGATGGCCGTAGAGAAGTTCAAGCCGGTGGTGCTGAATCCTGCGTGGTGAGGGATTCGCTCTGCCAGATGTTGACGGCAATGGAATAGCGCTCGCCTTCAAGTTGGTTGATGCGATGAAGGATTCCGGGGGAAAACACCACCAAGCGATTCACGGCCGGAGGAATGGAAATGACGGAACGGAACCTTGGTGGGGGACCTGTTTGGCCTGCCTGCATGGGTGGGTTGTCGGCTACGAGAAGCTCGCCTCCTGCACAGCTCACGTGGGGATAAAAAACGGTGGAAAGAAGCGGTAGGGCGTAGCGGCCGTTCTCGCGGTAGCCCACTTCGTCTTTGTCGATGTGCCAGTCGAGATGGTTATTTGTATTGCACCACCACTCGTATAAATGTTGGCTGTGACCAGGGTTTAAGGGGTTTGCGGAGCGCTTGTCGAATGTCAAATTAACGAATGAAGGGGAACACACCTCTCTGATGTAGTTGTTTAGGTAGCTCTCCAACAGCGACTTGCTCTCCTCCGAATGGAGTGATGAATGTGATGAACCGTCTGCGCGGTAGCGACTGAACAGAGCATCCGCATCAGCGTTCTGCTTTAGTGCGTGATGTAACTCACAAAGAGTTTTAAGCATCCCAACCATTTCTACGGGTAGGAAGTCATCAACGACTAACAGCACAGGAACTACAGATGCGAACCAAGTCTTTAGACGGTAGCTCTTGTGCCAACCCTTGCCACTAAAGCATTAGTTTTCAATGAAAGAGCATAGCTAATCCTTGCTAGAGTGATCCTGAAGTCTTTTTTCCAAGAGTGTATTCAGAAGAAAAGTAAGGCTATAAGACAACAAGGATTAAAGGTGTCTAAAGTGAATCTGAACGGTTGGGTTAATTCTTTAATGCCTTTATCAAGTTCAGTATTCCATCTGCAGAATGAAAGAGAGATCCAAAGGAAGAGTAGGTCAACAGAGCTAAGAAGTATTTGATTGATGGGTATGTCAGTTCTTGCTTGATGTATGAAGAGGAGAAGGTAAAGAGTGGATTGATAGACGAGGGAACACGAAAGAATAAGCTGGAAGGGGTTAAGAGCGAAACCAACCTTGACCAATCAGATCAAGGATGGCTTTCTTGATTACCATGAAATCTTCAGAAGGGAGCAGTCAGTTTTAACTGGTGGAATGAGATATCAATCATTAAGGAGTTCGTCAACTATCTTATGAAGCAGTCTCGCCGGACCTGATATCAAAGAGAAGGACAAGAGACGTTGATTTCAGCTATGTCTTCTGATTGAACAAAGCAAACTGCAATTGTGTTCACAAGTTAAGTGCCTTGAAAAGTCGTCTTGCGTCAATGCCTAATGTGCTATTCCACAGCAGTGTAGATTGTCTGCGACTAAAGTACAATGGATTGAAGAGTTTCTGCTTAATAGATTTAAGGCTGTAAGTATAATCGAGTAATTTATTTACTAGTTCATCTTGCTTATTCCTTTGCGTATCTCCACGCTTCGCCTACGCTTTATGTCTATGAAGCAAAAGAGATGGTGAAGCTTTAGAGGACTATTCAAGCCCTTATGCAGAGAGCTGCATGGGTTTTATTGTGCCTTATGTCACTTTGTGGTTACATCTATATGCGTTTCGTCGTAGGATGTTCTAAGATGAATTAATCATTATATGTAATGTGAGCTACAAATTAATCTGGACTGTTATCGCTTCCCTGGGTGTGTTGACCCAGATTCCAGGAATGATTCAAGCTCATTCATTTAATCGTTGCTATGAAAAACGGCTGGAGTTTCAGCTTTCTTTTTATTCCGAGAAGCCTATTGGAGATGAGCGCCTTAAGCCAGAGACGGGAGCCTTTAACTATTGTAATGGCGGTGAGTTCCATTAATGTCTCAACAGCTTCTCCCCTTCATGATTGTTAGCCTAGTTATTTATATTGCTATCTTCTGGAACAAGTAGCCCCTTGGTAGAAATCCTGAGTTTTTCTTTTTTCTTATGACTAGCACTTTTACTGTTGTTATGGACGATGGAGATGATGCTAACGAATTGGAATCATTCCCTTCTCATAAAGAAGCATTGGACTACTTAAAACAACAGGTCCATGATTGGAATCACACTGATAAATGGGATAAGACGAAACATCGACTTGAAATGGTTATTGCTGAAAATGGCTTGGAGTTAGAACTCATTGAAGAGACATTATCCTCTGACTATGAATACCATGAGACTTGGAACTCTATTCATGGTTGGAGTGGAGATAGTCAGTAGTGCTGTCTAAAGCTTCTGAGTCTCCTTGGGAAATGCAGAAATGTATGAAGCCTATTTGCTGTAGGAACTGATGAAATTTATCCCCAGGTGGGAGTGCTGTCTATGCGCACGCCAGCATTGAATTCTACTGCGCAACACTATTTATTGGTTTGCTCTTAGATCTGCCTTTAATCTCATGCAATCTGTTGGTTGAACAAAGCGAAATGAGGTGCGCAAGTGTTGGTGGAGATAGGTGTCCATGACGGCTTGTTGCTCCGGTGCATGGAACGACCGTGCCCTATCAAGCTTTTGCTTAAGAACCCCATGGGCGACATATCGATCGCGTAGTGATTGGATCAATGCTGCTGGCAGGTCATTATCAGCGATGTGCAGCATGGTTTAGATCCGTCTTGCTGCTTTGGATTGCAGGTGATTGAGGTATTGAAAAGCTTCGCTTTCTGTGTTTCGAGCTACCTTTTTTAATCCAAAATAGTCACCACTATTTATGCCATGATCAATGGTTGTGGTGGTGATATCGCTCGTATCTGGAGCGCGAATCAAGGCTGGCTGGAATGTCGAATTAGATCCCTCAAGAAGATGCAGAATGGTGGGAATAGCGATCTCTGGGAGAGGCCAATGACGTTTCGGATGTTGTTCGAAAAAGTGATTGTCAAAGTAATGATTGTAAATCACTCCAAAAGCTTTGAATCGATCCCATGGCATAAAGGCACCGGAAACTCGACCAATCCGAAGTGAACTGGCGTCTCCATCAAGCATTTCTTCAGTCAAGCGTCTGACTCGTGGATCTTTCTGAGCTTTTTTGACCCATTTCCATCTACCACTTTTCGCGCGAAATGGTTTGTTGCCACAACCAATGGCATGCTTCTTTAAATGACGCCTGACTTTTCTTGTAAAAAGTAGATCTGTGTCGGTATGTATTAAAACTTTGTCGTGTTTTGTGCCATCCTTAAGTGCCGTTTTAATTAATTCGCAAAGAGCGTTTGCTGTGCAAGGTCGCCAGGTTGGTCGTGATTTTTTGGTGATCACAATGTCGTGACCTTCTTGTTCAGCAAATGCCATGAGATTTGCTTTTAATTCCGGACTGCTTTCAAGCGAAATATGCAAGTAATGACGGAGCTGGAAAGGGGCAAGAAAAGCCCGGTAATTATCCAGTTGTCGGGCAATGTGATCAATCGATGTGCCATGGACTGGCGAGAGCAGCGCTAGACGCATGGATGTGCTCAGGGCATCGGATGTATGTGATGAACCCTAGGAAGCCAGCCGGTTTGAATTCATCGTTAGGCGCGGTGGTATGGACGTCCCTGCACGATTGACTGGGCACGAAACAGTTGTTCCACCAGCATCAGTCGAGCCAATTCATGGGGGAAGGTCAGTGGCGACAAGCTGAGTTGCCAGTTCGCCTGCAACTTGAGCTCGGCGGTGAGTCCGTCGGCACCACCAATCACAAAAACAAGTCGTTCGTTCTCGAACTGCTCTAAGCGCTTTGCAAAGGGAATCGAGCCCAAGCACTCCCCTTGTTCCATCAGGGCAATCAAGGTTTCATCCGGACGTAATGCCGCACGGATGCTGTCTGCTTCTTTTTCGGGTGAGCTGTCCCGTAGCTCGGTAACGCTGAGCCCTGGCAGGCGCTTCAAGTACAAGTCAATTCCCTTTTGAATCCAATCGCGGCGGACTTTGCCCACCGCCAAAATTCGGCAGCGTGAGGGATTCAATCGCTGGTCTCGTCGTCCTCGAGCAGCAATTGGCTGAAGGCCACATAAAGGGTTTCTTCCTCGCTGCCTGCGGGCACATTGGGGCGTTTGGGTCGGGTTGTCTTGCCTTGTCCGGTTTGGGTTTTGGGAAGTGGAGGCAAGTTCGCTGCATCTGCGGACGCAGCGTGGGAGCTGCGTGTTTGAGGCGAGCGCTGCTCTTCGAGTTGCTTGAGACGAGCCATCAAGTGCTCTGGCACTTGCCCGTCACGGCTCACTTGCATTAACTCCCGAAACAGGGCGTCGGGATCTTGCTCTGTTTCAACTTTGTGGCGCACTTGACTCGCTTTGGGCGAGACCGAAGGCTTGGGTTCAGGAAGCCGTTGCGGCAAGCTCCTGCCCAGTTCACGCAAGCGATCCAAGCTGCGGGAATCGAAACTCATTGTTCAGCTGCAGCCAAGGCTTTCGCGGGTGCTCCGGCCGGTGACGGGGTTGGTGCCGTCGGCCACAACACAAAGACTTTTCAACTGATCAGCGCGCATGGGGACATCGGTGAAGTCAGCCCCTGTAATCACCACATCTTTGAAACGGGTGTTGAAGGCAAAGGCACCTTCCATCACTGCATTGCTGAGATTGGTTCCAGTCATCACTGCCGAATCCAACGTGGCTTCACGAAGATCGGTGTTGCTGAGGTCGGCATCCTGCAGCTTGGCCCCGTACAAACTGGCTCCACGGAGATCGGAGCCTGAGAGATCGGCTTCTCGAAGATTGCTGAGGTTAAAGGTGGCCCCGGCGAGATCTTTGTTTGCGTAATCAGCGCCAATTAAGACTTGTTTGGCGACATCCACCGCTGCGATAACTGGCGCTGCGATAACTGGCGCTGAGGAGCAGAGCAGAGGTGTTAACAGAAGAAGCAATGCAGCTAGAAAAGCCAGCGGTCGGCGACGCATTGGTTCCATCCCGTGATGACCTAACCCTAGGGCGACTCTGAATGCACCGACTCAGTCAGCACCAACTGAGTCAGCACAGATGCGGACAGGGACGAGACGTGACGTCCTGGGAATTGAAGGGAATGTCTAGGGCATCACGATTTGACCAAGCAACAGATTCAGGGAGATCGAGCGGAAGAGATCGTTTTCCAGCTCTTGCAAACCAAGGGGTGGGTGTTGCTCGATCGGAACTGGTCTTGCCGTTGGGGAGAACTCGATTTGGTGCTGCAAAGAGATCAACGCCTGTTGGTCGTGGAGGTGAAAGGTCGGACGGCTCCACGGCATGACCGTGGTGGTTTGGATGCTTTTCACAGTCGTAAGCGTCGCCGGGTAGCGCGGGCGATTAGCTGTTGGCGATCCCACCATCCAGATGCTGGTCATCAGCTGCTTCAGGTGGTGTTAGCCCTTGTCGACCTGTCCTGCTCTGTGACACGGGTGCGTTGGTATGCCATTCATCAATTGAGTTGAACGGTGCAGGTACGGGGGCTCACTAGCTCGTTCCGGCTTAGGGCACAGTGAAGGGATCCAGAAACCGAGATGTCTTTTTCAGGCCATACCGCCCGTAAGCGCTTTGGTCAGCACTGGCTGCATGATGTGCGGGTGCTGGATCAGATTGTTGAAGCCGCCCGTCTTCAACAAGACGACCGCGTGCTGGAGGTGGGTCCTGGTCGTGGTGCTTTAACGGAGCGTTTGCTGGCCTCACCAGCGGCCCAAGTGCATGCAATCGAACTGGACCGCGACTTGGTGCAGGGTCTGCACGATCGCTTTGGAACCGACACCAGGTTCAGCCTGCGCGGGGGCGATGTCTTGGAGGCACCGCTGCAGCTGGGGGATGGCGGATTCGCCAACAAAGTTGTTGCCAACATCCCGTACAACATCACAGGGCCTTTGCTGGGGCGTCTGGTCGGCCATCTCGATCGTCCAGTTGAGCCCACTTATGACTGTCTTGTGCTGCTTGTACAGAAGGAAGTGGCCGAAAGGATTCGCGCCAAACCAGGGCGGAGCAGCTTCAGTGCTTTGAGTGTTCGGATGCAGCTCCTAGCGGATTGCTCCTTGGTCTGCCCCGTGCCTCCCCGATGTTTTCAGCCACCACCGAAGGTGCAGTCCGAAGTGATCCTGCTCAAGCCATTCCCCCCAGAGAAGCGCCTTGCTCTCGACCTTGCGAGTCGCGTCGAGGCATTGCTGAAGCGGGCCTTTCAGGCGCGGCGAAAGATGTTGCGCAACACCCTGGGCAGCGTGATTGATCCTCAGGTTTTGGAACCTTTGGCGGCCTCGGTGGGGATCAGCCTCCAGCAGCGTCCTCAAGAGGTGGCCGCCGAGTCCTGGGTTGCCCTCGCCAGGGGTTTGAATCAAGACGTTTGAATCGCCTTCCGATCGCCATGCTCACTGTGACGGCACCGGCCAAGGTGAATTTGCACTTGGAGGTGTTGGGACTGCGTTCTGATGGCTTTCATGAGTTGGCGATGGTGATGCAAAGCATCGACTTGGCGGATTGCCTCCAGTTCACCAACACTGCAGACGCACAAATCACGCTGACCTGTGACGATCCCAGCCTGAGCACTGGTGCCGACAACTTGGTGTTGAAAGCGGCCGAGCTGCTGCGGGCCCGGTCGGGCTTCGGCGAGCTGGGGGTCTCGATGCATCTGGAGAAGCGAATTCCCATTGGCGCAGGTTTGGCAGGTGGTTCGAGTGATGGTGCGGCGGCGCTGGTGGGATTGAATGCCTTGTGGGGGCTCGGTCATACCCCAGCAGCTCTCGAGTCCATGGCTGCTGAACTCGGCTCGGATATGCCCTTTTGTGTGGCTGGTGGAACTCAGCTTTGCTTTGGTCGTGGTGAGTTATTGGAGTCAGTGGCTCCAACAACTGAGGGATTGGCTGTGCTCTTGGTCAAGGATCCCTTGGTGAGTGTGTCCACCCCCTGGGCCTATCAACGCTGTAAGGAGATCAGTGGAACGAATTACCTGCAGGGCGAGATGGCGTTTGAGCAGCGCCGACAGGCCTTGCGGGAGGCTCCATGGCTTCAGCCACTACGGGCTGGGTGCCCACCGCCTCTACGGAATGATTTACAGGTGGTAGTGGCACCGGAAACGAAGGCGGTGCAGGCGTCGATTCAGCTGCTACAAGAGCTCCCCAATGCTCTTGCGGTTGCCATGAGCGGCTCGGGCCCCAGTTGTTTTGCCCTGTTTCGCGATCAAGACCAATGTGATCAGGCTGCTGCCGATCTGGCTCCAAAGCTCAAGACAGCTGGCTTGAGCGCTTGGGCTTGTTCGTTGCGAAGCGATGGCGTGAGGATTGCGTCATGACCGACCCCACGCCATCCGATTCAGTTGAAGAACCGCGGGACCCGCGAAAGGGGCCTCTGAGCTTCTTTTCAGGGGCCGTTACGGCCGGCTTCCTGGCCTGGCTTGCCCTTGGTTTGAGTCGGCGGATGGTGATGTATTTCGCTACGCACCCCCCGCACTACAACTCACCAATTGCCCAAAACATCGCTGTCACATTCAAGACGCTGCTGGTGGGGTTGTCGTTTATCGCCACCTTCAGCACAAGCTTTGTCGCCCTTGGTTTGACGTTGGTGTTCCTTCGCAGTCTTTTTACGAGCAGGGATCAGAACCCTGCCTAGCGTCAGCTCAACTTGCAATGGTTGGATGACGCCCCATGACCTCGGTCAACTGGTGCTGCTGTTGTCACCAGCCATGTTGCTGTCCGTTTTGTTGCTCTTCACCTTCGCAGCGGGCGGTTGAGCTTGCACAGGCTGAGATAGCTTGGCTTCATTCCCCGGATTAGCCGGGATCACAGTGAAGCCGTGGCAGGAACACTTCTCTTCAACGCACTGCGCGAAGCCATCGATGAGGAGATGGCCCGCGATCCCTACGTTTGTGTGATGGGGGAGGACGTCGGCCAATACGGCGGCAGCTACAAGGTCACCAAAGACCTCTACGAGAAATATGGCGAACTAAGGGTTCTCGATACCCCAATCGCTGAGAACGGTTTCACAGGTATGGCTGTGGGTGCTGCCATGACTGGTTTGCGGCCGATCGTGGAAGGCATGAATATGGGTTTTCTGCTGCTCGCCTTCAACCAAATCTCCAACAACATGGGGATGTTGAGGTACACGAGTGGCGGCAATTACACGATTCCAACTGTGGTGCGTGGCCCGGGAGGTGTTGGCCGACAGCTTGGTGCTGAGCACAGCCAAAGGCTTGAGGCTTACTTCCATGCTGTACCTGGCATCAAAATCGTGGCTTGTAGTACGCCTACGAATGCCAAAGGCCTGATGAAGGCGGCAATTCGCGACAACAATCCCGTGCTCTTTTTTGAGCATGTGCTGCTTTACAACCTCACCGAAGAGCTGCCCGAGGGCGACTACACCTGTGCACTCGACCAGGCTGATCTCGTTCAGGAAGGCAGTGATGTCACGATCATCACCTACTCAAGAATGCGGTATCACTGCCTGAAGGCTGTTGAACAGTTAGAAGCCGATGGCGTGAGTGTTGAGCTGATTGATCTGATCAGCCTGAAGCCTTTGGATATGGACACGATTAGTCGATCGATTCGGAAGACTCACCGCGTGATTGTGGTGGAAGAGTGCATGAAAACTGGCGGAATTGGTGCTGAGCTCCTTGCCCTGATCACGGAGCACTGTTTCGACGACCTCGATGCCCGTCCCATTCGTTTGTCGAGTCAAGACATTCCAACGCCCTACAACGGCTCCCTCGAAAATCTCACCATCATTCAGCCCCATCAAATCGTTGAGGCGGCGAAAGAGATGGTGTCAAAGGGGATCTGACGTTGATGGCGCGTTATCAGGGTTGGTTTGCGTTTGTTCTTGCCTTAGCCATTGCGGCTGGGATGTTCTTGCTTCGAACTCCGTTGGAGTTAGGTCTTGATTTGCGCGGAGGCAGTCAGCTCACCGTGCAGGTGCAGCCGGCTGGAGAGATTACGCGTGTTGGCTCCGAAGAAATGGAGGCGGTGAAAGCGGTGCTGGAGCGTCGTGTCAATGGCCTTGGGGTGGCCGAGTCGACCCTTCAGACCGTTGGTGACACCCAGTTGGTGCTTCAGCTCCCAGGTGAGCAGGATCCAACCCGAGCTGCAAGGGTGCTTGGCAGTACGGCAATGCTGGAGTTTCGTGCGCAAAAGCCAGGTGCGGAGGGAGATCTCAGAAGCTTGCGTCAGTTGCGATCGCAAGTCCGCGCCATTTTGCGTTTACGAGATGAACAAGCCCTTAATGGCGATTCAGACAACAACGACGGGATCGATTTCGACCAGTTGGCTGAGGCGCAGAAGCTGTTTGGTCTCGATGGTGAGGCCACCAGCGAAACCGATCAGTTGCAACAGCTGCTCGCGAAAGTGAACGAGGAGATTGTTCAACAGTTCGAGCCCGCTGCTCTCACGGGAAAGGATTTAGTGACGGCAGGTCGTCAGCCGTTGCAAAACAATCCCAACAGTTGGGAGGTCACCCTGTCGTTCAACAGTGATGGGGCCGAAGCGTTTGCTGAGCTCACGAAATCCATCGCCGGTACCGACCGTCTCCTTGGCATCGTTCTCGATGGTCAGGCGATCAGCGAAGCCAGTGTTGGACCCCAATTTGAAGCTGCCGGCATCTCCGGTGGTTCCGCCAGCATCAGTGGGAACTTCACCGCTGAAGAAGCTCGAGAGTTGGAGGTGCAGCTTCGTGGTGGGTCGCTTCCCCTGCCGGTTGAAATCATTGAAGTTCGCACCATCGGTCCAACCCTTGGTGCAGAAAACATTCGTCGAAGCCTGGTAGCGGCCTTGTCTGGTCTGGCTTTTGTGGCGGTCTTTATGGTTATTGCCTATCGGCTACCGGGGGCCGTAGCGGTTGTTGCTTTGAGCTTGTACGCCCTCTTTAATTTGGCGATGTATGCCTTGATTCCTGTCACCCTCACGCTACCGGGGATTGCAGGTTTCATTCTCAGTATTGGCATGGCAGTGGATGCCAACGTGTTGATCTTTGAGCGGATAAAAGATGAATTGCGTCGTGGTAACACGTTGATTCGCTCCATTGATACAGGCTTTTCTGAAGCATTTTCATCCATTGTTGATGGTCATCTCACAACGCTGATCAGCTGCGCAGCCTTGTTTTTCCTTGGCACTGGTTTGGTGAAGGGTTTCGCTGCAACGTTGGGGATTGGCGTTTTGCTCAGCCTGTTTACGGCACTCACTTGCACCCGCACCCTGTTGCGATTCCTGATGGGTTATTCGGGTCTTCGTTCTCCGAATAATTTCTTGCCCAACAGTCAGCTCCCTACCCCCTCCGCCTGATCCATGGTTGACGCGTCTTCCACCGCGACGGCCGATGTCCGTCAGTTGCGCTGGTCTTTGAGCTCGATGCGACGACGCGTCTGGTTGATTTCAGCTGCGGTTGTTGTGGTGAGCCTGATTGGTTTGTTGTTGAGTTGGCTGGATCCAGCGATTCGAGCCCCGCTGCGTCCTGGCCTTGATTTCACGGGCGGCACCCAAATCCAGCTGGAGCGCCAATGTGATCCGGCCTGCGCCGATCTCAAAGCCATTGCCGTTTCGGATGTCATCCGTGAATTGACTCTTCCCAAAGAGGGCAATGCTCCGCTGCCCCAACTCAATGCACCTCGGGTGCAATTGCTCGACGCTGGCCAATCACTGGTGTTGCGGCTCCCCACCCTGTCTGCCGCCCAGGGCCAAGCGGTCATTCAGGCCGTTGAACCGGTCGCTGGTCCGTTCAAGGATGGTGGTCAATCGGTCGACACGATTGGGCCCAGCCTGGGTCGTCAGTTGCTGCAAAGCAGCTTGGTGTCGTTGCTCGTGGCGTTTGCGGGGATCGCTGTTTATATCTCCTTCCGTTACGACCGTCGTTATGCCTTGTTGGCTCTAGTCGCCTTGGCCCATGACGTTGTGATCGTCTGTGGCATCTTCGCTTGGCTCGGCTTGTTCTTCCAGCTGGAAGTCGACAGTCTCTTCGCGGTGGCATTGCTCACCATTGCCGGCTACTCCGTCAACGACACGGTCGTGGTGTTTGATCGCATTCGCGAGCGCACCCAACAAGGGTCTGATTTGCCGTTGAGTCTCCAGGTGGATCAGGCCGTGTCTGCCACCCTGACCCGCACGCTGTACACCAGTGGAACCACCTTGATGCCCTTGCTGGCCTTGGTGTTCTTTGGTGGTGCCACCTTGTATTGGTTCGCGATTGCCCTTGCTATTGGCGTCGTGGTGGGTAGCTGGTCAAGTATTGCTCTCGCTCCATCCCTGCTCACATTGTGGGAACCGCAGGGTGACTAACCAGCCGACGAAATCCAGGCGACCATCGCTGCAGCGCCGATCCGCTCAATGGTTCCCTCTCCTGCTGATCGTGCTGGCCTTTGGCGATTTGCGCACGGAACTCATTCTTCTTGCGGATCACTTCACGCTGACGGGGCTGTCCTATGCCATCCGAGATCATCAACTTGCGATCGTCATTTTGCTGAGTTCAATCTCATTGTGGCGACGTTATCGCTGAAGGTCCTTGTTACCAAATTCGTTCCAAAGGGAAGTCCAGGTTCGTTCTTTGATGGCCTCATTCCATTCACCCTGACTGTTGTTGGATGACCACCATGATTCGAAGAGATCATGGGCTTCCTCGCGCAGAAGCTCGGGATCAAAGTTGTCGCGCACGAGTTGCTGCACGGCTTCTCTTAGCTCCTCGTAACGGGCAAAATTAAAAATGACGTCCAACTGGATCGTTTGAGGGAGATTGCAATCCACCGTATGGGAGCGCCGGCCCTATGCCCAACGATCCATGATTTGCTGCACAACAACCCGTTGCATTAGCACCTGCAGCACAACAACCAGTGGAAGAGCCAAAAGCACACCTGGTAATCCAAGCAAGGCTCCCAGGCTGAATTGCGCCATCAACGCCACCGTTGGCAGCAAATTGACCGTTTTCCGAAGCAACAGTGGTGTGAGCAGGAACGCTTCGAGGTTCTGGAGGATGAGACGGAACACCACGACAGACACCATCAATTGCGGTGACTGGAGCAGCGCTAGCCCTGCTGGTAGGAGGGTGGCTGCCGTTGGCCCAATGGTGGGAACAAATGTGAGCAGGCCACAAATCAAAGCACTCAAGAGCGCAAGCGGTGCTTTGAGAACGAGTAATCCTCCCCATGTCAGTAGAAACACCGTCGTGGCTGACAGGGTCATTCCGCTGAGCCAGCCCCCAAGGGCATGCCTGCATTCGTCCAGGAGCTGATCCAACTGCTGCCTGGCCGGTCGCGGGCAAGCGGCCAGCAGCATGCGTCGGTGCGACGTGGGATCCAGTGCAAGCAGAATCGCCAGCAGAACCATGAGGAAGAGCTGGATCAAGGTGTTAGCAGCACCTCCTGCAAAGCCCAGTAAGGGTTGCAGTCCCTTGAGATTGATGGCTGAGCCAATCGACTCGTCGAATTGCTCTAAACGGGGATCGCTGCTGAGTAGGTCGGACAACTTTCCAACCAATTGGGGTAGGTCTCGCCCCAATTGTCGGAACTGATCGAGCAATTCCGGTAGAAGGAGCTGGCCAAGAAATGCTCCCGCTAGGAGCAAGAGGCCAAGTACGACGGCGAGAGCGGCGGGACGCTCCAGCTTTGTGCGTTGTTGAAGGCTTTGGATCAGCACATCCAGGGCTACCGCCATCACAACGGCGCCAAACAACACCAACAACACCCAGCGCAAGTTCCATGCCAACAACGTCAGCACCACGAGGCTCAGCGCTACTAAGACGCTTCTTGCCGTCATGTCGTCGCTCCGGAGTTGTTCCAGTGATCCAAAACATCGTGGATCAAGACTTCACGAATCACCACTTGAAGTACAACCGCTAACGGCAATGCCAAGAGCAATCCCAGCGGTCCAAACATCAATGTGAACACAAACTGTGCGGTCAAAGTCAAGCCTGGAAGCAATTTCACTTGGTGATGCATCACCGATGGGGTTATCACATAACTCTCTAAGTTTTGAATCACCACATAGCTTCCGAGAACTGCGATCGATTTCCAGGGAGCATCGAGCACAGCAACCGACATTGGAAACACGGTGCTCATCGTCGGCCCCACATTGGGAATGATGTTCAAGAGTCCAGCCAGTAGGGCGTTGGCGAGCACTAATTTCACACCCAATAGTGACAATGCGATGCCGCAAAGTGCTGAAACAGCGAGTGAACTGATCAACACGCCCACCATCCAACTGCTCAGCGCTTGTCCACAGAGATCAAAAACCTGTGCGGCTCGACGTCGGTAAAACGACGGAATCAGTTGAAGGCTTACGCCGCGATAGGCCTGTGGCTGCACACTCACCATGAGGGCCACTGCCACCACAAAGAGCAGGCGCAACAGGACGTTGCCTAAATTACCGGCCAGACCAAGCAGGCCGAGAACGCCGCTACCAAGACCCGCAGCAATGGACTGACCATCGGGGACCAGTTTGCTTGGGTCTGAGAAGCCAAGCTCGTCAAGATTGGGAAGAGAATCAACCCCGTAGATCGCCTGGCTGATGCCATCGATCCAGTTCATCGATAACCCCAGCAGTGTTTGTGCTGCTTTCGGAAGTTGCTGCAAGAGCACTGCAAATTCCTCCAAAAAAGGGGGGATCACCACCGTGAGAATCACGGTGGAAATCGTCAAAAGACCGCCTAAGCAGAGCAAGAGTGCGAGCGAACGATCCATGGGACGTCGTTCCCGCAAGATGCCCACCAACGTGCAAAGGGCCATCGCTATGACAACCCCCGCAAACAGCAACAGCAGGACCTCACGCAGAGACCAAATCAGCACCGCTGCTGCAATCAAGGCTGTGAGCGACAGCCAGTGAGGCAATTTCAAGCTTGCTCTTCAGTTGAAGCGTCCCCTTGATCAGATTTTTGATTTTGTGAGTAGCCAAGGCCGTTGGAATCGGCGTAACGCTGGGCGAAGCGCATAAACCGCTCAAAATCTTCTTCCGTCTTCCAGGTGTAAGTGGCTTCGAGGGCGCTGGGAATGCCGTTCACGAATTTTCCGTTCACCTCACGGGTGACCATTTCACCCTCTTCATCCACCAGCCACATGCCGCCGATGTTTCCGAAGGTTTCAGGGGCCAGGGCTTGGGGTTGCTCAAACACGAACGTGGCCTGCCCAGTTCTCCCATCACGGCTGCGGGTGAGACGAATGTCGGGGACGACAGGCTCATCGACACCCCGGAAAAATTGAATCGATGCCGTTCCTTTTGCCTCGGCCATAGGCCCCCTTTCTTGAAGCGGGATCTTAGGCGGAAAGTTGCACAAGTTTTGCCTTGAGCAGCGTCTCTGCGGCCATCGCCGCGGTTTGCCCGGTTAAATCAATGCTGTTTCGATCGGGACAGCGTGCCAGTTCATGGTCGTAGCAGCGGTCGTAGTAATCGAGTGTGGCGCGACAGGCTGTCGCCCAGTCTTGTTCAGCAATCGCCTCCAAAGCCTGCTGGGTGCGTTGGGGACCCAGTCGGCGACTGATCCTGTTCGTTGCATCCGCCAACGCTTCCGAGCCCTGTTGTCCATAGACCCCCACCAGCTGCTCAACGCGTTCCTCGAGGCTGCGCTGGATTTCAAGAACAGGTGCTGTACGCATTTGATCAAAAAGGCCTTTTGGGATGCGACAACGTCCCACTTGAATGCTTTCAGCTTCTAACCAGATCGAACCCGCAGCCTGTCGCTGATGCTGATCAAGAACTTCAGCGAGAAGATTCTCATAGTGCTCTGTACTGGGTTGAGCCGGTAGTCCAAGGCCTCCGAAACTGCTTCCGCGGTGGTTGGCCAGACCCTCAAGATCGAGAACGGCTACACCTTTGTTTTGCAGAGCAAGCAGCAGATCGGTTTTTCCTGTACCGGTGCGACCGCCCATGATCCGCAGGGGCCAATCCTGATCAAAACTTTTTTGAGCCCAATGGCGATAGGCCTTATATCCCCCTTGAAGCAGCAGTGGATTGAGGTCAATTTGCTGTGCAAGCCAGGCCATGCTGGCCGAGCGCATGCCGCCTCGCCAGCAATACAGCCTTAGTTGATCTGCCCCTCTGAATTGGTCAAGCTGTTCGGCTAGAGCAGCCATTTTCGGTCCAGTGATCCGCAGGCCTAGGTGAATGGCCTTGAGTCGACCGTCTTGCTTGTAACTCGTACCAACGGCGGCGCGTTCGTCGTCACTAAACAAAGGGAGGTTGATGGCTCCTGGCCAGTGCCCCTTGTCGAATTCCGAGGGACTTCTGACATCGATCAGTGGACCATGGAGTTGCCGCAGCTGTTCGATTGAAGTGAAATGGTCTTCTCCCATGCCTGACATAGTGGGATAACGCCGTGCTCGACAAAGCCGGTTGCGAAAAATGCTTTCCGGTTCTTCCCCCACCACATCCCTCAGCGTTGAGTCGCTCATTGAGCGCTTCGCTGCTGGTAACCCACGTCAGCGCCGCTCGCTGATCAAGACCATTGAATCTCGGGTCGATGACCTGGTGACCTTGGATGCTTCCAATTTGCTCCCCTTTGATCCAAAGGGTGATGATTGGGCGCCTGGGTGGATCCTTCAGGTCATCCAGCGTCACCACCCTGCGGTCTTATCGGAGCTTTTGAAGGGGTCCATCGACGGCTGGTTGCATGTGGAATCAGCCATGGGCCTCGATTTTGTCGCGTTACAGCGCGATCTTTTGCATCAAGACTTCGAAGCCGCAGATCGTCTAACGAGCAGCATGTTGCGTCAACTGGCGGGTGATGCTGCTGTTCAGCGTGGTTACGTCTATTTCAGTGAAGTGCCTGCGATAGAGGCTGTCGATCTCGTCAGCCTCGACCGCCTTTGGACGGTGTATTCCCAGGGCCGATTTGGCTTTACGAGCCAGGCACGTTTGTTAAAGACTTTGGGGGGGCGTTATGACCAACTTTGGCCGCGAATTGGCTGGAAATGCGAGGGTGTTTGGACGCGATACCCAGGTTCATTCACGTGGTCGTTGGAGGCACCAGAAGGCCATATGCCTTTGATTAATCAACTGAGGGGTGTGCGATTGATGGATGCAGTCCTGAACCATCCAGCTTTGATGGCACGTCGGGGCTGAGTGACCCTGTCATTGGGGGCTGAACCAGGTAGGTTCAAAAGAGGACGTTGCCACCGGGCGAATCGTGCCGTTTTATCGATTTCGCTGGGCAGACTTTGTTTTGCCGTCCACCCTTCAGCTTTCTCCGCTGTTGGAGCTTCTTGTTGAACCTGTCGGCTGTGAAATGACCAGTCAGAAGGTTGAGCTCGGCTTACACGAGGCGTTGGTCAATGCCGTGCGTCATGGCAACTCTGAAAATCCCCAGAAACAGCTGCGCGTGCGGCGGATTCTCACGCCTCATTGGATGATTTGGCAGGTTCAGGATGAGGGCTGTGGATTCCCCTCGACGGCTCGTGCCGCCGAGCTGCCTCGATCTGTGGATGCACAGCATGGCCGTGGCTTGTTCCTGATTCATCAGTGTTTTGATGATGTTCGTTGGAGCCGTCGTGGAAATCGTCTTCAACTGGCCTGTCGCCGTCCCGTTTAGTGGCGAGGACAGCCGGGATCCTTGAGTTCCCCTTTGATCCATCCCAGCGCTTGGTTGGTGAGGGCCGCTACATCATCAGTGTTGCCTTCTTGAATCAAATGAACCAGTGCTGCTGCCAACAATTCGGCAGCGCGCCGGTTCGATTGTGACTTCAACCGGTGCCAATCACGATCACCAATTTTCAAGAGGCTGTGAAGCTCAGTCGATTTGGCCTGGGTTTGCTCCGGCCAGATCGAATCTGGTTTGGCCATGGCAATGCGATCAAGTGGATCTATTTTCGGTATTGAAGGAGGTGAGTGGATGCCACCACACGTAGGTCGTCGTGAACAGCGACAGTTGAAATGGCTTCATGGCGTCTCCCGATTGATTCAACAGGGAGAGTGTCAACACCAGCCAGGTTTAGGCGCTCAGGCGAGGCGTTGGAAGCAGCGACGCCTATTTGCTCAACAGTTGTTAGATCACGATTTCAAAGGATGGCTTCATCCTGAGCATTCCGGATCACGCTTCTGGAAAGGGCTGCGTTGGGGAGGCGCAGGGTTTGTATTGGCTTGGATTTTGGCCAATCTCTAAACCAGCTCAGGCCACCAATTGCCGATGCCCTGCACCCACCACTACGAGTGAAGCCGGAAGACTTGCTTCGGAATCAGAGTTTGAAAAACGCGACTCCTGATTGGTGGCAATGGAATCTTGGCCGCGCAGCCAGGCCTGACGCATGGCTCTGCGACGACGATCTTCATCTAACACCAATCGATCTGCCGCCGATTGGGGTGCTTCCTGAGGAAGCACCGGAGTGCGCAGGGTGATGCCGAAGCCTTGCGCTTCAACTTGAACATGACCTTCCATCAGGACCACTTGAAAGGTCCAACCTTCTAACCAACGCAACCGAAAGGGATTTGTCATGAATTCCCTTGGGATTGTGCTCACCTTATGGCCCCCAGCCTTGTCGGCACAGGGCATGTCAGCGAATCCGTTCAGGCGTGGTTTGAGGCGGGCTTCCTCGCAGACCAAATCCTTGTCATGAAGTGGGACTCAGCAGTGACTCCCTCAAATCCAGCTGTGACGAGTCGAGTCTCAATGTCATCACCGATGTAGTCGCGGTAGTAGGGCTCATGAAAGAACTTGCGGAAGTTATCCATCACCACGCTTAATTCCGGTGTGTCCGCCAGTTGAATCGAATCGGCTAAAACTAGAACCCCTCCTGGTTCCAGCACCCTCCAGGCTTCGTTAACAACGTTCTGACGCGCTTCTCCAGGAAGCTCATGCAGCAAGAAAACACAGGTCACTCCTTGGAGGCATCCATCAGCCAGGGGCAGTGACTCTCCGTTGGCTCGTATGAGTTGTACGAGAGACGTCTGGGCGGTGTTCAACCAACGATTGGCTTGCCTCAGATAGGCGTCAGATAAATCCGTTCCGAGGAGTTCCGCGTGGGGAAGAGCGGCTCGAATCTGGTGGAGGGTTCGTCCTGTTCCAGTTGCTACATCGAGAATGCGTAAGGAGGCCGGACTGCGATCTGTGAAGTGCTTAAGACCACGTTTGAGCGGAGTAATAACGCGGCGGCGCATTGCATCGGCGGTGCCGTTGAACAGGATTTCTACCTGTAAGTCGTACAAACCAGCTGAATGATCGCTGAGGTAGCCGTCGGTTTGGTGATGAAAATTCTGAAGGTAGTAATCAGGAAAAAGAGAAGGGTCGGTGCCTTTGGGGAGATCCCGCACGTTGCGTTCTTTTCTCCGATTCCAGATCGATGGCATGTCCAGCCAAACCTGGGGGTAGCGACTGGCCCAGTCCAGCCAGGGTGCGTCAAAGAGCAGTGAGGTTGGATAGACGCCTTGTTCAGCTTCTTGCCAATCCCGCTCCTCCAGTTGAGCCATGGCATTGCGCAACGTTTGCAGAATGTCGGATGACACCGACTCCGTCGTTGGCATGGCTTCCGGAGCCACCAGCTCCATCAGCTTGGTGCTCAGCTCCTTGTGGGCCAGTCCAGCGATGCTTTTGCCCTGTTGAAGGGTCTGATAAGCCAGTTTGCTGAAGGGCGTGGTCGCCATTGAGACATCGCACAAGACCACCATTCCAACGAATGCGGCAGAAAAATGCGGCTTCCGGTAGGCACTAAAAAGCCCGCCTCAATTGAGACGGGCCAGGGTGACTCCAACAACCTGATCAGGCGTCGTAGTACATCGTGAATTCGTGGGGGTGTGGGCGCTGGCGCAATTGCTGAACTTCCTCGTATTTGAGGTCGATCCAATTGTCGATGAAGTCATCGGTGAACACGCCACCTTCTGTTAAGAAGGCGCGGTCAGCGCTAAGAGCCTCCAGAGCACCATTTAATGAAGGCGGCACCGTTGCGATCTTCTGTAGTTCCTCAGCACTCAGTTCAAACAGATCGCGATCTTCACCATCGCCGGGATCAATTTGATTTTTGATGCCGTCTAAGCCAGCCATCATCATGGCGCTGAAGGCCAAGTAAGGGTTGGCGAGGGCATCGCCCGAGCGGAACTCCAAGCGCTTGGCCTTCGGGCTTGGACCCGTCAAAGGAATACGAACAGCGGCGGAGCGATTGCCCTCGGAATACACCAAATTCACCGGGGCTTCAAAACCTGGGACCAGGCGCTTGTAGCTGTTGGTGGTTGGGTTAGTGAAGGCGAGGAATGCCGGCGCATGCTTCAAGATGCCACCGATGTACCAACGCGCTGTCTGGGACAGGTTGGCGTAAGTGCCTTCTCCGAAGAACAACGGTTCACCACCCTTCCAAAGGCTTTGGTGAACGTGCATGCCAGTGCCGTTGTCGTTAAACACCGGCTTCGGCATGAAGGTGGCCGTTTTGCCGTATTTCTTGGCAACGTTCCGAACGACGTACTTGTAAATCATGACGTTGTCGGCAGCTTCAATCAGCTGCGCGAACTTCATGCCCAATTCGTGTTGCCCTGCACCGGCGACTTCGTGGTGGTGCTTTTCAATGGGAATGCCCAGTTGGGCCATGAGCAGCAGCATTTCGGAGCGAATGTCCTGAGCTGTGTCATTCGGGGCTACAGGGAAGTAGCCCTCCTTGGTTTGGATTTTGTAAGCAAGGTTGCCACCCTCTTCAATGCGACCTGTGTTCCAGCCGGCTTCAATTGTGTCAACGCTGTAGAACGACCCACCTTCCGACGAGTTGTAGCGAACGTCGTCAAAAATGAAAAACTCAGGCTCTGGACCAAAAAAGGCCGTATCGGCAAGGCCAGTGTTGTTGAGGTGGTTAAGAGCGCGTTGCGCCAGTGCCCGTGGGCACCGGTCGTAATCCTGACCGGTGCGAGGGTCCTGGATTGAGCAAATCATGCTCAAGGTTTTATGCCGATAAAACGGATCGATCCAGGCGGAACTTGGATCCGGCACCATCGCCATATCGGAGGCATTAATCGCCTTCCATCCGCGAATGGAGGATCCATCGAAGGCCAATCCCTCGGTGAATGACTCTTCCTCTAACAACTCAGTGCACACCGTCAGGTGTTGCCACTTGCCGTGGAGGTCAGTGAATTTCAGGTCGATCAGCTCTATGCCTTCGTCCTTGATTTGACGAAGGACCTCCTGAGGGGTTTTGGCCATGTAAGTCGGACGCCAAAGACAGAGTTAGGGAGACCGTAAAGATCTCGAAGACACCATTTTGTATCAAGGAGGACATTCCGTCTTCTCGATGTGGATCGCGTAACCGTTTCTGTCAATAAGACAGGATCACAGACCTGCCAGGCTTTTTCAGCTGTAAAGCGGTGTTACCGTCCAATTCGGGGTTGTCCTGAGTTCAAAGACATGCGCGATGCCATCGGTGGTCTGATCGGTCGCTACGACCAATTGGGCCGCTATTTCGACAGGTCGGCGATCGACAGTATTGAGTCGTACCTCGATGAATCGGAGCTGCGAATCCGGGCTGTTGAGTTAATCAACGCTGACGCGGCTGGAATTGTGCGCGAGGCCAGCCAGCGTCTTTTTCAAGATGAACCAGATCTCCTGCTGCCTGGTGGAAACGCTTACACCACGCGGCGTCTTGCAGCGTGCCTGCGGGATATGGATTACTTCCTGCGTTACGCGAGCTATGCGCTTGTTGCCGGCGACAGCACGATCCTGAATGAACGTGTTCTGAATGGTCTGGACGACACGTATAAAAGCCTTGGTGTTCCAACTGGTCCGACCGTTCGCAGCATTGTTTTGCTGGGCGAAGTGGTTGCTGAGATCCTTCTGAAACAGGGGGTTTCTGTCGAGCAGCTCGCTTCAGTGCTGCAACCTTTTGATCATTTGGCCCGAGGGCTAGGGGAAACCAACATGCGTCAGCGCTGAATCAAGGTTTCATCAGCATTGCAATCGCCCCGTTTGAATGCCAAAGCGGAACGATGACTGCGTAGGCTCTTTGCTCAGAAAGAACGTTTCAGGACCTTGTCGACGACGCCATCTCTTCTCCCTGTTGTCGATCGTCATCGCAAGTCATTTGCTCCGATCGCAACGCCCGACCGATTGTTGTTGGGGCCAGGTCCCTCCAATGCTCACCCAACTGTCCTTCAGGCACTAGCGCGGACGCCCATTGGCCACCTCGACCCTCTTTATGTGGAGTTGATGGGTGAAGTGCAGGAACTCCTTCGCTACGCCTGGCAAACCGATAACCGCCTCACCCTGCCGATGAGCGGCACTGGCAGCGCGGCAATGGAAGCCACGATTGCCAACACTGTCGAACCCGGCGACACAGTCTTGGTGGCAGTCAAGGGCTACTTCGGGCTTCGTCTTGCCGACATGGCCGGTCGCTATCGGGCCAACGTCAAAACCATTGAAAAGCCCTGGGGCGAATGGTTCTCCCTTGATGAACTCGAAGCAGCTCTGATTGAGCACAAGCCAGCAATTCTGGCGATTGTTCACGCTGAAACCTCAACAGGCGTTTGCCAGCCCATGGATGGGGTTGGTGATCTTTGCCGCAAGTACGACTGCCTGTTGCTGCTGGATACGGTCACCTCGTTAGGCGGTGTGCCTCTGTACATCGATGAATGGAAGGTTGATCTGGCCTACAGCTGCAGCCAAAAGGGGTTGAGCTGTCCTCCTGGCTTGGGTCCCTTCACCATGGGGCCAAGGGCGGAAGCCAAGATGGAAGCGCGTACGGGCAAAGTCCCGAACTGGTATCTCGACGTTTCTCTGCTGAACAAATATTGGGGAAGCGACCGGGTTTATCACCACACTGCTCCCGTGAACATGAACTTCGGGATGCGGGAGGCGCTGCGGCTTCTGGCTGAAGAAGGCGTTAACCAATCGTGGGCTCGGCATCGCCAAAACGCTGAAGCGTTGTGGAGTGGATTGGAGAGCCTTGGCCTATCCATGCATGTTCCAGCCGACCGTCGGCTCCCCACCCTCACGACAGTGCGAATTCCAGAGGGCGTGGATGGCAAGGCCTTCAGCCAGCATCTGTTGAACCAGCACGGCATTGAAATTGGCGGTGGTTTGGGATCCTTGGCCGGCAAGATTTGGCGTATTGGCCTGATGGGTTACAACTCCAATCCAGAGAATGTGAACCATCTGCTCAACTTATTTGAGAGCGAGTTGCCGAAATTCGGCGGTTCCGTTGCCTCCGCTGCCTGAACCATTGCTCCAGCTGCATGGAGGCTTCGGCCTCCATGACACTGCCGATCACCGTCATTTTGTGATGGGCGCTGGGATGTGTTGAGAGGTTCATTGTTCCTCCCAGGCCACCCCTTTTTCGATCTTGGGCTCCATACACAACGGTGCCCATCCGAGCTTGAACCAAGGCTCCGGCACACATCGGACAGGGCTCCAGCGTCACGATCAAGCAACATTGGTTGAAGCGCCAATCGCCGAGCACCAAAGCGGCTTGTTGAAGCGCGACCAACTCAGCATGGCCCAAGGGATCTTGTTTGGTTTCACGTCGATTTCGGCCATGACCGATGGCTCGACCATTCGGATCCAACACCACCGCAGCAACAGGCACCTCACCGCTGAGGCCATTGACCTCGGCACGCTGCAAAAGCACTTTCATCCAATCGTGGAATCGATCGGTTTGATCCACTCCGAATTGCAGCAGCGGCTGTGAGCACCATCCCACGAGGGGCGAGGATTAGCTCAGTTCAGTCCTTGCTCTTGCACGCCGGTTCCGATCCAAACCCTTCAACGGCACGATTGGCACCGTTTGCGTCTCCTTACGCAACGGATCCTGTGCTCCAGGATTTTCTGCACAGAACAGCGGATCTGCTTTGTGCCTGGATCGGATCAGCTGAGCAGCACAGTCCGTTGCCTCTGATGCGGCCGCAACCGTCGATCGCACCGAACGCGGAGCCCGCGGATCTGGATGCTCTTCTCCACGATCTACAGGTGGTGATGGATGGGGCCTTTCAGCCATCCCACCCTGGATCTCTCGCCCATCTTGATCCCCCACCCCTTACGGCATCCATTGCCGCGGAATTGGTCTGTGCGGGGCTTAACAACAATCTCTTGGCGGATGAGTTGTCACCGGGCCTTTCCAGCTTGGAGCAGGAATTGTGCCGCTGGTTTTGTCAGCGACTTGGGCTTCCAAAAGGTGCTGGTGGTGTGATGGCCAGCGGTGGCACCCTCAGCAACTTGATGGCGTTGGTCACCGCACGTGCCAGTGGCCAGGGTCTTGGGGATGGGGTCGTGCTGTGCAGTCGCGATTCCCATGTGTCGTTGGTCAAGGCCGCTCGGGTGATGGGTTTGGCGAACGACGCCCTGGTGTTTTTGCCCACCGATGACGATGGACAACTTTGCCTTGCTGCGGTTGAGCAAAAGCTGGATCAGTTGCGTCGTCTTCAGCGTCCATGCCTCGCGGTGGTGGCCACAGCTGGAACCACCGTTCTCGGTGCGATTGATCCCTTGCCCCAGCTGGCTGATCTCTGTCGGCAGCACAACGTTTGGCTGCATGTTGACGCAGCCATCGGTGGTGTCTTTGCCCTCAGTGCCGCGCATGCATCCTTGATGCGAGGGCTGGATCAAGCGGATTCGATCACCCTGAACCCCCAAAAGTTGCTGGGTATCACCAAGGCCTCATCGCTGCTCCTGCTTCGCGATGGGCATCAACTCAGCACAACCTTCGGGACCGGATTGCCTTACATGCAACAACCCACCAGTGAGCATCACGGTGGAGAGGTGGGCTTGCAAGGCACGCGCCCAGCGGAAGTTCTCAAGCTTTGGCTCGGACTTCGCCAGCTTGGTGAGGTGGGCATCGAAACGGTGTTGTCGAACGCCTTGGAGCGACGCAAGGCTTTTGCCGGCCAATTGGACGCCAATCGCCTCACCGTGTTGCCGGGTGAATTGCACATTCAGGCGTTTCGTTCCAAGCACAGCGATTCAGCACGCTGTAATGCCTGGAGCGATCATCTGCGTCAGCAGTTGTTGACAGCGGGTTACATGCTGTCGCGTCCGCTGCATCAGGATCGCTTCTGCTTGAAGGGTGTCTTTGGTAACCCCCACACCACACCTGAGCATTTGAGCGAATTGGCACAACTGATCAATCGCTCAGTGCGCTGATCCAATCGACCACAATCGACGCATTCCCTGGATAGCCCATGCCGGAACAGTCCCAGCGACCCCGTTGGATCGCCATCGTGACCGGCGCGATTTCCGTGGCGATTGGGCTGCTGTACCTCTTGATGATTACGGCTTTGGATGCCCGCGGTCCGCTGCTCCCCCCTCCTCCCGAGGCCCTGGTCGGGGTGGTAGTTGTCGCTTCGCCGATCTCTGAAGCGGTTCCACCACCTGACGCATCGCTATCTCCAAAAAGCGTTGCAACGACGTTTCTCGCCGATTGAGCTGGAACGCTTCTTGAACGGCGTCTTGCATGCCGCCATCCCCCCAATCTTGGTCTTGTTCAAAAAAGCGGATGAAGCTACTGCCCGCGATTCGAGTTAGCCACGCTGCGGTAACGCCCTGGACCGCGCGACCCACCAGGAGGGTTGGCAAGTTCAGGGTGAGCGCGGTGCCAAGCAAACTCATGGCGCCTTTCACCATGCCAAGGGTTGCCAGGGTGCGTCCCACCGAAACGGCGAGCTCCTTGGCACGCTCTTTCGACATTTCAATGCCGTAGATGCCAGCCATCTCCACAACCATTTGGGCATTGACAGCTGCTGTGCTGAGTAGGTCAACACCCGGCAATGGATTGGCTGCTACGACCCCTGCTCCGATCCAGCAGTAGCGATCAACGCAACGCTTCGCATCGCGGATGCGTTGTTGATTTAATAGGTCTCGACCGCGGGAATCGAGGCTGCGGCACTGGAGAAGGATGTTGTCCGCAATGAGTTCTTCCCCCTCGGCATGCAAAACAGCCGCTAAGCGTTGCAGCAGGTCGTTGACGTCGGGCTTGGGTTGGAGTGGACGTTGACCCGGTTGGGGGATCGATTGAGGTGCTGCACTGCATGCCAAAACATCCGCCTGAGATAAAAGTCCCGTGCAGCGGGATCGCAACACCTGCAGCAATTGCTTCTCTTCATCCACGCCGCGTA
>ERZ802827.316-NODE-316-length-25968-cov-8.72589_pt1 | contig 25968 bp, 27 predicted proteins | sample MGYA00345652_ERZ802827 | MGnify/ENA primary metagenome ERZ802827 (study PRJEB30503, sample SAMEA104212372) | marine metagenome | biome: Westerlies Biome; feature: [SRF] surface water layer (ENVO:00010504) within the epipelagic zone...; material: water... | reverse complement strand
TTAAGTTAAAAGAATATTAAAAGTAAACATAATTATCTAAAAATTAAATATTGATATTAGATTTGAAAGTTAATTTAAAAATGAAAAGAAGGAATTTTTTAAAACATACTTGTCCAACAATAACATTTGCCTTTTTTGGTATATCTTTTATTGAAGCTTGCTCTAAACCCGATGATGGAATCTCATCAAATTTGACAAGTTCAACTAATTCTTCAATAGGAACATATGAAAGTGATGCTCAGTCTAATAATGGTATTGAAAAAAGCGGCAATACACTTACTCTTGATTTAACTAATTCAACATTTAATGGTATTGTTAATCCTGGTAATTTTATAAATATTATTTCTGAGGGAGTTTTATTGCTAAAAATTTCTAACACCGAATTTAGGGCTTTTGATAATTGTTGTCCTCACAATGGATCAAGAAATGCATGGTCATACTCTAACGATGAGTTTGTTTGTGCAACCCATGGAAATAGCTTTGGAATTAATGGAAATAATATTGTAAATTGTGGAGAGGCTGCAACCTCAGGAGATTTAAAGACATATTCAACATCTCTCTCAGGCGACCTGTTAACTATAACTGTAAGTTAAATGTCCAAAATAAACCTTTCCTTAATTACAATATTTGTAATTATTCTAGGGATTCAAGCTCAGGATTTTTCAGATGAATTTGAGAACCTGATCAATCAAGAGAAGCCTTCATTGCTTCCTGAAAAAATGTTAATTACTCAAAGATTATTATGGGGAGAAAAAGGGTTATTCAGAAAAACTGGTATTTCAAACCTAAATATTGAAAATAGAGAGAAAGAACTAATTATTAGAGAGAAGATGTTATTGGCACATCAAATAATAGGCTACATAACATTTGCAGGAATGATTTATCAGGGTATTCTGGGAGCTAAGTTATATAATGGTGATTACAGTGTATATGAAACACATAAAACACTAGGTAAAGTTGTAACTGCAACTTATTTTACAGGGGCTGGTTTGTCTTTGTTTAATCCTCCTCCGCTTGTAAATAGAAAAAAAGAAGGACTGAGTAATATTAGGCTACATAAAATATTAGCGAATATACATGTGCCTGCAATGATTGTTACTAATATATATGCTGACAAACAACATGGGAATAAAAGTTATAAAGAGATACATAAAGCCTCTGCTTATACTGCAGTTGCAAGTTATACTCTTGCAATGTTAACAATAATATTTGATTTTTAATGAGAATAATATCTTTACTCTTAGTGCTTATAACATTTAATTTATCATCTCAAGAAATAAAGAGAGTTGATTCAGAAAAGTCTTTTATCAATTATACTGGAAAACATTTTTTGCATAAATGGTCTGCTGAAAACAAAAACATTTCAGGGATTATTCAAATAAAAGACGAAGCTATTTCGAATATTGGGATTGTAGCTAAGGTTAGTGACTTTAAAAGTGGCAACTCAAATCTTGATAGTAATTCATTAAGAGTTCTTGATGCACTTCGGTTTCCAAATGTTATTTTTAAATCTACTACTCTTGATCAAGAAAACGGTCAAATAAGAATTGAGGGTGTAATAAATTTTCATGGAATTGAAAAGGATATTAATATATTAGCTGAGGTTATTGAACTTAACGAAATAACTAAGTTATCTGGAAAATTTAGTGTTTACTTGACAGAGTTTTTAGTTGATCGTCCATCATTACTTACTAGAAAAATTGATGATGAGATTAATTTAGAATTTGAATTATATTTTAATTAGTCAAAGCTCTTTTTTAATCTATTATATTCCTTGTCTTCATCCACTCCTCGACAATCTCAGGCCATGACTCTATAGAGCCTCTTCCTTTTCCAAGTCCATAACCATGTCCTCCATCTTCCCATATATGAAGTGCTGTTGGAATATTATTCTTACGTAATGCAGAATAATAACTTAAGCTATTTTCCGGAGGTGTTCCTTCGTCGTTATTAGAGTGAACAAGAATTGTTGGAGGAGTCAGACTATTTACATTTAGATCATTTGAATATTTATAGATTATATCTGGGCTAGGATTTTCACCAAACAAACTACTAAATGTCCAAGTCTTTGAATTTATATTCATTGTAATTACAGGATAAACAAGTACTGCAAAGTTTGGTTTATTTATATTCAATTCACCCTTTGTCGAAATAGTTGATGCTAAATGACCTCCTGCTGAAAACCCGATAACCCCTATATTTTTACTATCTATTTTCCATTTAGATGAATTCTCTCTAATTAATTCAACAGCTTTAAGTGCGTCTTCAGTTGCGACTCTCTGTTTACAAGGACCAGAATAATTATTTGGAAGTCTATGTTTTAACATAAATGCATCTATTCCTAAGCCATTTAACCATTTGGCAATTGAAATTCCCTCATTAGTAATACTTAGATAAGTATAACCTCCTCCAGGTATAACCATTACAGCAGGTTTATTATTATCTTTATTTTCAGAAGGATAATACCACATCTCTGGAGTTTTAATTTCGTAGATATAAGTGCTGCCATCTTTCTCTACAATACTATCCTTTTTGTCAATATCGCATTCTATAGCCGATGTATATAATGGGATTTTTTTTTGAGCAAAAATGAGATTGATACTCAAAACAAAAAATAAGGATAATAAAAATTTACAAGTTCTTCGCATACCTACAATTTATAAAATTAATTGTAGATTTAACACTTAACTTTAAAATCAATTAACAAATGAAAAAAATATTTTTTACACTAATACTAAGTTTTGCAATTATAAGTTGTGAAGCTCCAACAGAGGAAGCTAACTCAGATCTTCCTACTGTCATTGATGAAACTGAGTTAGTAGCTATAGCTGATGCAATGTATGAAGCAATGGATTCTGACAATGTTGATTCAGTTCTAGACTTTTATGCAGATCAAGCTGTATGGAGTTTTCCAAATGGCGTCAACATCGAAGGCAAAGAAGCTATAGGTGAAATGCTTAAAACTACGACTGCTATATGGGATATTAAAAGAGAAGAAGGAACTAACTATATCGCTATGAAAGGTTCTGATACCAATGAAGCTGGAGAAGTTGAAGAATTCAACATACTTCTTAGTTGGGGTGGACAGACATTTTCAAATGATGATTCAACTATAACAGTTCCTTACCACCAAGTTATTGTTTTCTTTGGAGAAGATAATAAGATTGGATGGAACGCAGGCTTTTATGATAGGACTAAGTTTGTTGAAGCATATGATGAAGACCCTATTAAATAATTTTTAATTATTTGTAATAATTTAAACCCCTGTTTACAGGGGTTTTTTTATTTTTGATTAAACTAAAAATTAAATTATGAAAAAACTGGCTTTATTATTAATGATTTTATTTGCTTCTTGTGAAGCTCCTACCAATGGAGTAAGCGAAGTAGATTCATCAACATTTGAAAAAAATGTTGAAACTCTTAAAAACAATTTTATTAAAGGTTATGAAGAGGGAGACTATGATAGAGTAATATCAGTCTTTGCTGATTCTATAAGATGGCATGGCCCTGGGGTTAACGCTGAAATGCTTGAAGGGATTGATATTTTAAAAGAAAATGTTTCTTTCTGGATGAGTAATTTTGAAAATATTTCATTCACTGAAGGTGGTGGGCTTCCTGGAACTGATGTTGGTTTTTGGGGAGGTAACACTTATCCTGTGGCTGAGGCTATGTCCGGACCAAATAATGTAAGAATGTATGGTACATGGGATATTACTAATTCAAGTACAGGAAAAGAAGTAACATTTAAACATTACTTAGTATTAAACTTTAATGAAGATGGACAAGTCCATACAGTTACTGAATATGCTGATGTTGGTGGTGTATTATCAACTTTTGATCAATAAATGTTAATAATTATTTTATCTGAATCATATATTAAATAAAAAAATCTTAATAGATTTACCTGTTTGCACTTTGCAAACATAAATTGGTTTATGGTTAATTAAAACCCTCAAGATATATCTTGATGAGGGTTTTTCTTATTTAGAAATATAGTAATACAACTTTATTATTATCAATCATTTAAAAGAATTGTAAAAAATATTCAATTTTAAATACAATAATAAATATTTTTTTAACGTATCATTTTTATAATGTATCTATTTTAAAAAAATAATAAAATTTATTATTGATTAACAAGTACTATTTTAGTATATATTAATTGTTTTTAATAAATTATATACACTCTTTACATTTTTATATATAAATATTAATGTATTATTAATACGTTAATTGATACAAATTAGAAAAAAATTGTATTTCTAAATAAAATAGAAAATTATATGGGTGCCAATATCAATTTATTAGATTATTAAAAAATAGTAGAAAGAAGGAATTATCACTTTTGTTTAAATGCTGATTCAGATATTAATTCTGCAAGTAACTCATCTGCCTTATCATCAGCCTCGGATCTTTTTTTTAAGTCAAACTTTTTATAAACTGAAAAAAAATGATTAGCGGTTCTTTTAGTAATTTTTTTTAATAACAAAGCCTCTTGAACTCTTCTTAAGAAAATACTTTTTGAATTAAGATACATTTGTTTGTTATGATTAAACTAAATGTAAGAAAAAAAACCATTATGGATAAGTTTTTATAGAAAAATTAAAGACAAATTTATAATCAGCAAATAAATAGTATTTAAAATAAAATTTCTAAGATCTAATTAAGTATTGAAGCTTTAGAAAAAACTGGGATTTGTTTACTCTGTAATGGGGTGAATTATAATCTGTAAAATCATTAATTAAATTCTGATTACCTCCTATATAAAATATTGTGTCAGGATTTGGCTTCCATGATACAAGAGGTTGAAAAAAATATTGTTCTGAAAAATCATTATATTCAGTAATTAATCTAATATCCAAGTTATTAGTAAACTGGTATCTTACGTCTAACCTACTGATGTATCCTTTAAAATAATAACCATTTGAATTATTTTTCCTTATATCTTGATAGCTAATTAATGGTTTTACTCTTAATTTATTATTTATCGCAAATTCGATATCAAAATTAATATTTGTCTCATATCCTAACGCTGGCACCTCTTCTCTGTATGCTATATCTTTGCCAAATTTATAAGTAAAGTTAAAATCTAAAAAGCGTAATGGCTTACCACGCACCCTTAACAGATGATTAATAAAGTCTTGAAACTGATAGTCTAAATGAGACTTTTTCCAATTATACTCGTAATTATAAAAAACATTTGTATCTCCAACTGTCAAAAACTGAAGATATAGTTGAGAAGACGATCTTTTTAAAATTTCTGAATGATTATATGTTTGTTCATGTCTTGCTGAGATACGATAGTTTTGCATAAACTTCTTATTTGGATACTGATAAAAACTATGCCAGAAGTCATACTGCTTTATATCATTTTTTGTGATAAACCCAATATCAGAGCGGAAATCGTCAGACATTGCTTTATACTGGATAAATGATCTCCAAGTTTCTGTCTCTCTTCTTATTTCAGCAAACAAAGAATAACCATTAAAGCTCTCTCCATCAAGCTTAACAGAATAGTCTCCAAATGTTTTATCAGAATCGATCCAGTCTGCTATTGGCTCCTTATTAAAATTAAGAAAACCTTCAATTGAAAATTTCCATACACTAGCAAAGTTAAAAAGAGCATCAGCGCCGATAGTATTTCCATATCCTCCTCCATCATATAATCTATTTGTAGAGACAAATCCAAGCTGAGTTTTATCATCAACAAAATTTTGATATCTCAATACACTATTAAAGCTTTTAGATCCGACACCTCTAAATGACTCAAATTCTGTACTTGCTAAATACGGTGTTTCATCATCAAAAGCTGTCAATATATATAATCTCGATTTTCTACCTTGATTTAATATTTTAGATGCAAAGGATGGATCATTTATTGATCGTGAATTAAAGATATTGATTTCAAAATCTAATGCATCAACCCCTCTATTAAAGAAAGGTCTTTGCTCAGGATAGTTTATTGCAGTTGGAGAATTTATATCAATTTTTGTTACATCAGACTCAACCTGAGAAAAATCAGGATTAATTGTTGCCTCAATTGATAAGTTTTTATTTATCTCAAAATTAATTCCCAAGCCATAATCAAAATTCTCATTGTTTAATTTAAGATTATCATTATAATTAACTCTTTCTCCTGACAGATTTCCACTTATATATGGAAGAAAGTCTAATTGCTTTTCAATAGTAATGTCTCTTAGAATTATCTCATGATCCATAAGACAAAGTTGACATGTTGCATCTCTATTTGCTTTGCTTGAACTCGAGGTTACAGCAACTCTTTCTTCAAAATTTCTTGATTTGATGTTAATATTCCATTTTTGATCATTTTTATTAGGGAATGGAATCTCTGAGAAAGGTATCATAAACTCTAAATCAAAGCCATAATCATTAATACTGCCGATAGCATTAAAATCAAAATTTGCACTTTTTTTTAAGTTGAATTCAGATCCCGAATAACCTCTTCCATCTAGTCTGATAGCATCAAGCAAGCTTCCACTAGGATTGGCAACAAGAATAATTTGATTTCTTGCATCACCATATGTGTCTAATTCAACTGAAATTACATCACCATTATAAATAGCCCAATCATCTCTATTAATAATGTTTGATATAACCTGGTCTCTTTGGGCTTTTATACCAATATACAAATAGTTTTCAGTATAACTTATATATGCAATAGTAGATCTTTTGACTTGAATATTGTAACCAGGTGAAGTTTCATATTTAAGATCTATCTGAGAAGCACCTTGGATTTCTTCATCAAGAACAATTCCGTCAAAAGTTATATCAGAGTGATCAATTTTATTAAGGTAATCTGTAGTTTTCTGCGCACTAAGATTTATAAATAAAAAGGCTGTGAAAACTGTAAGAATATTTTTCATTTGTGGTTTTATTCAAAGGAATTAAAAAGTTTAAACTATTTAATAAAGTTAATAGTTAAAAGTGAGTTAAATGATAATCTAAAAAAACAAAAAATAATTATGAAAATGTAGCTAAATCTACTTTTTAAAACCAAAAAACTGCTTGATGTTTGTAGAGTATCGAATCCAAATTGCGGCTAAACTCCAGAAGGATCCTAGAGGAATCCACCATAAAGCTATAACAATAGCATAAAACTCTTTTTTATCAGCTTTTTGAACTTTTTCTTTTAATTTTTTGTAGCTAAGTTTTTTCATTTATTTTTTTCAAAACTATATTTTACAGATATTATGTGAGCAGAGGAGTTTAACATGAATTTCTCATTGTATTTATGGAAGAAATAACGAAATGATATGTCCTAAATAAAGCCTGAATAATTAAAATCATTGAGGCAATAAAAAAAGTGTTGACTGCAAATCGAATTATTGCTGTACTCCAATCAAAATCAATCATAATTAAAAATCATAGTTTAAGTGTGTAGATAAATTAAATATAACGTATATCTATAGTTTTTAATTAAAAAATTATCATTTCTTTTAAGGGTTTAATAAACTTACTCTTTTTCTTTCTCACAAAAGAAATATCTGAACAGATCAAATACAATCTTTAATTTTAATTATCTATCGCTACATTTAATTATAAATTTTATTATAATTTAATTGAAATGTCAAGGGGGCTTGTTTTTTATTTTCTGTTTATAATTTTATTTTTTGGATGTTCAAAATCTAAAACTGAAACATGTAAAAGTGAAAAAAAATTAATTGCTTGTACTAAAGAATATATGCCGGTTTGTGGTTGTGATAATATTACTTACTCTAATAAATGTGTTGCAGAATCTGAAGGGTTAAATTCATGGACTAATGGTAAGTGTAATAATTAATTTTCCATACATTTATATCAAAACCGACATAGATTGAACCTAAATAATTATACTGATAATTTCTTTGAAGTTAACCATATAAATGGTTTTCTGCCCAAACAAAGCCCACTAAAAACTCTTCCTGATAAGTATGGTGAACTTCAAGCTCTTATTGATGATATGCCTATAAAAAAGGCTAATGGAGATGATGGTTTACTTGCTAAAAAAGGTGCAATTGAAGAAAGAGTAAATAATCTTCCCAATTTTAAAGAACTTGTAGCAAGCGAAGAGGATATTTTAATTATTCAGGCTTTATTTAGGTCATATGCATTTATTACTAGTGGATATCTTTTGGCACCAGCTCACTTCAGCTATTTAGAAAAGAAAAAATATGGAAAAGCACACAATCAACTCCCTTCACAAGTTGCTGTACCTTTTTCAATTGTTAGTAAAAAGCTAGATGTATATCCATTTCTAGATTATCATTATGCTTATTCATTTGGCAACTATGTTAAAGTTGATGAATCAAAAGGTTATGAATGGGAGAATCTTTCAATGTCAGCTGCATTTTCTGGTATGGATGATGAAAGAGGATTTATAATGTTGCATGTAGATATAAATCAACATTCTCCTGAATTAGTTGGCAGTATCTTTAACTTTCTAAAATCTGACAATAAAATAAGTGTAAATAATTCTTTAAAACAGTTTCTTTCCTCTATGAGAAAAATAAATGAAAGAAGACAAATAATGTGGCAAGCATCAAGGTGGAAACACTACAACGACTTTAGGGTATTTATAATGGGAATTAAGGGTAACGATGAAATCTTTGGTAACGGTGTAATTTATGAGGGTGTTTCAGATAACCCTGTAAAATATAGGGGACAAACTGGAGCTCAAGATAATATAATTCCAACAGCAGATATATTTACAGGTGTAATTGACTATTATCCATCTAATGATCTTACCAAATACCTATTAGATCTCAGAAAATATAGACCAAAGTGTATTCAAAATTTTTTATCGGACATTAAGAATGAAATGGGCAATCAAAGGTTATTTAACAATTTAAAAAAATCAAAAAATGAAGAAGGGCTTTGTTTACTTATTCAGATACTTGATGAAATTTATTATTTTAGAAATGGTCATTGGCAATTTGTTCAAAAATATATAATGGCAAATACCAAGTATGCGAAAGCTACAGGTGGAACTCCAATAATTTCATGGATTCCAAATCAAATTACTGCTGTTTTAAACTTCATGTCAGATGTGATTGATTTAATTCCAAATGAAACATTATTCCTAAATAGGAAAGAGCTAAATAATCAATTATTAAAAAAAAGAGAACTTCTTAGCAATCAATTAAAATTACTAACTGCTAAAGATTATAAAGTGGAGGAAGTTTTCTCTTTGAATAAGAAGATGGATTTAAGTGATAAAAACTAATCAAATTATAGAGATAAAAAATTACTCAATTTAGAGTTTAAGGTTTACATTATTTAATTAATTTTATCGACTGTATGCCTCGATTAATTCTTTTACTAATTTTATTTTCTCATAATTGGACCTATTGCCAAAAAAATTATACCCTAAATAAAATTAATGAATCTGAAATAAAAATAGATGGATTTATTTCAGAGAAAGAGAAAGTTAATTCAATAAAAACAAATATTGACTACGAGTGGGAACCTGGATATAATACACCTTCTCAGTTTGAAACAAGTGTATATATAAGTTATACAGATACTAATCTTTATGTTGGGGTGATTGCCTATGGAGACCCTAATAATATCAGAGGGCAATTAAGACCTAGAGACCAGATGGAAGGTGACCTAAATGAAGATATTATTTTCTTGAGATTTGATCCTTATAAAGATGCAAGGAGTGTTTTTCTTTTAGCGTCAAATGCATATGGAAGTCAGATTGACCTTAGAGCAAGAAATGCAATTAGTGATGAGGAAAGGTATGATATGACTTTTAATGCCATCTATGAAACCAAATCATCTATAAATGAGCAAGGTTATATTATAGAGTTTCTAATCCCCTTTAATTCTATTCCATATCCAAAAGGAAAAGATCAAGAATGGGGGTTTAATATGATGCGCTTCATGACAATAGATGGAACAAGAGTTGCAAATATTAGCGACAAATATGATAGAGATAATCCCTGTAGAATTTGCCAAATATCAGGAAGACTAATAATGAAAAACATTGAATATAAAAGAAAGACTGAACTTCTTCCTTATATTTCAGGAAATCTAAGTGGAAATAGAGGTAGTTCGTCAAGCAATTCCATCTCCTATGGTAAAACATCAAATGAAATTGGCTTAGGCTTAAAATATGATCTGTCCCCGTCATCTTCTATTGAATTAACTATTAATCCTGACTTTTCTCAAGTAGAGGCTGATGAAACTCAAATTGATATTAACTCTGCTTATGCACTTCAATATCCTGAATTAAGACCATACTTCAGTAAAGGCATGGACTTACTAAGCTTTTTAGACAATGCATTTTATTCTAGGACAATAAACTCCCCATCAATTTCATCTAAAGTAACTTCTGCTGGTAAGTCGTCTAGATCAATAATTTTAACTGCAGTTGATCAAAATTCTCCATACCTTATTGGTGGTGAAGATAAATCATATTTTGGAGAGGGGGAAGTAAGTTATACAAATGCTTTCAGACATCAAAAAATAATTAATGATGGTGCTAAATATGGATTTTTTACCACCAATAGATATTATGAGGGTGGTGGATATGGAAACCTTTTTGGTTTTGATGGTTTATTTACATTTAAAAAAATATGGAGAGTTCAATTTGAGATAATTAAAAATTTTAACGAAGAGCCAATTGCTAATTGGATTGATAGTGATGATATGTTCTCAAATAAAACAGTAAAACTTGATGGTGAAAAATTTAATGGTAGTGCAAATTATATAAGAATATCAAGACAAACTGAGAATTGGAATTCATATTTTTTTTATAGAGCTATTTCAGCAAATTTTAGAGCTGACCTGGGTTTTGTCCCAAAAAATAACAGAAAATGGATGACATTTTATCAAGGTTATGATAAGATATTAAATAAAAAATACCTAAAAAGATTTACTTTCAGCTTAAAAGGAGACTTAACTCATAATTTTAAAAATGAACTTAAGTCAAGAAATCTGGATATAGATTTTAGCATTACAACAATCGGAAGGACACAAATTAATTATAATTATGATATAAACTTTATTAGAAATTATTTAGGTGTAGACTACAAGAACGTTGGTAAATCAGAATTAATGATTATGGGAGCCCCAATTAATGATTTAACATTTGTAACAACAGCCACTTTTGGAAAAGAGATTGCTTATAATGAGGATCTACCTGAAATAGGTAAAGAAAAATCTTTTTTTATGTCTGTAAACTATAAAATTGGCAATAATATTAGTTTAAGCCCTTCAATAAGATACTCATCTTTAAAAAAATTAGATAAGACAAAATCCTTTTATGATGGATACATAAGTAGAGTGTCTAGCAGATATCAATTTAATAATGATTTAAGCTTGAGGGTGATATCAGAATATAATAATTTTAATGATACATTTTATGTTCAACCCTTACTTCAGTGGAATCCTAATCCTTCAACAATTTTTTATATTGGGGGTAACCAAAGTTCTATAAATGACTTTAGTCAAGATCCTGAAGATTTTGACCCTTTCAGAATTAACACATCTCAATTTTTTATAAAATTTCAATATTTAATAGGTGTATAAAAGTTCAAATAATTAAATTTGAATATGATAAAAAAATTATTTGCTGTAATATCTATTTCAATTATTTTCTCGTCTTGTAGTATTTTTAAAGTAACTAATCCTACTTTATTATCTACTTCAGAAGTTGATGCTGAAGAAATTGATACCGCTTTAAAATTTATTGGGGATTATGAACTTACTGCTTATAACCTTCCCGGTCGAGGAGACCAAACTTTTAAAATGAGCATAACAAAAGATAAAAATATTCTTAGTACAACTTTTGACTCAGAATCAGAAACTGGCTTTGATGTTTTAAATACGTTAGTTGAAGACGACATCCTTTTTATAGAAATATTTGTGGTTGAATTTGGCCTAAAGACAGCATTTGAAATTTATGTAGAAGGGAATAAAGTTTCTGGATATGTTGCAGATCAATTTGAGATAGAAGGAACAATTGTAAATAAAAGTTCAGAATATGATTTTGAGGGAACTTATGACCTTACATTTTTCTTTGGAGAACCTTATGGTAACATTGATGCAACACTAGAACTGTTTTATAAAAACTCAAAGCTTTCATCAAAATTATCATATTTTGATGGAAAAGAAAACATACCTGTAGTTATTAATAATACTGAATTATTCGAGGGTGCTATATTCATCAACTTAGTGGATCCTGAAGCTGGAAATATTGAAATGGAAGTGTATTTTGATGATCAAAAAACTATTTCAGGATTCTACGCAAGCCAATTTAAATTTCAGGGTAAAAGAATTAAGTAATTACTGTGAGACCTCGTACTCAAACTCCCAAAGCGGGTTGTCAAGTTTGTTAATTATATAATTTAATGTTAGTTCTTCACCTGATAAAATATCTTTATCAGCCACAATTCTTATATGTTTTATTTTTCCAATTGACTCATGGGACTCTGAAACAATAGCATTACAATTTGGCATTTCATGATGATTAATGAAAGCTCCTAATGGCAATCTTATATAGTTGTCCGGGAACCTTTCATCATAAACATGAGAAATACCAAGATCAGTGTTTGCCATAATATCTTTTGTAGCGAATACACCAAGTCCTTCTATTTTACTTTCTTTAATCGTAATAGAATCTGGAAGAGGTCTCCACTCTTTTTGTTCTTTCATGATTTCAATTTATGAATAATTTTTGTTTTAATAATATTAGTCACAATCAATCTCATAATCCTGCCAGGTTTTATTTGGAGAAACATTTGGAAAGTAAAAGCATCTTTTCAAGCTATTTGGAAAGATGATATATTTATAAAATGCTGATGGTACATGAGCACCTGTTTCAAGTATTATATGATCTGTATTAAATTCTAAATATATTTCAATATCAATGTCTCCAAATTCTACTGCCCATTCTCTAACTTGTTCTTCCAAATTCACCCAGGCTCCTCTGTTTAAATCGTCATATTGAAGTGCAACATTTAGGTAAGTAAAAGTTGAGTAAAGGTTTTCATATGAATCATTAAATGATCCAGCGGGAGCCATGTGTCCTCTATCCCATCTATTTGAGTAATAATCATTATCATCAGATGTATATATTGTGTCAACAGTATAAAAATTTATTCCATCTCTATCTGCATTTTTAATAATATCTCTTACAGTGTATTTAACCCAATTTGGTTGCTCATATTTTTCATTATATGAAATTTCAAAAATATTAGATGAAACTAACAATGAGTCTTTTCTCTCTCTATCTAAATTTTTTGAGATTGTTTCCTCAAAAGAATCCGCTTCACTAATATTTTTATTTTCCTTATTACACGATGCAATTATAATTAAAGAAAGAAAAAGAAATTTTTTCATTTTTACTTTATCAATTTTCGCATTAACCCTTCCTGAGCAACTGATGCAATCATTGTACCATCTTTTTTAAAAATACTCCCCCTTGCAAAGCCTCTCGAATTTGAAGCACTTGGGCTTTCCATATCATATAATAGCCATTCATTAATAGAGAAGTCTCTATGAAACCATAATGCATGATCTAAACTTGCATAATAAGCTCTTGTTTTTGCAATTTCTTTTCTATGGGGGAGAGAGGCAGTAGCTAATAGTTGATAATCACTTACAAATGCCAAAAGTTGGTGATGGTAAGGCAGGGGCATATCAATCTTATCTTTTAGTCTTAACCAACAATGGTTAATAGGGAGAGCATTTTCGTTTCTTAAAAAAGTATTAGTTCCAACTGGCTTAAATTCAAAAACTTTTGGATGTGCCTTAAGAAAGATTTGATACCTTTCCGGTATTTCGTCTTTATACTTTTCTGCTTGTTGAAAATCATTGAGAAGTAGGTCTGGGCTTAATACATTTGGTTTGTTTATTTGGTGATTATATCCTTCTTCCTTTTTTTGAAATGAAGCAGCCATATTAAAAATTGCTCTATCTTTTTGAAAAGCTACAACTCTACGAGTTGTAAAACTACCCCCATTTCTAATTTTATCAACTTCATAAGTCACAGGTTCGTTTAAATCTCCAGGAAGTATGAAGTATCCATGCATAGAGTGCGCAAGCCTGTCTTCAGGGACAGTTTGATAGGCAGCATGAAGTGATTGACTTAAAACCTGGCCTCCAAAAATTCTTCCCCAGACAGTCCTATAATTTTGACCCTCAAACTTGTTGTCATTTATTTTCTTTAATGTAACTATTGAAATTAATTCCTCTATATCCATAAAATTATATAAAACATTTGTAAACCCCCTAAAAATCAGGATTTGATAGAATAAAGTTAATTACAATTTATTATCTTTGAGCTTAATTTAATACAAATTTTAATGAAAAAAATATTAGCTACAGCATTTCTAGCTCTAACATTTTACGCTTCAAATGCTCAGGAAATAAACTTTGTTGAATATGATTTAGAGAATGGATTGCATGTTATTCTTCATCAAGATAATTCTGCTCCAGTTGTTTCTACATCAGTTATGTATCTTGTAGGTTCGAAGGAAGAGGACAAAGGAAAAACTGGGTTTGCTCACTTTTTTGAACATGTTTTATTTACAGGTTCTAAGAATATAAAAGAGGGTGAATGGGATAAAATTGTTAATGCCAACGGGGGCTTTTACAACGCAAATACTGGACATGACAGAACATATTATTTTAATAATTTTCCTTCAAATAAACTAGAGCTTACACTTTGGATAGAATCAGAAAGAATGCTTCATCCAATAATTACAGAAAAAGCAATTAAAACTCAACAGGAAGTTGTTAAAGAGGAAAAAAGACTTAGAGAGAACCAACCATATGGTGATTTATTTAATGTAGTGTCTGAAAACTTATTCAAAGTTCACCCATATAATAACTTTATAATTGGATCAATGGATGATTTGAGTTCAGCATCTGTTGATTATTATCTAGAATTCAATAAAAAATTTCATGTTCCAAATAATGCTGCATTAGTTGTTGCTGGAGATATTGATATTGAAAAAACTAGAGATTTGATCAAAAAATATTTTAGCGATATACCTAGAGGGGTTGATATCCCTAGGGAATATCCGATGGAAGAAGAAATTACAAGCGCTATTAAAGTTGAAAGTTTTGATAAGAATATTCAAATCCCTGCCTACTTATTAGGTTATAGAACACCTGGACATAATGAAAGGGAGGCATATGTAATGGAAATGATTTCAATTTATTTAAGTAGCGGTCAAAGCTCTAAACTTTATAAAAAAATAGTTGATGAAAAGAAATTAGCACTTCAAATTAGTTCTCAAAATCTTTCTCTAGAGGATTATGGTGTATACTTTATTTTTAGTCTTCCAATGGGAGATACTAATATGGAGACGATTATGAGTGAAATTGATTCAGAAATCGAATTAATGCAAACAAATTTAATTTCAGATAAAGATTTTCAAAAACTTCAAAACATAATTGAAAATAGGTTTGTGAGCTCTAATTCAACTGTAGCTGGAATTGGAAACTCACTTGCTCATAACTACTTTTTCCATGATAGTACAAATCATATAAATACTGAGCTGGATATTTATAAATCAATATCAAAAGAGGAAATAAGAATGGTTGCTAAAAAACTACTTGGAAAAAATCAAAGATTAGAACTTAAGTATTTACCTGAAAACGAATAAACTATGAAAAACATAACATACACAAGGTTTACAAGATATATTTTATTGGCTGCTTTACTTGCATCAAATTTTATTTATTCGCAGGTAGATAGAAGTCAGATCCCTCCATCAGGTCCTGATCCAGAAATTAAGTTGGGTCAACCATATGAGTATGAGTTAAGTAATGGGTTAAAGTTAATAATTGTTGAAAATAATAAGCTTCCAAGAGCATCGGTAAACTTATTTATTGATTCACAAAGTTACTCGTCTGATGGAAAAACTGGTATTGGGTCAATAACTTCTAGTCTTCTTGGTAAGGGGACAAAGAATATATTAAAAGACGATTTCATTGAAGAAATTGACTTTATGGGTTCAACCCTATCTCTATATACAACAGGTGCTTATGGATCTTCCCTTTCTAAATACTTTCCAAGAATACTTGAATTATTAGCTGATGGATTACTTAATCCTGTTTTTGATGAAGAAGAATTTAAAAAAGAAAAAGACAGACTTTTAGAGTCTATTAAAGAAAATGAAAAAAGTGTAACGAGTATAGCCAGAAGGGTTGGAGATATAATTATCTATGGAAAAAACCACCCAAATGCTGAGTATACTAGTGAATCCTCTATTAATAATATCAGTTTTAAAGATCTGGAGCCATATTTCAAAAAAAGATTTATCCCTAATAACGCTTACATGGTAATTATTGGTGATATTAAAGCTGAAGAAACTAAAGAAAGAATTCTAGATTTATTTAGTAAATGGGAAAAGGGTGAAGTTATAACAGAGGATATAACTGTAAATAATAGTTTTGACCAAACTGAAATTCATTTTATTGATATGCCAAATGCAATTCAATCGGAGATTAGATTTCAGAACTTAATAGAGATGAGAAAGAATAGTCCAGATTATATATCTCTTTTAGTTGCTAATAGAATTCTAGGAGGTGAACCTGAGAGTAGGCTTGAATCAAAAATAAGAGAAGATAAGGGATATGCATACTATGCCAGATCAAATTTTGGATCAAACAAGTATTCAAGTACAACATTTAATGCATTCACTAGTTCAAGGGCAAATGTAACAGACAGCTCTGTAATCGAGCTTTTATCAGAAATTGATAAAATAAAAAAGGTAAAAGTTGGAGGTCAAGAACTTAGTGATATTAAAGCAGCTTATTTTGGAGATTTTGTAAGAGATACAGAGTCCCCTAGTACTATTGCACAATATTCTGTTGATATCAAAATTGAAGAATTAGATAATGACTACTATAAAAATTTTATAAAAAGTGTAAATCAAGTTACTTCTGACGATATCTTTAAAGTTTCCAATAAATATTTTAATACAGATCAAGGTGCAATAATAATTGCTGGTAAAGGATCAGAATTAATTGATAAATTAGAAAACATAACATATGATGGTAAGAAATTAAATATTAATTATTATGATACAAGAGGAAACATAATTGATAAGCCAAATTACTCAATTGATGATAATGTTTCTGTTGAGTCCATTATTAACAATCATATTGATGCTATAGGGGGTAAAGAAAGACTTGTTAAAGTTGAATCTATTCAAACCTCTGGAAGTGCTAATTTAAATATGCAAGGTCAAAGTTTTGTTTTAGAATTCTATTCTATAAAAAATAATCAAAATCAATCATTATCTACAGTTAAAGCAGGAGGGATGATGGTTCAAAAAAGCGTTTTTAATAAATATCAAGGATATAATGAAGTAAATGGGCAAAGAATTCTGTTAAAAGATTCTGAACTTGAAACCGCAATCATTGACTCCGCTTTGTTCTCTGAGTTAAACTATGATTTTTCAACAATTGAATTGGTTGGGACATCAGTTATAAATAATGAAAAGGTTTATGAAATTAAAATAACAGATAGTAAAACAGAATATTATTCGATTGAGACTGGATTAAAAATAAAAGAAGTTCAGATAACAGAAGTCGATGGGAATCAAATAGTTGTTGAGACAACTATAAACAGATATGAAGAGATTAATGGAGTTTTAATCCCAAGTGAAATAAATCAAGTTACTCCTGCTCTTCCAATCCCCGGAGGAATTACTATAAAGTTTAGTAAAATTGAACTTGATGTAAAAACTTCAGATTCTGATTTTAATTAAGAGTTGAGAATCATTAACTAGAGGCACCTTTAATAGGTGCCTTTTTTTTTGTGACTAAATAGACTCCTATCAAAATTATACTTGTTCCAATAAACTGAGTTAATTTAAATTCTTCACCATCTAACAATCCCCAAAAAATTGCAACCACTGGCATTAAATAAGTAGTCGAAACTGAAAAAACTGGTGTTGAAATTGCAAGCAACTTTATATACATAACTTTTGCAACTGCTGTTCCAAAAAGAGCTAGAATAACTATGTAAATTATTGATTCTATAATTAATGGGTCAGATGCAAAATCTGAAAATGGAAAGCTAGAGAAACATAAAACAATAAATGCTGGAATAAACATAAATAAAAAGCTCATAAACACTATTCCAAGGGCAGGTATATTTGGGAGCTTATATTTTAAAACATTTGCATTGATCGCATAGCAAAACGCTGCAAGAACAATAAACATTACATATAGTAAATTAAATGATGATGATATTAACTCGTTATTTATAAGGACAATAATCCCAACAAATCCAACTATAACACCGAAAACCTGTTTTTTTAATAGTTCCTCTCCAAAAACAATAACACTAATTAACAGAGTAAAAAGTGGAGTAAGAGATACTATAACAGCAGTCACAGAACTTGCAATTTCGGTTTCTGCAAATGCAAATAGATAAGCAGGGAAAAAAGATCCCACAAAGGCTGAAAAAGCTACCCATTTCATTTTATATTTAGGAATATGCTTTAATTTTTGGTATCCAATTGGCGCTATTAAAATTGTAGTAATAATAACTCTTAAAGATCCAAGCTGAATTGGTGTTAAACCAGTAAGTCCTTTTTTAATAAGAATATATGAGCTTCCCCATATTACAGACAGTATAACTAATGTTCCCCACTTTCTAAGACTTAAGTTCACTATCTATTTATTTTTTGGGCAAAATTAATTTCACTTGTTTTATTCTTTTTTTATTTACTATTTCAACGATGAACTTAAGGGAGTCGTGAGTAATAACATGCCCCACTTTTGGAATTTTTTTAACTTTCTCTATTAAAAACCCTCCCAAAGACTCAATTTCTGTAGAAATCTCTTCAAATGATGTTGAATCTTCTAGATTAATTGCTCTGTAAAAATCTTGAAGATTAATTTTAGAATCAAATATATATGTGTAATCATCTAATTTTGAATATAAATTATCCTCTTCGTCAAATTCACCACTTATTTCCCCAAAAATTTCTTCAATGACATCTTCTAAGGTTATTATTCCAGAAGTACCTCCATATTCGTCCACAACAACACCCATATGAATTTTTTTAATTTTGAATTCAGTTAACAGATCGTCAAGTTTTTTATTTTCTGGAATATATAAAGGTTTCCTTAGTAAGGATATCCAATTAAAATCATCTTTTTCAAGATGTGGTAAAAGATCTTTAACATAAAGGATTCCTGTGATTTTATCAAGGTTCTCTTCATAAACAGGAACTCTTGAAAAACCTTTATCTATGAGATCATCAATTATATCAATGATTTTTTTATCATGTTCAAGCGCAAAAACATCTATTCTAGGGCACATTATTTGTCTTGTCTCAACATTTCCAAAGTTTACTATACCTGTAAGAATTTTTTTCTCCTCTTTGCTCGTTTCACGAGAATCGGTTAGCTCTAGAGCTTGTGAAAGTTTATCTACCGATAATTGTTTAGAGTCCTTAGCTAGATTTGATTCAAGATAAATCATAGATTTACTCATTGAAGTATTAATTAAAAATAATATATATCTGTCTAAAAAATAGATTGGATTAACCATAAATTTGGAAAATCCCAAAGGGTTTCTGTTTGCATATATTTTTGGAAGAATGTCTCCTACAAATAGAATTAACATTCCTATTAGACCTACTTCAATAATGGTCTCCAGAATAGGGCTATTTAATGAGCTCAAATATGGGTTATCAATCGAAGCAAATAATATAACAATTGCAATATTTATAAAGTTGTTAGATATTAAAATTGTAGCAAGTAATCTTTTAGGTTTTTCTAATAATAATTGAATCTTTTTTATCACTTTATTTCTGCTATCGTCTGGGATATGTGATTTCTCCAAAGAGAAAAAAGCTACCTCACAACCTGAAGTAAGAGCTGACAATACAAGAAAAATTAGGATTAAAATAATTTTAATTATCACAAAAAGCTAGAATAAATAGTTCAAAAGTTAAAATTCAAAAATTGCTTAAAATGGAAGATCATCTTCTGATTGATCAATAGATTCATTATTTGATTCAACTGAAGATTTGATCTCGACATTTGAATTAGAATCTTTTTTGGTTGAAAGAAAAGTGAATTCATCGACATTCACTTCTGTCGTATACCTATCTGCACCATCATCTCCTTGCCACTTTCTTGTTCGAAGTTTTCCTTCTACATATACTTTATCCCCTTTTGAAAGATATTTCTCGCATATTTCAGCAGCTTTGTTTCTTAGAACAATATTATGCCAATCAGTATTTGTTACCTTTTCATTTGTAGACTTATTTGTATAGGTCTGATTTGTAGCTAGTGGAAATCTAGCAAGACATCCTCCATTATCAAAATGCTTTATTTTGACGTCGTCACCAAGGTGACCTATTAGCATTACTTTATTAAGAGTTCCACTCATATAATTATATATATGGCTAATATACAAAAATAGAGTACCTAGATTAATATCTTATTAATAAAATTAGTTATTGGTACTGGAAAGTTATAGTTATTTAGATTTGGAACATCAACGCCTGAACCTGCAACTTCTATTATACCGAATTGATGAAATGTTATATTTAATTGTTGATGAGAAAGTTTATGTTTTGCTTTGTTTACATTTTGTTTTTCTTTATTTAGAGTAATATTATTAAAATTTAAAAATTTTTGAAACTCTGAATTTAAAGTAATGTCAATAATTTCTTTTTTACTTTCAATTAAAGGAAATTGAATAAGCTTGTACCATATATCTTTATGAATTCTTTTTTCAACCATTGTTTTATTATCTCTGTCAATAAAAACAAGAAAATTTAAAAATCTTTCTTTTAATTTTTTCTTTTTTGATTTAACAGGTATTATATCAACTTCTTTTTTTTGAAATGCAAGACAATTATGTTTAAAAATACAGATATCACAATCTGGATATGGCTTACAAATAAGTGCACCAAACTCCATCATAGCTTGATTAAAATCTCCAGGACTAGATGTTTTTTTTATTAATTTATTTCCAATCTCTTTAATTTTTTTTTTTGATTTTAATTTGTCAACTGGGGATTTTAAGCCTTTGTATCTTGAAATAAATCTTAAAACATTTCCATCAACAACTGCATTAAACTCATTAAAACAGATTGATGAAATTGCACTAGCTGTGTAATCACCAACACCTTTTAATTTTATTATATCAGAATACTTAGAAGGAAATGTACCATCAAAATTATTTATTATTTCCTTTGAAGACTTATGTAAATTTATTGCTCTAGAATAGTAGCCCAGACCTTTCCATACATTAAGAACATCTGACTCATTTGAAGAAGCTAGTGAATTAATTGTTGGAAATTTTGTTATAAAATTTTTATAATATTTTCGTCCTTGAACAACTCTTGTTTGCTGAAGTATTATTTCTGAAATCCAAACCCTATATGGATCTTTATTTTTTCTCCAAGGTAAATCTCTTTTATTATTTAAATACCATTTAAGTAATTGATTTTCAAAAGACATTTAATAGATTTATTTTGGTTTAATTATATAATACTAAATCACTAATTTAAAATATAAATTTATATATTTGCTAGCCTTAAAAGCTAATTGTATAACCAATATAACAGAATATGACAAAGGCAGATATTGTAAAAAATATATCGGATCAAACAGGTGTTGACAAAACTGATGTGCAAATGATCGCTGAAAAGTTTATGGATGAAATTAAAAGTTCACTCCAAAATAATAATAACGTTTATCTAAGAGGTTTCGGAAGTTTTATTATAAAAACAAGAGCAGAAAAAACAGGTAGAAATATTTCAAAAAATACTGCTGTGATAATTCCTGCTCATAATATACCATCCTTCAAACCTTCTAAAACTTTTGTCAAATCTGTAAAACAAAACGTTCCAATTAGCTAATTTTAAAATTAGATATATATGCCTAGCGGTAAAAAAAGAAAAAGACACAAGGTTGCTACTCATAAGCGAAAAAAGAGAGCGAGAGCAAACCGACATAAGAAAAAATAGTGTTCGGAATTACACTTAAAACATTCCAAGTTCTTTGAAATAACGTATAACGAAAGTTATAATATTATTGAATAATGTTTAACCTTTCTACTTTAAAGTAGAAATAATACTTATAACAGTGAAAAAAGAATTGATTGTAAGATCAAACTCAAATACTGTTGATTTTGCGATGCTTAACGAAGGAAGACTAGTTGAGCTTGATAAAGAAGTAGGTAAAAACAAATTTTCTGTAGGTGATATTTTTGTTGCAAAAATTAGAAAAACCATTCCTGGATTAAATGCTGCATTTGTTAATGTAGGACATGAAAAAGATGGTTTTTTGCATTATCATGACTTAGGGCCAAAATTATTATCATTATCTAAATTCGTAGATCAAATTGATACTAAGAAAGTAAAATCTTTTTCTTTTAATAAGTTTAATTTTGAAAAAGATATTCCTAAAAACGGTCTTATTAAGGATTGTCTAAAAGCAAAACAGACAACTTTAGTACAAATTATAAAAGAACCAATATCAACCAAAGGTCCTAGACTAAGCTCTGAGATTTCATTAGCTGGAAGGTACATGGTTTTGATTCCCTTTTCCGAGAGAATCTCAATTTCACAAAAAATTAAAAGTCAAGATGAGAAAAAAAGACTAAAAAACTTAGTTAAGAATATTAAACCAAAAGGTTTTGGAGTAATCATTCGAACTGTAGCAAAAAATAAATCTGTTAGTGAGCTGGAGGGAGATCTAAAAGATCTAATTCTAAGATGGAAAAGACTTTGTATAAATTTCAGTAAGTCCGATTCCTATCCAACAAAGATTTTAGGAGAGATAAATAGAACAACGTCAAAATTAAGAGATGTATTTGATGACTCTTTTTCAAATATCTATCTTGATGATCCTAATTTACATAGTGAAATTAGAGACTATATAAAGCTTATTGCTCCTAAAAAATCATCTATTGTTAAACTATATAAAGGTGTAACTCCAATTTTTGAAAAATATGGAGTTGAGAGACAAATTAAATCTTCATTTGGAAGAACCGTATCTATGCAAAAAGGTGCGTATCTAATAATTGAACATACAGAAGCTCTTCATGTAATTGATGTAAACAGCGGAAACAGATCAAATAAGTCAAAGACACAAGAAGAGACTGCCATGGAAGTAAATTTAATTGCATCTGCAGAAATTGCCAGGCAACTAAGATTGAGAGACATGGGAGGAATTATTGTTATAGATTTTATAGATTTAACAAAAAGAGAGAACAGAAAGAAATTGTTTGATCACTTTTGTTCAGAAATGGCAAAAGATAGAACTAAACATAAGATTCTACCTCCAAGCAAATTTGGATTGATTCAAGTCACTAGGCAAAGAGTAAGACCTGAAATGAATATCAAAACTAAAGAACCTAATCCAAATAAAGACCTCGAAGTAGAAGCACCTATTTTACTTGTAGATAAAATCAACACAGAACTTAACAATATAGTTAAGAATTCGCGCTATAAAAAAGGGACAATATATTTACATGTTCACCCATTTGTAGCAGCGTATATAAATAAAGGTCTATTTTCATTAAAAAATAAGTGGAGTTTTCAGTATAAGAGAATTATAAAAATTATACCTAGAGACTCATACTTATACCTTCAGTATAATTTAACTAATGATAAATCAAAAATTTTAAGATAAAATATTACTAAAACCGTTTAGAAATTCTAAGCGGTTTTTTTTATATTATAATATGGAATCTTCAATAAAAAATAAAATTGAACATTATTGTGCTTACCAAGAAAGATGTCATTATGATGTAAGCTCTAAATTAAATAAACTTGGTGTTTTTGGAGATGAGGTTGATGAGTATGTCTGTTATTTAATTGATAAAAACTTTTTATCTGAAACTAGATTTACCGAAGCATATGTTAGAGGTAAATTTAATTATAACAACTGGGGTAAGATAAAAATAGCAAGAGAGTTAAAATCTAAGAAAATTTCTGATTGGAATATTGAAAACGCACTAAATCAAATTAGCAACAAAGATTATACAGAAAAATTAAAAGTGCTTTGTGCAAAACAGATTAAATCAAGTGATAAAAACAAGTTTGAGTTAAAAAACAAAATAATTAGAAGCTTATCTTATAAGGGGTGGGAAGTTGATTTAATAGTTGTTTATCTTAATCAACTAATAAAGTAACTTGATTATTGTTCATTTCAACTGTCCCTGATTCAATGTCAAGTGTTGTCTCCTTATCACCAAATTCAAATTTATCTTTGACTTTAGCCTCTATAGACAATTTCCCCTTAATTTTAACCTTGCCTTTAGTAAGTGTAGAAACTATCGGAGCGTGATTATTTAAAACCTGAAAATCACCATAAGATCCAGGGAAAAGTACTGATTCTACTTCTCCTTTAAATAAGGTTTGCTGTGGAGTAATAATTTCTAAATACATTATTATTTAGTTTCAGCTAACATTTTCTCTCCAGCTTCTATAGCTTCCTCAATTGTTCCTTTAAGGTTAAAAGCTGCTTCTGGAATGTGATCAAGCTCACCATCCATTATCATATTAAATCCTTTAATAGTATCCTTGATATCAACAAGTGCGCCAGGTATCCCTGTAAATTGCTCTGCAACATGGAATGGTTGAGAAAGGAATCTTTGAACCCTTCTAGCTCTTGCAACTGCTAATTTATCTTCTTCTGAAAGTTCTTCCATACCCAAAATAGCAATTATATCCTGAAGCTCTTTGTATCTTTGAAGTAATTCTTTAACTCTTTGCGCACAACTGTAATGATCATCACCTAAAATTTCTGGTGTTAATATTCTAGAAGTTGAATCAAGAGGGTCAACGGCTGGATAAATTCCAAGCTCAGCTATTTTTCTTGATAAAACTGTTGTAGCGTCAAGGTGGGCAAAAGTTGTAGCAGGAGCAGGATCTGTTAAATCATCTGCAGGGACATACACTGCTTGAACAGAAGTAATCGAGCCATTTTTTGTTGATGTAATTCTTTCTTGCATTACTCCCATCTCAGTTGCAAGCGTAGGTTGATATCCCACAGCCGAAGGCATTCTTCCAAGGAGTGCTGAAACCTCAGAACCAGCTTGAGTAAACCTAAAAATATTGTCCACAAAGAATAATACATCTTTTCCTTGTCCGTCAGCTCCACCATCTCTAAAATATTCTGCAATAGTAAGACCTGACAATGCAACTCTAGCTCTAGCTCCAGGAGGTTCATTCATTTGCCCAAAAACAAAAGTTGCTTTTGATTCTAATAATGCTTTTTTATCAACTTTACTAAGATCCCATTCACCCCTTTCCATCGATTTTTGAAACTCTTCACCATAATTAATAATTCCCGATTCTATCATTTCTCTAAGGAGATCATTTCCCTCTCTAGTTCTCTCTCCAACACCTGCAAAAACTGATAAACCACCATGCCCCTTAGCAATGTTGTTGATAAGTTCCTGAATTAGTACGGTTTTTCCTACCCCAGCTCCTCCAAATAGTCCAATCTTTCCTCCTTTTGCATAAGGCTCAATTAAGTCAATAACTTTAATCCCGGTAAATAAAACTTCAGTTGAAGTTGATAACTGGTCAAATGCTGGAGCTTCTCTATGAATTGACATCCCATCATCTTCAGTTTTTGGTAGAACCTCAAGTCCATCAATAGGATCTCCAACTACATTAAATAATCTTCCATAAACATCCTTTCCAATAGGCATTTGTATAGAGTTTCCTGTAGCAACAGCTTCAGTTCCCCTACTCAAACCATCCGTTGAATCCATTGAAATTGTTCTAACTATATTTTCTCCTACATGAGACTGAACTTCTAAAACCAGGGTTTTACCATTCTCTTTCTTAATTTCAAGAGAATCATAAATCTCTGGAAGTGAACTATCTTTTGATGAGAATTCAACATCGACAACCGCTCCAATTACTTTTGAAACTTTACCTATATTTTTTGACATTTTTTATGTTTATAAAATTAAAGTGCAAATATATGTTCTTGGATTAAAAATTAAAAGTTAAT
>ERZ802827.305-NODE-305-length-26051-cov-48.2606_pt1 | contig 26051 bp, 20 predicted proteins | sample MGYA00345652_ERZ802827 | MGnify/ENA primary metagenome ERZ802827 (study PRJEB30503, sample SAMEA104212372) | marine metagenome | biome: Westerlies Biome; feature: [SRF] surface water layer (ENVO:00010504) within the epipelagic zone...; material: water... | reverse complement strand
CTGCTGATGTCGGTTTACTTTTTACGACTGCCATGACCTATACCCCTTAATTGATTGTCGCGAAGTCAATCTCTTGACCTTGCGCCAAACGTACGTAAGCCTTCTTCCAGGTCGGCTTGGTCGTCATACCAAAACGGTTACGCTTTGACTTACCTTTGACCCGCAATGTTTTGACGTCGTCAACCGATACCTTGAAAAGCTGCTCCACTGACTGCTTGATCTCAGCCTTGGTCGCGTCAATGGCCACTCGGAAGACATACTGGTTGTTCGTATCTGCGAGAATCGCCGCCTTCTCTGATACGTGAGGCCCCATCAAGATCTGAAATACACGCTCCTGATTCATGCCAATGCCTCCTCAAACTTCTTCACCGCATCGACGGTAATGATTACCTTCTCGTGCGCTATCAGGCTTACAGGATCGACACCCTCAACATCACGAACGTCTACTTTGTGCAAGTTCCGCGAAGCCAGATACAGGTTTTGATCCACCTCTGACGAGACAATCAACACATTTTCCAATCCGTAGCCTTTGAGCTCCTCAACCAGCAGCTTGGTCTTGGGCTGCTCAAGACTCATGCTCTCCACAACCACTAACCGCTCGCTGCGGGCTAATTCAGACAGAATGGAGCGCATCGCAGAGCGATACATCTTCTTATTAACCTTCTGGCTGTGATCCTGAGGCGACGCTGCAAACGTGACGCCACCGGCACGCCAAATTGGCGAGCGAATGGTGCCAGCCCGCGCGCGGCCTGTGCCCTTTTGGCGCCATGGCTTTTTACCGCCACCGGCAACCGCTGAACGATTTTTCTGAGCACGCGTGCCTTGACGGGCACCGGCTAAAAAGGCTGTCACCACTTGGTGAATCAGTGCCTCATTGTAGTCGCGGGCAAATGTCGCTTCCGAGACCTCAACTGTGCCAGGCTTCTTTTTACCAGGCTTAACTACGCTTAATTCCACAGTAAGCCTCCTTATCTACGCGACTTGGTCGTCGGACGAACAATCACATCGCCACCAGGAGCTCCGGGAACCGCGCCTTTAATAAGGAGCAGGTTGCGCTCAGCGTCCACCTTGACGATCTCCAAACCTTGCGTGGTGACACGCTCGGCACCCATATGACCGGCCATTTTCTTGCCCTTGAACACGCGCCCGGGCGTTTGGCACTGGCCTAGCGAACCAGGAGCTCGGTGTGACAACGAGTTACCGTGCGTTGCGTCTTGCATACTGAAGTTCCAACGCTTAACACCGCCCTGGAAGCCCTTACCTTTGGACTGTCCTGCGACATCAACCTTTTGGCCCTGCTCAAATCTCGCAACAGTCAGCTCAGCACCCAGCTCAAAAGACTCGTCAGAGCCATCTAAACGGAACTCCCAGAGACCTACACCCGCTTCAACGCCTGCGGCGGCAAAGTGTCCTGCTTCTGGCTTGCTAACTTTTGAGGCCTTGCGGTTTCCCGCTGTGACCTGAATTGCACGATACCCATCGGTATCTTGCTCTTTGATTTGAGTGACGCGGTTTGGAACTACTTCCACTACGGTCACTGGTACTGATACGCCGTCTTCGGTAAACACTCGTGTCATACCTGATTTACGGCCGACTATTCCCACAGTCATGGTACTAACCTCTCCGTGTACGGGGCTTAACCCTCTATGGCCGAGTAATTTTCTTACTCGTTACACACCCAGCGAACTGGGCAGGCTTACTTTAAATTGTCACTATCCCAAGCTGATTTGGACTTCTACGCCCGCAGCTAGATCTAGCTTCATCAACGCGTCAACGGTCTTTTCCGTTGGCTCGATAATGTCCATGAGTCGCTTGTGTGTGCGAATCTCGTATTGATCTCGCGCATCCTTGTTCACGTGAGGTGAGACAAGAATAGTGAACTTTTCCTTCTTCGTTGGAAGCGGGATAGGTCCGCGCACCTGCGCACCTGTTCGGCGAGCAGTCTCGACGATTTCCTGAGTGGAAGCGTCGATGAGTTTGTGATCGAACGCCTTGAGGCGAATTCGAATACGTTGATTCTGCACAAGCAATCTCCTAAAAAGCCGGTATCCGCTGAGGGATCCCGAAAAAAGAGTGCGAAGTCTAGGGGCGAGGCAGGGGACTGTCAACTGCAATTTACTGTCAGTTATTACCGTTTCGATATCTTTGCCAACACAAAAAAACGGGCCTTAAGACCCGTCCTTTAAAACCCAAGTGGCGATGCTATGCCAATCTTATTGGCAGATCTCGGACGCGCCTGCCGGTCGCGGCAAAAACGGCGTTGCCAATGGCGGGCGCCACAGGTATCAGAGGCGGCTCACCCAAACCACTTGGGAAAGCAGTGCTATCGACAAACTTGATATCGAGATCGGGCACATCACTCATACGCAAGGGCGTGTATCGGTCAAGATTTTGCTCCGATACCTCTCCCGCCGCAAAAGCTGCGCCTTCGTGTAGAGCCAAGCTGACGCCCCACAAGGCAGCGCCCTCTGCTTGCGCCATTGCGCCATCTGGATTGACGACAGTGCCAACATCAATTGTCTGCCACAGCTTTTTCAACGAAATATCACCAGAGCTTGGATCGATCGCCACGTGTGCGACACAGGCGACCCAAGTCGGCATACCGCGTTCTTGACCGTGGCCCACGGCGACACCTAGACCCTCATGAGGCGGCATCTCACGCCCCCAGTCTGCACGAGCGGCAACGTCTTTGAGGACTGCAGCAAGTCGCGTAGCACCGCCAACGGTACTCCCGTCCCCGCCGGCATTTTTCCCGCGACCATCCAAGAGCGCTAACCGCATCGCTACTGGGTCTCTGCCCTGCTTCGCGGCAACTTCATCCAAGAAGCTCTCGACACCCCAGCTAATCCATCCGGGACCGACCGCGCGTAACCACCCGGGCAAAAAGGTTGCCTGTGCCAGCTCATTGTTAATCGCCCTGACTCGGTGCGACGGCAAACTATACCAATGGTCTGCACCACTAATGGAAAAACCATCAAACTGGCCCTTACCGTCAATACCGGTGCCAAGAAATCCCGGTGCCATGCTCTTTGTCGGCCAACCTGCAACCGCCGCATGATCGATGCCGGACAGATTGCCGTCGCCATCAAACGATGCCGCAAGCGTACACACTGATGGCGATCTCACACAATCAAACCGGCTGTCAGTTGCGCGATCAAATATCAACTTCACAGGCCGACCCAGCGCCCGCGCGGCTAAGGCAGCCGGGATCATTTGATCACCAAACAAGCGCCGACCATAGCCACCACCTAGATAGTATTGATGAATGACAATATCCGTCTCAGGCATCTCTAGTGCTTGAGCTAATACCGGCAAAATCAACGATTGCCATTGGTTACCCGCATGAATATGACAGCGTCCCTGCGCGTCAAACTCGACCAGGGCATTTTGCGGCTCCATCGTAAAATGTAGGGCGGTACTGGTGGTGTAGGTGGCTGCTAGGGTATCCGCTGCATTGGTTGTGGCCGCGGCAATATCGCCTTCATTGACGTACAGCGTTCCGACAGTTGGGTCTGCCGCCAACCGAACCCCCTCGGCAATGAGATCTGCCTCACTGACCGAGGCCGTAGGGCCCGAGGCCCAATCGACCGAAACCGCCTTAACCGCCTTCAGTACCGCAGGCATTGTCTCGGCTGCCACGACGACGCAGCCCTGCACTGTCTCGCTAGGGTCATTTATGCGGAGGGCCCCAATATAACCGTCGATGGTCTTTGCTGCAGACTCGTCAATTGACAAAACAGTGCTGCCATAGCGAGTGGGTGGCAGTAGCGGCATGGCATAAGCCATGCCCGGCAATGCGGCATCGACCCCATACACCGCTGAGCCTTCTGCTTTTTCTGCAACATCTCGATTTCTCAGATCGCGGCCTATGATTCTGCGATCGGCCGGACTCTTAACTGGCATGGCGGCCAATTCATCTTCTGAGATAGTGCGCGACAGGTCACCGTTGCTAATAATTTGTGCAAACGTCAGCGACTTTTCTCCTGATGTAACCACGCCATCTTCAGCACTGCAGGACTCCGGGGAAACGCCCAATAGTTTTGCGGCCGCATCAATAAGAACCGTTCGTCCCGCTGCGCCAGCTTGGGAGAGAGCCGTAAAGGATGTGTGCACAGACCAAGATCCGCCGGTCACCATGACACCCCACTTTGGATCTGTATCAACATGCGTAAAGGAAACCTTGGACCAGTCGGCACCCAGCTCATCGGCGATAATCTGCGCCAACGACGTCCCCACGTGCTGACCCATTTCTGCTCGCACGATGTTAATCAGCACCTCACCTGCACCGTTAATCTCAAACCAAATCGTGGGCGAGAAGACTCTCGACAAATCGCCGCTGGCCATCGCTTGCGTGGCCTGCTCCGAGCTACACCCTGCGACCAACGAACCCATGCCCATCATGAGTGATGAGCCAGCAACACCCGCAATAAATGAACGTCTGGAGATACCCTGAGAATACTTCTTCATGACATAACCTCCCCACTCGCGGCAGTCTTAATTGCGCGCTTAATTCGTGGATAGGCCATACACCGACAGAGGTTACCATTCATCGCCTCAGTGATCTGATCATCGGAAGGATTCGGGTTGGTTTCTAACAGGCCTGCCGCCTGCATGATTTGACCCGACTGGCAGTAACCGCACTGGGGCACCTGTGCCTGGGTCCAGGCCGTCTTCAACGCCTCACCGACAGGTGTTGCCAGTCCCTCAATCGTCGTCACAGATTTTCCAGCGACAGATCCAACGGGGGTGACACAGGATCGCATCGGCTGACCGTCAATGTGTACAGTGCAAGCACCACATTGCGCAATGCCACAACCAAACTTCGTGCCCCGCAACGTTAACTCTTCGCGCAACACCCATAGTAATGGCGTGTCAGCGTCACTGCTCGCAGTCACGACCTCGCCGTTTAACATGAAATCAACCATTGCGACCTCGCTCTTTATGCTCGTTTGATTCGGAAACTCATTGCAGAAGTTGTATCAGAATCTCCGAATATTGCAAAAAATTTGGTCAGCCATACTCTGTCGTGACCTTGCCAAGGAGCCAGAATACAAACTGTAACGCAGACCAGAACGCAGACCGGGACACAGGCCGGGACACAGACCGGGACACAGGCCAGGACACAAAAAAGCTGTTATTTTAAGAAGCCAGCAGCCCTGGGGATGGAAGCGTGAAGAAAAAGCGCGACGTAGGATGTTGCGGAGGTGGGCGAATAGGCTAGCGGAGAAACGAGCAGACTTTAAATGGCAGATAAATCCAGAAATGGCAGATAAATCCAGCGTGCTTGCTATCAAGCCTAGGTGTCTGTCTCGCAAGAATCTGAGTCACGAGAAAAAATAACGCCTGCCAAATGCTCCCGCTTGATCGGCTTTTCAACATGCCCGGCAAAACCTGCAGATCCAAAGGGCCGCTGAGCAGTCGCATCAAAATTGGCTGTCACTGCGACCACCAGAGCATCTGAGTTAACGCCGTGAGCTTTTGCATCCGATATTGCTCTGGTTGCTGCCAGGCCGTCCATGACTGGCATCTGGATATCCATAAAAACGTAGTCGAATATATCAGCTCGGAAGGCCTCTACTGCCTGCTCGCCATTCTCCGCCTCAACGAAGTCGACGAAACCCAAGGTCTTCAGCATGGCAATTAAAACCATGCGGTTAACCGCCGAATCATCGACGATCAAACCTCGTTTACCGCGGTCACCTGCACGAATGTTCTCGGTTGGTTCGGCATCAGCCTCGATTCCCACTTCGGCGCTTTCTAACCACTCACCCAATGGCATATCGTCGCTGACTGGCACTGTCAGAGAAAGGATGCAGGTCGTTCCCACGCCAACTTCAGAGCGCACTACCAAGCTGCCTCCTAATTGCTCCGCCATAAGCTTGGACATAGGTAGTCCGGTTGGCAGATCCATTCCACTGTGCCTAGACTCTTGGGCAGCCCAAATCGGAACACTGCCGATAGACTCGATAACATCAGCTGACATTCCTGACCCTTGGTCAGTGACAATGAAATCGATCGCTACTGAATCATCGCTACTGACATCATCGCGAAGCTCGCATGTCAACGATCGATCTAACCGAGGTTCAATGCGAAGGCTGACAGTGCCACGATCACTGTGCTGAATGGCATTATTCAACAGCTCAGCTACGAGGGCGGATAACCGACGGACATCAACCTCGATGGCCGCGGGCACTCCGTCAGCGACGACGACTTCCAGTGCTAAACCTTTAGCGTTTGCGCGACTGGAGAGGCTCGATTCCCATGAGGTTGCTAACACGTCGACAGTGCATCGCTCCCTAACACCCGTGTGCTCAACAGCGCGCTGGCCATCCGACAGGGACAAAAGTCGCTCCACCCGCTCGGTCAGAATCTGCGAACACTCCATCGCGGTTTGCAGATATTTAATTGACTCGGTTCGTCGCTCATCCGCCAGCAAGATGGGTAGGATACCGCTGATACCATTTAACGGCGTTTTGAGCTGATGCGAGACATTTGTCAGCAAAACGTTTTTCGCCAGAAGTGCAGTCTCCATCCTGTTAAATGCCAATGCGTACTGGTATAGCAACCATGCAATAAGGTACATAACCGCGAGATAAAATGCCGTTGCAATAGTGGTGGCAAACAGCGAATAGCCAAGGACAACCGGGCCGTACACGACGCAGTGCAGCCCGCACAGATAGAGCATACTCGCTACCAATCTGAACATCGCTTCACGTAAAGGAAAAACAAACAGCAAAACACAAGCCAGTGGGGAGACCAGGGCAAACGCAAGACCAAGTTGTATCTCACGAAAAACAACAACAGTGGCGCCGGCTATCATAATTACGGATACATTGAACAAGCGCCGCCTAACCGATTTAGTTCCGCGGGTATTTTTCAAGGCGAACAAGACAACCGGTACAAACAATATGGGCAGCCAAGAGCCCTCGACTATCCCGCGGATTAACGCTGAAAATCCCCCAAAAACGGCGACCCATGCGGTGGCTTTTGCGGCGACAGCGGCGAAACGATCTAGGGTCTTTGGCGGCAGCGATGTGGCGTTAACGGATAGTCGATCCAAGTCCCAGCTTAGAAATATACTCAATCTCGATATGGCAGATTTAGCCATCAGAGCCTCCTGAAGCAACAGTGGATTTGTTGCGACGGGTCGCTGCGATAGGGAAGGTAAACGTAAACATGCTTAAGGCCGGTGAGGACGATCAGCCAGAGTAATTCTTGGAGATGATGGCTTGCGCGACATTGGTCGGTGCCTCCGCATAACGTGCGAACTCCATGGTATAGGTCGCGCGACCTTGTGTGGCAGAGCGCAGGTCGGTCGCGTAACCGAACATCTCCGCAAGAGGCACATCAGCATCGACAATTTTACCCGCTGAACTGTCGCTCATCCCCAAAATCAATCCCCGGCGACGATTGAGATCTCCAACCACGTCACCCATATTCATCTCAGGTGTTACAACCTCGACCTTCATGATGGGCTCAAGCAGCACAGCACCACCATCGTCAGCCAGTTTCTTGGTCGCCATGCTCGCCGCTATTTTAAACGCCATTTCATTGGAGTCGACATCGTGAAATGAGCCGTCGTACAGCGTTGCCTTTAAACCGAGCAATGGGTAACCCGCAAGCACGCCGTTCTGCATCTGCTCTTCGATTCCCTTAGTCACCGCCGGAATGTACTCTCGTGGCACGCTGCCGCCTACAATGTCATTAACGAATTCGAGACCATCCGCACCCTCGTCTTCCGCGGGCTCAAACCGTATCCAGACGTGACCGTATTGACCCCGTCCACCCGATTGGCGGACGAACTTACCCTCAATTTCGGCTGTGTTGCGGATTCGCTCCCGATAGGCCACCTGGGGCTTACCAATATTGGCCTCGACACTGAACTCACGCCGCATACGATCGATAATAATATCGAGGTGCAACTCACCCATACCGGAGATGATAGTTTGACCCGTCTCCTCGTCCGTTTTGACGCGAAAGGAGGGGTCTTCTTGCGCAAGTTTGGACAATGCCAGTGACATCTTTTCTTGATCTGCTTGAGACCGAGGCTCTACCGCGACCGATATCACCGGCTCGGGAAACTCCATGCGCTCTAAAATGACGGCCTTGTGAGCGTCGCACAAGGTATCACCAGTCGTAACATCTTTAAGACCAATGGCGGCGGCAATATCACCTGCGAAAACTTCCTTGATCTCTTCTCGACTGTTGGCATGCATCTGCACCATTCGCCCTACACGCTCTTTTTTCGCCTTCACCGAATTGAATACAGCATTGCCAGATTCGAGCTTGCCCGAGTAAACCCGAAAAAATGTCAGCGTTCCGACGTAAGGGTCTGTAGCAATTTTAAAGGCCAGAGCAGAAAACGGCTGATCATCCGCCGACTCACGCGCCACGAGGGTCTCGCCGTCCAGCTCAGTGCCCTCGATGGCCTTGACCTCGGTGGGCGACGGTAAGTACTCAACCACCGCATCTAGAACCGCCTGCACACCCTTGTTTTTAAATGCGCTACCGCCCAATACTGGCACAATCTCATTGGCGAGCGTTCGGGCGCGAATGCCCTCTTTGATCTGCGACTCAGACAGCTCACCTGTCTCGAGGTAGGCATCCATCAGCTCATCGTTTGCTTCGGCAGCGATCTCAATGAGGTACTCTCGCATCTCACTGCACTGGTCGACCAGGTCATCCGGGACCGGCTCGTATTCAAACGTGATACCGCGATCGTCTTCATTCCAGACAATCGCCTTGTTCTTAATCAGATCAATGACGCCGACGAACCCCTCTTCGGCACCAATTGTCATTTGAATCGGCACAGCGGTGCAGTCAAGACGATCGCGGAGCTGCTCTACAACCTGCATGAAATCTGCGCCCGCGCGGTCCATCTTGTTGATGAATACCATGCGGGGCACTTGATATTTGTTAGCCTGACGCCAGACCGTTTCGGTTTGGGGCTGAACACCCGAGGAGCCACAGAGCACAACAACTGCCGCATCAAGGACCCTGAGCGAGCGCTCTACTTCAATGGTGAAATCTACGTGCCCTGGCGTATCGATAATATTGATTCGATACTCATCGAACTGACTATCCATCCCTCGCCAAAAGCAGGTGGTGGCAGCTGATGTAATAGTAATACCGCGCTCTTGCTCCTGCTCCATCCAATCCATGGTCGCAGCGCCATCATGTACCTCACCAATTTTGTGAGACACACCGGTATAAAAAAGAACGCGTTCGGTTGTAGTGGTCTTTCCGGCATCGACGTGGGCGCAAATCCCGATGTTGCGATAGCGGTTAATCGGGGTCTTGCGGGCCACGTGGATACCTTGTCGCTGCAGTCAGCGAAATTAGAATCGGAAGTGCGAGAAGGCCTTGTTGGCTTCTGCCATGCGGTGCACGTCTTCGCGCTTCTTCACCGCATTACCTTTACCTTGAGCGGCATCGAGGATTTCACCCGCCAAACGCTGACGCATAGACTTTTCACCGCGGTTTCGGGCGTAGTCAACCAACCAACGCATGGACAATGCGATACGGCGAGCAGGACGCACCTCTACTGGAACCTGGTAGGTGGCGCCGCCAACGCGTCGCGACTTTACCTCAACCATGGGTGCAATATTTTCTAGCGCCTCATCGAATAACTCGATGGGATCGCGCTTGGTGCGCTCTTCGACCAGAGTCAGTGCTCCGTAAACGATGGACTCTGCGACTGATTTTTTACCGCTGATCATCACGTGGTTCATGAACTTGGCGAGGGTTGTATTCCCGTACTTGGGATCGGGAATAACATCACGCTTGGCAATAACGCGTCTTCTTGGCATGTTTCTCTCTCTTCTTCAGGTGATGCAGCCACGTTCGGACTGCCCTTACTGTCACACAAAGTGACCTTATGACTGACTTTCAGCCTAATTACTTAGGTCGTTTCGCACCGTACTTTGAACGACCTTGGCGACGGTTCGCGACCCCTGAGGTATCGAGACTCCCGCGGACAGTGTGATAGCGAACACCGGGTAGATCTTTGACTCGACCACCACGGATTAGGACAACACTGTGCTCCTGAAGGTTGTGACCTTCACCACCAATGTACGAAGATACTTCAAAGCCGCTGGTTAAACGCACACGGCATACTTTGCGCAGTGCTGAGTTTGGCTTTTTTGGTGTCGTTGTATAAACACGGGTGCATACGCCCCGCCGCTGTGGACATGCCTGCAATGCGGGCACGCCACTCTTTACTACTTTACGCTTGCGCGGCTTTCGCACCAGCTGGTTGATTGTTGCCATTCGGCCTTAACTCCAAGTCGTTAAGAGCACCCACGTTGGGGTGCCATAAAAAAGAGCGCGAAGTCTAATGACGGGGCGATGCCCAGTCAAGCTCGCGCGGTTCAATTACTCTGTATCGTCACCACTGCTAACGACATTCTCTAACTCAGCCGCAAGTGCATCCGCTAGATCATCAGTCGCGCTCGCTTTCTCAAGTTCTTCTGCGAAGCTCTCCGAGAACTCCTCAGCAGACATCTGAATGCTCACGTCGCTGTCCGCTAACCGCTTGCGGCGACGCTCCTCGTGGTATGCCAAGCCTGTACCCGCTGGAATCAGGCGACCCACGATGACGTTCTCTTTCAGACCACGGAGGTAGTCTCGCTTGCCCGTCACTGCAGCTTCGGTCAGTACGCGAGTTGTTTCCTGGAATGATGCAGCAGAGATGAAGCTCTCTGTAGCCAGAGACGCCTTGGTAATACCGAGAAGCTCGCGCTCGACGGATGGCCGAACCAGACCCGCGGCGTCCAAACGATCACATTCTTCTAGGTAGGCGTTCCACTCGATTTGCTCGCCCTTGATGAAGCTGGACTCGCCTGCCGATGCGACATTGGCTTTGCGCAACATCTGGCGAACAATCACCTCGATGTGCTTGTCGTTGATTTTCACGCCCTGCAGTCGATAGACCTCTTGAATCTCGTTAACAATGTACTTAGCGAGTTCAGGGATGCCTTTCAAACGCAGGATATCATGTGGACTTAGCGGCCCCTCAGAAACCACCTCACCTTTCTCAACTTGCTCGCCTTCGAAGACGGACAACTGGCGCCACTTCGGGATCAGCTCCTCGTAGTGATCAGACCCATCGGACAAGGTCTTACCGTCGGTTGGCGTGATTACCAGGCGACGCTTACCTTTCGTCTCCTTACCAAAGCTCACCGTGCCCGAAATTTCGGCGAGGATGGCCGGCTCTTTCGGCTTGCGCGCTTCGAATAGATCGGCAACCCGTGGCAGACCACCCGTGATATCTCGCGTTTTCGAGCCCTCTTGTGGAATACGCGCGATAATGTCACCGACTTCAACCGTGACACCGTCCTCCAAGTTCACCATGGCAGAGGCCGGTAAGAAGTAGTGTGCCGGCACATTGGTACCCGCCAGACACAACTCATTACCCGAATCGTCAACCAACGTTACTGCAGGGCGTACATCCTTACCTGCACTGGGTCGCTCGCCCGGATCCATGACCGAAATACTCGACAGACCCGTAAATTCATCGGTCTGCCGCTTGATGGTAACGCCCTCTTCCATACCGCTGAGCTTCACGATACCCGCCACTTCCGTGACGATTGGGTGTGTGTGTGGATCCCAGGTCGCCACGACATCGCCCGCAGTAACGGGAGAGTCGTCACCCACCTTAATGACAGCGCCATAAGGCACTTTGTAACGCTCACGCTCGCGACCAACGCTGTCCATGACCGATAGCTCACCGGAGCGAGACACCGCAACCAATGAACCGTCGGCACGCCCAACCACTTTCATGTTGTGCAGACGAACCGTACCGTCTGAATTGACCTGAATGTTGTCCTGAGCCGCCTGACCCGAGGCAGCACCACCGATGTGGAAGGTACGCATTGTTAGCTGCGTGCCTGGCTCCCCGATCGACTGCGCCGCTACCACGCCAATGGCTTCGCCTAAATTCACCTGATGGCCGCGACCAAGGTCACGTCCGTAACAGGTAGAACAAATACCGTAACGTGTTTCACATGTGATCGGTGAACGAACCAAAATTTCATCGATACCCATCTCTTCGATCTTCAGCATCCACAGTTCATCGACCAGTGTGCCAGCGGGAACCAACACCTCATCTGAACCAGGTTTGACCACATCAGCCGCGACAATTCGACCCAAAACACGGTCGGCCAGAGACTCGATGATGTCGCCACCGTCGATGACCGGTGTCATCAGCAGACCACGTTCAGTGCCGCAATCTTGCTCGACCACAACGACATCCTGAGCGACATCCACAAGCCGACGCGTCAGGTAGCCCGAGTTAGCAGTCTTGAGTGCCGTATCGGCCAATCCCTTTCGAGCGCCGTGGGTTGAGATGAAGTACTGCAGTACGTTCAGACCTTCCCGGAAGTTGGCTGTGATCGGCGTCTCGATGATTGAGCCATCTGGCTTGGCCATGAGACCACGCATACCAGCCAGCTGACGAATCTGGGCGGGTGAACCTCGCGCGCCTGAGTCCGCATACATGAACACAGAGTTGAAGGAATCCTGCTGCTCTTCCTCGCCGTCCCGGTTAATCACCGTTTCGGTTGACAGGTTGGTCATCATTGCCTTGGCAACTTGCTCGTTAGTTCGCGACCAAATATCGATCACTTTGTTGTACTTTTCGCCCTGAGTTACCAAACCTGCACCATACTGGCGCTCAATCTCCACAACCTCAGCTTCCGCACGGTCGATGAGCTCCGTCTTCGCATCGGGGATTACGAAATCGTTAACACCGATGGAGGATCCGGATTTCGTAGAATACTCGTAACCCGTGTACATCAACTGGTCAGCAAAAATACAGGTTTGCTTAAGGCCTACTGCGCGATAGCACTGGTTGATAACTTTCGAGATCGCTTTCTTAACCATCGTTCGATTGATTAAGTCATAGGACAAGCCATCAGGCACAATATTCCAAAGCAGAGCACGACCCACAGTAGTGTCCACAATTCGGGTGCGGGCTACTGCAGCAGCGCCATAATCGATAACTTCCTCATGGATTCGGACTTTTACTCGCGCCTGCAAATCGACAGCGCCGCTTGCATAGGCACGCGATACCTCTTTCGTGTCCGCAAAGACCATGCCCTCGCCCGTAGCGTTAATACGCTCGCGAGTCATGTAATAAAGTCCCAGCACCACATCCTGCGACGGCACGATGATCGGATCACCCGATGCCGGTGACAAGATGTTGTTAGTGGACATCATCAACGCACGCGCTTCGAGCTGTGCTTCCAGCGTGAGCGGTACGTGAACCGCCATTTGGTCGCCATCGAAGTCCGCGTTGTAAGCCGCACACACGAGCGGGTGTAACTGAATCGCCTTACCTTCAATCAACACAGGCTCGAACGCCTGAATGCCTAGGCGGTGCAAGGTCGGTGCTCGGTTCAGGAGCACTGGGTGCTCACGAATCACATCCGCAAGGATATCCCAGACTTCGGGCGGCTCACGCTCAACCATTTTCTTAGCGGCCTTGATGGTGCTCGCAAGACCGCGGTGCTCAAGCTTTCCAAAGATAAATGGCTTGAACAGCTCCAGCGCCATTTTCTTTGGCAAACCACACTGATGAAGTCTGAGTGTTGGACCCGTTACGATCACCGATCGTCCCGAGTAATCAACCCGCTTACCCAGCAGATTCTGACGGAATCGACCCTGCTTGCCCTTGATCATATCGGCAAGTGACTTCAGCGGGCGCTTGTTGGAACCGGTAATAGCGCGGCCACGACGGCCGTTATCCAGCAAGGCATCGACCGATTCCTGAAGCATGCGCTTTTCATTTCGAACAATGATGTCGGGCGCGTTCAGATCCAACAACCGCTTCAGTCGGTTGTTTCGGTTTATCACTCTGCGGTAGAGGTCGTTGAGATCTGAGGTTGCGAATCGTCCGCCTTCCAATGGTACGAGCGGACGCAGATCCGGTGGCAATACTGGCAAGACGCTCAGCACCATCCATTCTGGACGGTTGCCTGACTTATCGAAGGCTTCCATTAACTTAAGGCGCTTAGACAGTTTCTTGATCTTGGTCTCAGAGTTTGTCTGAGGAATTTCCTCGCGCAAGCGTTCGATTTCGCTCTTCAAATCAAGCTGAATCATTAACTGCTGGATGGCCTCAGCACCCATCTTGGCGGTGAATTCGTCCCCGAATTCTTCCATAGCCTCAAAGTATTGCTCGTCATTCAGCAACTGACCGTGGTCCAGCGTAGACAAGCCTGGATCAGTCACCACATAGGACTCGAAATATAGGATGCGCTCGATATCACGCAATGTCATATCCAACAGAAGACCGATCCGCGAGGGTAGCGACTTCAGAAACCAAATATGCGCGACAGGGCTGGCAAGCTCGATGTGACCCATGCGCTCGCGGCGAACCTTTGCAAGTGCCACTTCAACACCACACTTCTCGCAAATCACGCCGCGGTGCTTGAGTCGCTTGTACTTACCGCACAGACACTCGTAATCTTTAACTGGGCCAAAAATTTTGGCACAGAAAAGACCATCACGCTCAGGCTTAAACGTCCGGTAGTTAATGGTCTCTGGCTTCTTCACTTCGCCATAAGACCAAGAGCGGATCATCTCTGGTGAGGCGAGGCCGATTCGGATCGCGTCAAAATCTTCGGTCTTGTCGCGGTTCAATAGGTTTAGTAAATCTTTCACGTGGTCTCTCCCCTCAGAAGCCTGATGACTCGGACTCGAGATCGATGTCGATACCGAGCGAGCGGATTTCTTTGATCAGAACATTAAAGGATTCGGGCATACCCGGATCCATGCTGTGATCCCCATCGACGATGTTCTTGTACATCTTCGTTCGACCAGCGACGTCGTCCGACTTAACGGTGAGCATCTCCTGCAGTGTGTGTGCAGCGCCATAAGCTTCAAGCGCCCACACCTCCATTTCACCGAATCGCTGACCGCCGAATTGCGCTTTACCACCCAGTGGTTGCTGCGTGACCAAGCTATAAGATCCGGTCGAGCGGGCGTGCATCTTGTCGTCAACCAAGTGATTGAGTTTCAACATGTACATGTACCCGACGGTTACCGGCCTATCAAACTCATCGCCACTTCGTCCGTCGCGGAGCATAAGCTGACCGCTATCGGGTAGGTCTGCCATTCGAAGCAGCGCCTTGATACTGTCCTCACTCGCGCCGTCAAATACAGGAGTCGCCATCGGCACGCCCGCTCTGAGGTTTTGAGCCATAGCCACCAACTCGTCATCAGACAGACTATCGATGTCAGCATCACGGCGCTTATCGCTAGTGTGCGCGTATATCTTCTTCAGGAACTCACGCAGCTTAGCCACTTTAACCTGCTGATCGAGCATCTCATTGATCTTGACCCCCAATCCTCGCGCTGCCATACCGAGGTGAGTCTCTAGTATCTGACCCACGTTCATTCGCGACGGCACACCTAACGGGTTAAGCACAATATCAATAGGCTCACCGTTTTCGTCATAAGGCATGTCCTCAACCGGCATAATGACTGAGATCACACCCTTGTTACCGTGACGTCCAGCCATTTTATCGCCAGGCTGAATACGTCGCTTGACGGCAAGGTAGACCTTCACAATTTTCAGAACACCTGGCGCCAAGTCATCGCCACTTTGTAGCTTTTCCTTCTTGGCTTCAAAGCGCTCTTCGAGCAACTGGTTCTGCTCTTCGAGTAAGCGCTGTGCAGACGCTATCTGGTTATTCAACTCAGCATCAGAGAACTTCAGCTTGAACCACTGCTCGCGATCAAGGCCCGCCAGTGTATCGGCATCTAGCTTGGTGCCTTTAGACAGGCCACCACCCGAGACAGTGGTTTGACCGTCTAGCATCCCCGCGAGACGCGCAAATGTTGCCTCCTCGTAGATACGCAGCTCTTCTTTTAAATCTTTACGGTAGTCAGCCAACTGCGACGCTTCGATTTGCTTGGCGCGCGTGTCCTTTTCTAGACCGTCACGAGTAAAGACCTGAACGTCAATTACTGTACCCTTATAGCTAGAGGGAACGCGCAGTGATGTATCTTTCACATCCGATGCTTTTTCACCAAAGATCGCACGCAGCAGCTTTTCCTCAGGCGTCAGCTGAGTTTCACCTTTCGGTGTCACCTTGCCGACCAGAATATCACCGGCATCCACCTCGGCGCCGATATAAACGATCCCGGACTCATCGAGCTTGCTCAACGCACCCTCGCCCACATTAGGAATATCCGCAGATATCTCTTCAGTGCCCAGCTTCGTGTCACGGGCAATACAGGTCAGTTCCTGAATATGGATGGTCGTTAGGCGGTCCTCCTCGACGACTCGCTCTGAGACCAGAATAGAATCTTCGAAGTTGTATCCGTTCCAGGGCATAAATGCGATTCGCATATTTTGACCTAACGCCAATTCACCCAAGTCAACCGAAGGGCCATCAGCAAGGATGTCACCGCGAGCCACACTGTCGCCGGGACTCACAATGGGTCGCTGGTTGACGCAGGTGTTCTGGTTTGAGCGCTTGTACTTAGTCAGGTTGTAAATATCGACCGGCGATTCATCCTGACCCACCTCGTCTGGATTAACGCGAACAACAATGCGAGAGGCATCCACTGAGTCGACAACCCCGCCGCGGAAAGCCACCTCACAGACACCTGAATCACGCGCGACATAGCGCTCCATACCCGTACCAACGAGAGGCGCCTGCGCCTTCAATGTTGGAACAGCTTGCCGTTGCATATTCGAGCCCATGAGTGCGCGGTTCGCGTCATCGTGCTCGAGAAATGGAATCAGCGCCGCAGCAATGGAGACCACCTGCTTTGGCGAGACGTCCATAAAATCGACTTCCGACGCTGGCTTGACCGTAAATTCGTTCAAGGTCCGCACGTTGATCAGCTCGTCAACAAAACGATTGTTCTTATCCAAGCTCGCTGAGGCCTGAGCAATTACATGCTTAGACTCGTTGATGGCCGACAGGTATTCAATGTCATCAGTTACGACGCCGTCGACAACCTTGCGGTAAGGAGACTCAAGGAAGCCGTACTCGTTCGTTCGCGCATACGCCGCAAGCGAATTGATCAATCCAATATTCGGCCCTTCCGGTGTCTCAATTGGACACACGCGGCCGTAGTGCGTTGGGTGTACGTCCCGAACTTCAAAGCCCGCGCGTTCACGGGTAAGACCGCCTGGGCCCAAGGCCGATACACGACGCTTGTGCGTAACCTCAGACAAAGGATTGTTCTGATCCATAAACTGCGACAGCTGGCTCGAGCCGAAAAACTCTTTAACAGCTGCAGACACCGGCTTGGCGTTAATCAAGTCCTGCGGCATGAGACCTTCGCTCTCAGCCATAGACAGTCGCTCTTTAACAGCTCGCTCGACGCGAACCAGACCCACACGGAATTGATTTTCAGCCATCTCTCCAACAGAGCGGATTCGACGGTTACCCAAGTGATCGATATCGTCGACAATGCCCTTGCCGTTTCGGATATCCACCAACGCTGTCAGCGCAGCCACGATATCCTCTTTATCGAGCGTGCCACTGCCGGTCACTTCATCTCGCCCTAGTCGGCGATTGAACTTCATCCGGCCAACGGCAGACAGATCGTATCGATCAGCTGAGAAAAACATGTTTTGAAATAAATTCTCTGCAGACTCTTTGGTCGGTGGCTCGCCCGGTCGCATCATTCGGTAGATCTCGACCAGTGCCTCCAGCGCTGTTCGTGTGCTATCGCCCGCTAACGTGTCTGAAATAAACGGGCCGCAGTCGATTTCATTCGTGTAGATCGTCTCGACCGTGGAAATGCCCTTGTCACGGAACGCATGCAATACTTCTTCCGTAATCTCGCCGTTAGCCTCGAGCAAGACCTCGCCACTTGCAGTATCAATAATGGCCTTGGCAACGCGTCGGCCCAACAGATATTCGTCGGGAACGGACAGCACCTCGACATTTGCTTTTTCTAGCTGACGAATATGACGCGCTGTGATTCGACGCCCACTTTCGACAATCACGGTGTCGCCGGCCATGATGTCAAACGCCGCCATATCACCCTGCAAACGCTTTGGCACCAGCGCCATGGACGCCATATTGTCGTCGACTAGCTCAAAGGTAGTATTTTCGTAGAACATCTCAAGAATGTCCTCCGATTCGTATCCCAGTGCGCGGAGTAGGACCGTCGCCGGCAGTTTGCGACGCCGATCTATCCGAGCAAATACTTGATCCTTGGGATCAAATTCGAAATCGAGCCAAGAGCCGCGATAGGGAATGATACGGGCGCTGTAGAGCAGCTTGCCGCTAGAGTGCGTTTTGCCTCGATCATGATCGAAGAACACACCGGGAGAGCGATGAAGCTGCGAAACAATAACGCGCTCGGTCCCGTTAATGACGAAGGTGCCATTGCCGGTCATGAGCGGAATTTCACCCATGTAGACGTCCTGCTCCTTGATATCCTTAATGGACTTCGAGCTCGCCTCTTTGTCATAAATAATCAATCTGACTTTGACTCGCAGTGCGCAGGCATAGGTCGTGCCGCGCAATACACACTCGTCAACATCAAAAACCGGTTTGCCCAGAGCGTAATCAACGTACTCTAACGCGGCACTACCACTGTAACTTGCAATCGGGAAAACAGAGCGAAAAGCTGCATGCAGACCGTAGTCGCCGCGCTCATCAACCGGAGTTCCGGACTGTGTAAACTTACGATAAGAATCCAGCTGGATTGCCAGCAGGTAGGGGATATCCATCACTCCGGGCATCGAACCGAAATCTTTCCGAAGGCGTTTCTTCTCTGTAAACGAGTAAGTCATTGATACTCCTCAACGAATATCGTTGGCCTAGGCCAACACTAATGGCGCTGCGCCATACATAACCGGTCGCGACAACCGGAAAAAGGCCGGTGCGCATTGCGCACCAGCCCGGACCTGCAAATAGTGATTCCGAAAGGGATCACTTAACCTCGACGGAACCGCCAGCTTCTTCGATCTGCGACTTGATGTCCTCAGCGTCGTCTTTGCTGACGCCTTCTTTGATGGGTGATGGAGCGCCATCAACCAAGCCTTTCGCTTCTTTAAGGCCCAGACCCGTGATCGCACGAACTGCTTTGATCACGTTCACTTTCTTCTCGCCCGATGATGTCAGAACGACGTCAAATTCAGTCTGCTCAGCTGCTGCTGCGCCACCTGCGTCGCCACCCGCTGCCGGGGCTGCTACTGCTACTGCAGCAGCGGCTGAAACGCCAAACTTCTCTTCCATCGCTTCTACAAGTGCAACGATGTCCATTACGCTCATGTCTGAGATTGCATCGAGGATGTCTTCTTTTGAAATAGCCATGTGTCTTTCTCCTAAAATGTGTAGTCGAGCACTCGCTTACGCGGACTGCTCCTTTTGATCACGAACCGCCGCCAACGTACGAACTAGCTTGCTTGGCACTTCGTTCATAGTACGAACAAGCTTGCCGACAGGCGCTTGCATCACGCTCATCAACGTCGCGAGTGCTTGCTCTCTGGTTGGCAACTTCGCCAACACATCAAGCTGATCTGCACCCAGCAACTTACCGCTAACAGACAACGCTTTGACTTCGAAATCGCTATTTTCTTTAGCAAAATCTTTAAACAACCGAGCCGCTGCACCGGGATCTTCCATTGAAAATCCAAAGATGGACGGACCCACCAACGTGTCAGTGACACATTCGTAGTCAGTACCTTCCAATGCACGCTTTGCGAGTGTGTTGCGAACAACACGCAAACTAATTTGATTCTCGCGAGCGGTGGCGCGGAGAGCCGTCATGTCATTCGATGCAACGCCACGGGCGTCAGCAACAACGAGTGACAACGCACTGGCTGCTGTCTCGTTGACTTCAGCGACGATCGCTTTCTTCTCTTCGAGTCCAATTGCCACGGATCTACTCCTATGGTTTATATCAAGGCCATAAAACAACTATGACCGCCCTAGGTGAACGGATTCACCATCTGCGTAGGTCGAACACTACCGGCTTCTCATTAAGGAGACTCTGCTCCGCCTACGGTCTTTGACAGTCCCGCGTCCTGCTTAGGGCGTCGCCCACACACTCTGCTTAAGACTTCAAAGTGAAGTGCTCAATTACCGCACTCCAGCCTCGTCAAACAGCGACGAGATTGCCCCGAGCAACGCCCGGGACAGATTCTTTACTCATTAAAACTCGATTATGCTGTGATCGATGGTTACACCGGGACCCATGGTGGTCGACAGCGTGACTTTACGAAAGTAGATGCCTTTCGCGGCGGCTGGCTTGGCTTTTTTAAGATCGGCCAGCACCGCCACTAGGTTGCCCTCGATAGCACCAGGATCGAAGCTAATCTTCCCGATACCGCCGTGAATAATGCCATTCTTATCAGTACGGAATCGTATCTGGCCCGCCTTCGCATTCTGCACAGCAGCCGTTATATCTGGTGTAACCGTACCCGTTTTCGGGTTTGGCATCAGACCGCGCGGACCGAGGACCTGCCCCAGTTGACCCACAACGCGCATCGCATCGGGTGAGGCGATGACGACATCGAAATCCATCATGCCAGCCTTAACTTGATCGGCCAGATCTTCCATACCAATAAAGTCAGCACCCGCTTCCTTCGCCTTTTCTGCATTGTCACCCTGAGTAAATACGGCGACGCGAACGTCCGATCCAGTGCCATGCGGCAGAGTTGTCGCACCGCGCACACCCTGATCAGATTTCCGAGCGTCGATGCCCAAATTGACCGCCAACTCTACTGATTCATTGAATTTAGCCGTCGCTGTCTCCTTGAGAATGGCAATCGCCTCGTCCAATGGATAGCTTTTGTTCGCGTCAACACGTTCGCGGAAGGCTCTTACACGCTTTGATAACTTAGCCATCTTAAACAACCCCCTCTGTATCAATTCCAGCAGCGCGTGCGCTACCCGCAATGGTGCGAACAGCCGCGTCCATATCAGAGGCCGTAAGATCTGGCCATTTTTGAGTAGCGACTTCCTCTAACTGCGCTCGGGTAACCTTCGCTACCTTCTCGGTGTTAGGTCGACCCGATCCACTTTTGATACCCGCAATCTTCTTCAACAATACCGAAGCTGGGGGCGTCTTTTTAATAAACGTGAAAGACTTATCACTGTAGACCGTAATGACCACTGGGATCGGCAACCCAGGCTCCAAGCCTTGAGTTTCTGCGTTAAACGCCTTGCAGAACTCCATAATGTTGACACCCTTTTGGCCCAGAGCGGGACCAACGGGCGGCGAGGGATTAGCCTGCCCGGCAGGGATTTGCAGCTTAATGTAGCCGTCAATTTTCTTTGCCATGATGATAACTCCTGGGTGCAAACGCCGTTGTAGTCGAACTACGCGGGCTCCCCAACTAAGGCCGCTAAGCGGCGTTTACTTTCACCGCTTTCGCGGCAACTGCGATCAGCCCTTTTCGACCTGACCGAATTCCAACTCTACGGGCGTAGACCGCCCGAAGATCAACACTGCCACGTTTAAGCGACTTTTTTCGTAGTTAACGCTCTCTACAACGCCATTAAAGTCGTTAAACGGACCGTCAATGACGCGAACCATTTCCCCGGGCTCAAAGACCGTTTTCGGCTTGGGCTGATCAACACCAGCCTCAACTCGCTGAAGAATCGCACTGGCCTCGGCCTCTGTAATCGGCGCAGGTCGATCTGCCTTACCACCGATAAACCCTAAAACGCGCGGCGTATCCTTGACCAAGTGCCAGGTTTCATCGTCTAGCTCCATTTGAACCAGCACATAACCCGGAAAAAACTTTCGCTCACTTTTGCGCTTTTGCCCGCCCTTCATTTCAATCACTTCCTCAGTTGGGACAATGATTTCACCAAAACGGTCTTGCATACCGGCGCGCTCTACCCGCTCTTTTAAAGCCACGGCCACCTTTTTCTCGTACTGAGAAAATGCGTGCACTACATACCAACGTAAAGCCATGCTCTTCCCCTAACCCAGCAACAGTGAAGCGATCCAACCAAGGAAGCTATCTAACGCCCAAAAAAATAAGCCACAGACAACAACAAACACCATCACGATAATGGTCGTTTGAGTCGTCTCTTGCCGAGTTGGCCAGATCACCTTGCGGATCTCCGTGCGCGCACCCTTTATCATTACCCATGCCGAGCCGCCCTTCTCCGTGGTAGTCGCCACTGAAATAGCGACGGCGGCCACTGCCAATAGGGCAATGACACGGTATAACAACGACTCATCACTGAAATAGCTGTTGCCGTAAATGCCGGCACCCAACAAGGCAACGACCAGCACCCATTTAACGCTATCGAGCCTGTTGCTCGCAGCTTCACTCATATCTAATCCTTTTCAGAGAACACTTGGCGCTCTCATCAATACGGTGCCACCCACTACGCAAATAGGAGTGGCAGGCCAGGAGGGAATCGAACCCCCAACCTGCGGATTTGGAATCCGCTGCTCTGCCAATTGAGCTACTGGCCTAACACATCTTGGCATCGGCTCGCACCGAATCGGCAGAGACGACAAAGCCGAACACGCTACGGGAGCGGTTCGGCTCAATTCGGGGGCGCGCTGCTGCGCACCCCACTACCTCACCGATTACTCGATGATTTTTGCAACAACACCTGCGCCAACTGTTCGACCACCCTCACGGATAGCAAAACGGAGGCCTTCTTCCATCGCAATTGGAGCAATCAATGTTGCAACGAAGTTCAGATTGTCACCAGGCATAACCATCTCAACGCCAGCTGGCAGCTCAACAGCACCTGTCACGTCAGTCGTACGGAAGTAGAACTGAGGACGATAGCCCTTGAAGAATGGCGTATGACGACCACCTTCGTCCTTAGACAGAACGTAGACTTCCGCTTCGAACGTGGTGTGCGGCTGCACAGAACCCGGCACAGCCAAAACCTGCCCACGCTCTACGTCGTCCCGCTTCGTACCGCGGAGCAATACACCAACGTTCTCACCAGCACGACCTTCGTCGAGCAGCTTACGGAACATCTCTACACCAGTACACGTGGTCTTGACGGTGTCCTTGATGCCGACGATTTCAACTTCATTACCGACATTAATAATGCCGCGCTCAACACGACCTGTCACAACCGTACCGCGACCTGAGATAGAGAAAACATCTTCTACAGGCATGAGGAATGGCTGATCAATCGCACGCTCGGGCTCAGGGATGTAAGAGTCGAGTGTCTCAACCAGCGTTTTAACCGCTGTGGTACCGAGACCATTCTCATCTTCACCGTTAAGCGCCATCAATGCAGAACCACAAATGATCGGTGTGTCGTCCCCAGGGAACTCGTAAGTATCGAGAAGCTCACGGAGCTCCATTTCGACAAGCTCCTTCATTTCCTCGAACTCTTCCGTATCCACACCGCCACAGTCTTCAGCGAGAAGGTCGGCTTTGTTCAGGAAGACAACGATGTACGGAACACCTACCTGACGTGACAGCAGAATGTGCTCACGCGTCTGGGGCATTGGGCCGTCCGTCGCACCACACACCAAGATCGCGCCGTCCATCTGTGCCGCACCCGTGATCATGTTCTTCACGTAGTCCGCGTGTCCAGGACAGTCGACGTGTGCGTAGTGACGATCAGTCGACTCATACTCCACGTGTGACGTCGCAATCGTGATGCCACGCTCGCGCTCTTCAGGTGCGTTATCGATTCCATCAAACGCAACTGCCACACCACCGAATACCTCAGAGCACACACGTGTCAACGCTGCTGTGAGTGTCGTCTTACCGTGGTCAACGTGCCCAATTGTTCCCACGTTTACGTGGGGCTTTGTACGCTCAAATGCCTCTTTTGCCATTACGACCCTCTCCTGGTCAATTTCGCATTATTTCCCGACGCAAACGCGCCTTACTCAATTAGATGCACATACCGCAGCGCACCCGACTCAGTATTGGCCTAAGCCTCTACTGCGTTTACCGCCGAAGCGGAAGAGCACCTGCACTTTGCAGTCGCTCAAATTGGAGCTCATAACCGGATTTGAACCGGTGACCTCTTCCTTACCAAGGAAGTGCTCTACCGACTGAGCTATATGAGCATCAACTCATCGCCGGATCTTGGAGCGGGCAGCGGGGATCGAACCCGCATCATCAGCTTGGAAGGCTGAGGTTCTACCATTGAACTATGCCCGCAGCATTTAACCGCGACGGTGGTCCAACCCAAAGCCTACCGTCATCCAACGGCTCATCGCTTTCGCGACAGGGCTTATCCGGCTCAGCCCCCTTATTTCCACTCATAAACACCACATCGTCGGTGTCTCTATTGTCCCTGGTGGAGGGGGGTGGATTCGAACCACCGAAGCTCGCGCGTCAGATTTACAGTCTGATCCCTTTGGCCACTCGGGAACCCCTCCAGAAGGGCGCACATTCTCTAGATGTCAATGAAGGGTGTCAACACTAAATTTTACGCTCAAAATACCGTTTGGCTCCTGACGGCACAGAGTTTTAAACGCGAGCTTATTTAGAACGCTCGTTTGTCGGGATTCGACCCGTTTTTTTGTGCTGTTTAAACGGAGACCAAAGAGATCAAACGCCAGGCCAATAAGACAACTTTGTAACGCTGCCCTGTGGCTTCTTTTGAGACGCTTTTTCGATGCTGGCCAAACGAGCATGCCCATCATCAACGCCGTCAGCGTACCCAATTACGCAGCACCTTTTGCACGACTCGTATCGACAAATGACAGTTGCGGTTTCGTGCGCATCCCACATTTAAAGAGCTGGCGCAGCACTCCCCGACGCCACACCGCCGCAGCGGGCTCAACGCTTACGCAACCGCGAACGCTACATTTACTTACAAAGAAAATGGAGCTGGCGAGAAACTACTGCCACGAAATAAAAACGGCAACCCCACCACCGGAGATTCTGCGCGAGGCAAAGTTTGACTTAGCCGGGTGATTCCGCCAGCCTCAAAGGTGAAACCTACATAGTGTTTGGGGGATCCTCGTGAGACTTATACTGATACTTTTTTTGACTACTGGGATAATGGCCTGCCAGCAGCAATCTGATACTGCGGCCGATACGAGTAGCCCGCTGGTAGTAACGAATACTGGCGCCGCGGGGCCCAAGCTTTATATCTTCGATTGTGGCCGCATGCGCCTCGTGTCGGTCGAGGCTTTCAACCTGAAAGAGACCGACACCGACGTGCGGGAACTGTCAGCACCATGTTACGTGGTGGACCACCCCAAGGGCCAGCTGCTGTGGGATGCAGGTCTACCATCGGAATTTGCCCAGACTGATGGCCCGGTGACCCGCGAGGATGGCATGACCAATTGGCTTGAAGAAACCCTGGCGTCGCAAGTGGCGCGCATGGACCTCGGCTTTGATATGGGTTCGCTTGAGTACGTGGCGTTCTCGCATATCCACTGGGACCACGTGGGGGCATCGAATGATGTCACCAGCGGTACCTGGCTGGTGCAGCAGGGCGATTACGACGCCGCACATGCCGATGGCAATCTAAGCGTACCCGCCGTCCAGCCGGATCTGCTGGTTTCTATAAAAGAGCGGCCCACGCAGGTACTGAATGGTGACTATGACGTATTCGGCGACGGCACCGTGCAACTGATTGCGGCAGAAGGACATACGCCTGGGCATCAGGTATTACTCGTTGATCTTGCAGAAACTGGACCCGTGGTGCTCTCGGGCGATCTCTATCACTTCCAGTTCAGCCGAGCGAATAGGGTAGTGCCCTTATTTAACGTGGACGCCGAGCGCACACTTCAATCTATGGACAAGATTGAAGCACTGGTGACCATGACGGGCGCCGACTTCTGGTTACAGCATGATGCGAGCCTATTTGACTCTCAGCAAAAGGCGCCTCGGTTTTATCAGTAGTCAGTGACCCGTCAGGCGCTGGCTTCTCATCTACCTGGCAGGTCACTACTGCTACGGGGCAAATGCGGTAGCGCCTCCGGGAAACTTTGAGACACACAACACAAAGACAGCCCGTGAGAAGTAAAAGCGCGCTCTTCAGGTTGCGGGATATTTTGGGGAGTCATGGAACTACAGTCTCTTAAAGGACTGATTTATGTCGATATTTACAACAAAAAATGGAGCTGGCGAGAGGAATCGAACCCCCGACCGCCTGATTACAAATCAG
>ERZ802827.300-NODE-300-length-26222-cov-11.6284_pt1 | contig 26222 bp, 28 predicted proteins | sample MGYA00345652_ERZ802827 | MGnify/ENA primary metagenome ERZ802827 (study PRJEB30503, sample SAMEA104212372) | marine metagenome | biome: Westerlies Biome; feature: [SRF] surface water layer (ENVO:00010504) within the epipelagic zone...; material: water... | reverse complement strand
AGGGCGCAATCACGTCTGCTCCAGCTTCTGCGCAGACAGTTGCCTGCCGCTGCAGCGCGGTCACGGTGATGTCGTTACTTACATAGCCCGATGTATCCAAAATGCCGTCTTGACCGTGGCTCGTATAAGGGTCGAGCGCGGCGTCGGTAATGATGCCCAACTCGGGCACCTCAGTCTTGATTTCTCTGACCGCTGTAGGAATCAGTCCGTCTTCATTGTAAGCCTCGGCGCCATCCAAGGTACGCAGGCTAGCGTCGACGTTGGGAAATAACGCAATGGCCGGTAAACCTAAATCAAAAAGCATGCGAGCTTCTTTGACGGCTAGGTCGACAGTCATTCGGGAAATGCCCGGCATTGAGGGAATGGCCGTTGCGTTATTGTCGCCATCGATAACAAACATGGGATAAATCAAATCATCGGCGGTGACGTGGTGCTCGCGCACTAAACGCCGGACGAAATCCTGTTCGCGGTTGCGACGTAGTCTTGTCTTCGGAAAGCGGCGCATGGTGGCTCCTATTGGCGAGCGCGCAAGTATAGCCGACGCCCTGTCAGTTTTCGTCGTGGGATTCGAGCCTAGCGACGGCCTCTAGCCACTGCTCTTCAACACGCTCTAAGGTTTGACGTCTAGCGCCGGCCTTCGTGAGTAGCTCGTTGAGTTCGTCAGGTGGCAGTTCGCTGTAGGTTTTTTCATCTGCCAGTGTGGTTTCTAGGCGCTGCAGATCTGCGGTGGTTTCTTCCAGTTGCGCTTCCAGTTGGCGCACCTCTTTTTTCAGGTGTGATAGCGATTGTCTCGATGCCGCACGCTCACGCCGTTGCTCTTTTTTTGATCGCGCGTCGGCGGTGTGGGTGCTAGCTGTGCCTCCACCTGAGGACGCGAGCGATAGCCGCCCTGCGGTGTACTGATTAAGGTCGCCGCTGTAACTGTGCAGCCCTCCGGCCTCAACCACCCATAGCTCGGCGACACTTTTTTCTAACAGGTCTCTATCGTGGGCAACAATGAGCACTGCTCCGGCGTAGGCTTGCAACGCCAGTGCTAGCGCATCGCGCATGTCTAGGTCGAGGTGGTTGGTGGGTTCATCGAGCACCAGTAGCGCAGGTTTTTCTGCGGCGAGTTGCGCCAGAACAAATCGTGCTTTTTCACCACCGGATAGGCTGCGAATGGGCCGCGAAATCATGTTGGCATCAAACCCCCACCCACCGAGAAAATCTCGGCACTGCTGCTCAGAAAAATCCTCGCGCAGCGCACTCATTGCAGCGTAGGCAGTATTGTCCGAGTCCAAGGCTTCGAGTTGATGCTGAGCGAAATATCCGATGGGGGCGTGGGTGCCCTGCTGAAAATCGCCATCTTGAGGTGTTAGTTCACCAACGATGGCCTTGAGCAGGGTCGACTTGCCTGCGCCGTTGGCGCCCAGCACACCTATGCGTGCACCGGGCAATATGGTCTGGCCGATGTCCTGCAAAATGGTGGTGTCGCCATAGCCAAGGCGCAGGTTGCGAAAGGTGAACAGCGGATTGGAGACTTTTTCCGGGTCTGAAAAACCGACGCGATAGTCCGAATCAACGTGCAATAGGGCTTGGGAGCGCATCTTCTCCAGCGCCTTGATGCGACTTTGTACCTGCTTTGCCTTGCTGGCCTTGGCGCGAAAGCGGTCTACGAATTGCTGTATGTGCGCAACTTGGGCCTGCTGCTTGGCTGCCATGGCATGTTGCCGCTCAAGCTCCTCGCTACGCATACGTTCAAATGCGGTGTAGTTGCCCTTGTAGAAATGGGCCTGTTCACCAGATAGATGCAGAACATGATCGACGGTCTGATCCAAAAAAGCGCGATCATGGGCAATGATTAACAGCGCCCCGCGAAACTGTAGCAACCAGTTTTCCAGCCACAGTATGGCTTCTAAATCCAAGTGATTGGTGGGCTCGTCCAGCAGCAAGATGTCCGCAGGCGACATCAATGCTTGGGCCAAATTCAGGCGAATACGCCAGCCCCCAGAAAAGCTGCGGTAGGGTTGGCTGATCTGCTGGGCAGAAAATCCCAAGCCATAGAGAATCTCGCCGGCTCTGGCCTCAGCCTGATAACCCCCTAAGTCATCGAGTGTGCTGTATAGGGCTGCCAATTTCTCTGGGTTTTCTTCTGCGGCAATTTTTGCCTGAACTTCGCGCAGAGCGTGGTGACCGTCGATGACGTATTCAATGGCGGGCCGTTCCGTCGCTTCGACTTCTTGAGCCATATAGCCCAGCAACCAGTCTTGGGGATAGGTGATGTCGCCCTGGCTCGCCTCCAAGCGTCCCATTAGCAGGTTGAAAAATGTCGATTTGCCAACGCCGTTGCGACCAACGATGGCAACCTTTTGGCCCGGATAAACCACCAAGTTGACGTCGCTAAACAGCCGGTGTTCGCCGCGCTCAAAGGTCAGGTTTTGAACTTGCAGCATGGATTAGCAAACTATGTTGTCAGGGAAAGGGTTGTCACCCGTCGAGGCGCAAGTACTTGACGCGGGTGCTTGTCGCAAGTTCGGGGCGCTTAGGCGCGCTCCGTAGTGGCATCGTCGTTTGTGCGCCGGTCTGCGCGTGAGGCTGCCAAGGGCATCGCAGGGAGGCGTTTCGATGTTGCCGTAAGCGTTTGTTCATCGATCCAGCCGAGTAGGGTATGCCACGCTTTGAATTCCTTTCGAGCGGCCCGATTGCGCTTCATCTCCACGATGCCCTGGCCGCTATCTCCGGCCTCGGCGTAGACAGGTGATTCGCGAAATTGTGACACCGCGGGCACATCAAGGCAGCTCAAAAAATGCTGCAGCTTTTGTTGGCCGGCGAGATTGCCATTGACGCGATTTCCAACAACCGCGATGGGCTTCGGTGCTGCGCGCCAGACGCGCTGAGTCATCAGTTGGGTAACAAAATGCTCGCCTGCCTGTATGTCCCAAGCCGAAGACAGCATGGGCACGACGATGACGTCGCTAAGCCTCAGCAGGCTTTCAAATTCCGCATGCAGGCTTGGCTGCGTCGAGATGCCGGGACCCGAATCGAATACGCAAGTGTCGTACTGACCCATGGCGCCTTGGTCGATTTGTTCGGGCTCAGGCCGCTGATAAAGATCTATGCTCGGTAAATCCAAGCCCCGAGCGCCGACCCAATGTTGGGCGCTGGCCTGACGATCACAGTCAAATAGCGCGACCTTCTTGCCGTCGTTGGCATAGGCAGCAGCAAGGTTAGTGGCCACCGTCGTTTTACCGCAGCCACCCTTGCTGTTGACAACCAAAATGTTAACGACTGACTGCGCCATATGACTTCCAAAACCAAAACAAAACCCGAGGCGATGAATACTTGGCACCCACCACGAAAAAGGGCGGGAAATATAGCAGCGTCAGGCCCAGCGAGACCAGTGGCAGTTTTAGCGCTCCCCCAAATCTACGTTTCTGGGCCTTGCTGAAACGTTCTGGCACGCTGCACGACGCTATAAGCTAGGGGCGCGCGGGATAGGTCTAGCGCAGTCCCAGACGCAGTTGCATGACGCTGGCGGCAAAGAGAATGACGAAGCCTAATAAGGCCCATCCGGCAATACTCATGAGCGGAATTACGTCGTAAACGGCAGCGCAGTCACCGGTTCCCGACGTCATGGCGGTCAGTAGTTCGCCGATTGGGAAGGCATCAATCATATAGGACAGATCCGGTCCACAGCTTGGCACTTGGTCGGCTGGAAGGCTCTGTAACCAAAGCTGTCGAATAGCAAAGCCGCCGCCAATGCCTGCGCAAAGTGCGCTAAGCAAGGGGTAGATTCCCCACCTTGGATTGTGCGTTAGGCCGATCAACGCGACGACGCCAGCCAGCGCAAACCATATGCGCTGCATCATGCACAGCGGGCAAGGTGCCAATCCCAAAGCGAACTCCACCACCAAACCCACGCATAAAATACCGCCGGCGCCCAAGCAAACTAGGGCGCCCCACTGTTCCGTTTCTCGCATATTCCGCATCAGATATTCACCACGATTTTGCCAACGGCCCGTCGCTGCGACAGACAATTCAACGCTTCCACATAGTCTGCCAGCGCATACTCACCGCCCACCAAGGCTTTGAGATCGCCTCGGCTGAACATGTCGATAAGCTCGGCGAAGTTTTGTTGGTTCTCAGCGGGGAAGCGACCAGAGAACGCACCGTAAAAGACACCAACCACTTGGCAGCTTTTGAGCAAAATTAAATTGGTGGGTACCTTGGGGATGTCGCCACCGACAAAACCGACGATAAGCACGCGCCCTTCCCAATTAACGCATCGCATACATTGGTCGAACATCGGTCCACCCACCGGATCGTATATGACGTCGGCGCCCTTGCCGTCGGTTAATGCCTTAACCTTGTCTTTAAGCTCGCCGTCGCTGTAGTCAATCAACTCGTCGGCGCCCGCTTGCTGTGCGACGCGCAGTTTCTCAGCACTTGATGCAGCGGCAATAACCCTTGCGCCCATGGCTTTGCCGAGTTCGACGGCTGCTAGCCCAACCCCGCCAGCAGCGCCCAGAACCAATAAGGTCTCTGCGGGCCGGAGGTTGGCGCGTTGTTTCAGCGCGTAGTATGAGGTGCCGTAGGTGGTACTGATACCAGAGGCTTGTGCAAAGCTCATGGCCTCTGGCTTGGGTCGCAGGGCTTTGGCCGCCACACTGATTTTCTCCGCCATGGCGCCGTGGCCGCAGGCACCGAATACAGCATCGCCAACCTGCCAGCTGGTGACGTCATCGGCGATCTCGCCGACCACACCGGCAAACTCGCCCCCGGGTGTAAATGGAAAGGGTGGTAGCGACTGGTACTTGCCCTCGACCATGAGCACGTCAGGAAAGTTCAGTGCACAGGAGCGGATGTCGACAATGACGTGTCCGGGCAATAGCTGTGGCGGAGCGATATCGGCCAAGGTTAGGTTTTCGGCTGGACCAAATGATTCACAAAGTACGGCTTTCAAGTCGTTTCTCGCTGACGGTTGGATGGCGTGCTCTGACGAACACCTGCGACAAGCGATACCCATGCGGGCAGAGCGTGGCGCATATCTTGAAAGTATATGCTGAAAGCCGCCGCACCTGAATCGCGCTGGTCATGCAGTGCCACGTTGGCCTGATCTAGCAAGGGCAGTTTGTCGAGTCGGCGCAATACTGAATGCGTGGCGCGCTCGATATGATGCCAATCATGGTAATTGGCCAACAGATCGGCGCTGCGCATATAGGTCAGAAATTGCGTCATCTGTGCCGCTTGCTCAGCACTGAGATGCACCGAATAAATATCGCAAGCCTCGTAACACTGCTGGCTTAGGGCGGCTCGAGAATGCGCATAGTACTGCGCCCAGTTCTGCGACAGGTAATAGTCGCCAAGAATATCGAGGAATATCGGCGCGTAGCGACGCAGCTCAGGCGGAAAGGTGGCGCAGCTATCACGAATTGCCTGATGCTGGTTCGAGAAGGCATCAATACGTCGGTGCAGCCGGATACCCGTCTGCAAATCGAGGGGCAGGCTGTTGTCGATAGGGCCCTTGCCGAAATCGGCGAAAATGGCGCCGGCGAGTAGCCCTTGGCGCAGCGTATGGCCTTGGGGCCAGCGCTGGCTTGCCTCTAGTGCGAGTGCGCAGTGGGCGAGAAAATTCATGTTTCCGCTAGGCCCGGTCCAAGGGTCATGGCCTATGGCAGCGCAAGATAGTCTTCCAGAAATTCCTCAAATGTCTGGGTATCCGCCGCCTCGACCTCTGCTTGGCGCCGCAACGAGTCTGCGGACTCCTCCTGCAATGCGGTGAGGGTTGCAGGCGCGATGGGTGCAGCCTGCAAATGTTGCTGAATCTTCTGCGCTTGATGCATGGTGAACTTGTAGAAAGAGCCGTGGGTCGCCATGGCGGCAATTACCCGCGCCGATGGCGTGAGAGACGGGCGAGCGACTTTGTCTTTTTGCGCCTGCAAACTGGCCTCATACGCTGTTGCTGAATCGGCTAGCGTATCGTTGAGGTTGCTGGCGTCGCTATCGCGGGCTTGATCGAGGGCATGAGCGATGGGTTCGCACGCCGCCAACAATTGCGTCGCCCAAGCAGACAAGGCGACGAGGCCATTCTCGGTTTCAAGTTGCAGCCCAGGTTCTCGGCCGCGTTCGACCACACGGGTTTGATTTCGACCTAAACTGGCTCGCGACTCGGCGGAATCTGGAGGCGAAGGCGCCAGCATGCAGAGCAGCAAAAAGGTGTCCAGAAATCGAATCTGCTCGGCATTGATGCCCAAGGGTTCGAATGGATTTAAGTCGACGCATCGCACCTCTACATATTCAACACCCCGCTCATTCAGCGCGGCCAAGGGCCGTTCGCCGCTGCGGGTGGTGCGCTTGGGGCGAATGGTGCCGTAGAACTCGTTTTCAATTTGCAGGACGGCGTCGTTGAGCTGGGGGTGCTTTTGGTCCTTGGCCGGGCGAATGGCCGCGTAATCGGGAAAGCTCTCCGTCAGACCGATGCGCATCGAGCGTGAGTAATCTGCTACCGAGTTGTAGGACACATCCAGCGCACTTTGCGCCTCGCTTTGGTAGCCCAAACGTCCCATGCGCAGGCTGGTGGCGTGGGGCAGGTAATAAGTTCCCTCGTTAAATTGCTCTAGGCCGTGATCCATGTTTTGCACGAAGGATCGGCAGACCGCAGGCGCTGCGCCAAATAAGTACAGTAGCAACCAAGACCACCGACGAAAATTACGGATCATGCCAAAGTAGGCGTCGGTTTGGCTTTGCTGATCCGATTTCCCCAGCGCGCTCCACAGTTCCTCGGGCACAGAAAAATTGTAGTGAATGCCTGAGATGGTCTGCATCAAACGCCCATAGCGGTTGCCGAGACCGCGTCGGTAGACGGTTTTCGCTTGGGCAATGTTTGAGGAGCCATACTGTCCTAGGGGAATCTTGTCCTGATCGGCGGCCAAGATGCAGGGCATGCTGCTGGGCCAAAGCAGTTCTTGGCCGATGTTTTGTTGCACGAAGACGTGAATATCCGATAGCTCCTGTAGCACGTCTTCAGGGCTCGGGTGAGTACCGGTGATGAGCTCTAGCTGTGCTTCAGAGAAATCTGTGGTGATCGCCCGGTGGGTAAGCGCAGAGCCTAAGCTTGGTGGATGCGCAGACTGGGATAGCGAGCCATCTGCATGCACTCTCAGGCTTTCTTTCTCGATGCCTCGAATGAGGCGATCCAGTCCGACATTGGGCTGCCCCAGCGCATGAATTGTGGCGTTATCCAACTGCATGGCTAGATCATGCTTCCCCCAAAGCGTGTAACACCACCGAAACCGAGCAAATATGGCGGCCCGGTCAGGCGGTGATGCAAAAAAGCAGGCTAGGCGGCTGGCCCAGCTGCAACAATGCTTGGCTCGACATCAAAACGCTGGAAGTTCTCTTGGAACTTGCTTATCAAGCTCGCCGCAGCCGTATCGTACGCTTCTTTGTCCGACCATGTATCTCGAGGGTTTAACAAATTTGCATCAACACCCGGCACCGCAACCGGGATATCCAGATTCAAGCCAGCAATACGAGTCGTCGCCGCGTCGGCTAGAGCACCGCTTTGTACGGCGGCGATGATTGCTCGGGTGGTTGGAATGTTGAAACGTTCACCAACACCGTAGCCGCCGCCGGTCCAGCCGGTGTTGACTAGGTAAACCCGAGAACCGAACTCTTCTATTCGCTTGATGAGTAGATCGGCGTAGACGCCTGCAGGGCGCGGAAAGAATGGTGCGCCAAAGCAGGTTGAGAAGGTTGCTTTGTAAGCTTCGGTCGAACCGATTTCGGTGGAGCCTACCGCCGCGGTATAACCGGACAAAAAGTGATAGGCCGCTGCTTCTTTTGATAGCACGGAGACCGGTGGCAATACCCCGCTGACATCGCAGGTGAGAAAGATAATGTTGTTGGGTTCACCGCCGCGGTTTTCTGGCACCTTGGCGTCGATGTTGCTGCGCGGGTAACAGGCTCGTGTATTTTCCGTCAGTGAGCTGTCTGCATAGTCCGGATTGCGCCCCTCGTCGATGACCACATTCTCAACGATGGCGCCAAAGCGAATGGCGTCATAAATCACCGGTTCGTTCTTGCGCGTTAGATCAATGCACTTGGCATAGCAGCCGCCTTCGAAGTTGAAGACCGTGCCCTTGCCCCAACCATGTTCGTCGTCGCCAATCAGCAAACGATCAGGATCAGCCGACAACGTTGTCTTGCCGGTACCGGACAGCCCGAAGAATAGCGTCACATCCTCGTTTGGCCCGGCATTGGCAGAACAGTGCATGGGTAAGACATCTTTCTCCGGCAGCAGAAAATTCAGCACGGAGAACATCGACTTTTTCATTTCCCCTGCATAGCGCATACCGGCAATCAGTACTTTGCGCTGGGCAAAGTTGATCATCACCGTGCCGTCACTGTTGGTGCCATCGCGCTCGGGGTCGCACTGGAATGTTGGTGCATTGACCACGCGCCACACTTCTTTGTTGTGGGGGTTGTAGTGATCTGGGGTAATAAAGAGTGATCGGCCAAAGAGCCCGTGCCACGCGTATTCGGTCGTGACCTCGATCGGCAGATAATGTTCGGGGTCCGCGCCCACATGCAGATGGGACAAAAAGGTTTCGCGCTCGGTGACGTGAACCTGCACTCGATCCCACAGTTGATCGAAGACATCTGCTGCGATGGGCTGGTTGATATCGCCCCAGTCGATGGACTCTGATGTGGAAGGTTCGTCGACAATAAAGCGGTCTTTGGGAGAGCGACCGGTTCGAGCGCCAGTTTCGACGACAATCGCGCCGTTGCTGGCAAATTTGCCTTCGCCCCGCGTCACAGCTTGCTCAGCAAGGTCGGCGGTGGGTAGGTCGATCAGAGTGTTAGTAGTCATATTATTTTTTGCAAAAGGGTAACTGTTCGGCGGCCGGCGATTATGCCAGAGATTGGCATACCGAGAATGCACGAATTCTGGGCATATGTTGCTTGCCTCGACGTAAAACGATTTTCAGCCCTCGGCCTAGTGCAGCGGCCCCCGTCCAGATGGCTGCCAAGGCGCCTCGGTGCTACCAATAACCCGATCAACATCAGCCTGTGCGTAGCGATAGCGTTTGCCGCAGAATTCGCAATCTACGGTTATCTCGCCGCGCTCGATGAGCAATGCTTGCAAATCATCCTTGCCAAGCATCATCAAGGTGCTGTCCGTTCGATCTAGGGTGCAGGTGCACTGATAGTGCAGGGCTTTGGCTGGCTGCAACGTACAGGGATATTCGTGAAAGAGGCGATGCAGCAGGGTTGGCGCGTCGAGGGTTGCCAGCTCTGCATCCGTCACGGTCGCAGCCAACGCAGTGAGCGTCTCCCAAGCATCTTGGGCTGCATCACGCTCAGCGTCAGATGCATCCGGGTGATTGGGCAAGCGTTGTAGCAATAACCCCGTCACACGTTGATCCGCGCCCTGCTCGGTGCCGCCGGCGAAAAACAGACGGGTAGCCAATTGTTCAGAACGCTCAAAGTAGTCTTCCAGACACTTTGCCAAATCTGCTTGGTCCAAGGCGACTAGGCCTTGATACGGCTGCATGCCGGTTTCCTCGTCTGGCAGTAGCGTAATGGCGAGTTGTCCTTGACCGAGCCAAGCGCCGATATCTTGGTAGCTTGACGGAAAACTCGCGTCATCGGTCAAATGCATGATGCCGCGCAGGTTGGTGTGGTCACGACACTCCGCCAAGGAGCGGCGTAACGCGCCGTTTCCCTGAGACTGTAACGCGACAGCGCCGGAGAATTTCAGGTTGTCAGCGATCATGGCAACGCTTGCGAGCATTTGTCCGAGCAAGTTGCTGGCTTGGGGGGGATAGGCCCGGAATTGCCCGGCAGCGTGCAACGACGATTGCAGCCGAACCCACTGACCGCGGATCGGTAAGTCGGCGAAACTAAAACGAAAAAGTACGTCCATAGGGGTGTCCAGCAGATTCATAGGTTCCTAGCAGGTCGCGCTAAGGATCCGGGGTTTGTTGCCAGCCTTGATCCAGATCGCGCAGCTGAGCCAGCGCACGGCGATCCTTTTTGTCCGGCCGAGAGCTGGGTACTCTCAGGCCAGCCCGCTCCATCCGTTGGGTGCTTTTGCGCAGTTCGCGCAGCTCAATGCTCTCTGGCGTTTCCTCGTAAAGTGTCTGCGCGACCGTCGCTGGGCCGCGTTGTTGGGACAGCGCTTGAATGACGACGGTTTGCACCAAGTCGCCGCGGCGAATCTGCAGCGTTTGCCCGGGCCGTAGCTCCTTGGACGGTTTCACACGGTTGCCGTCTAGGTGCACTTTGCCACCTTCCACTGCAGATTTAGCCATGGAGCGGGTCTTGAAAAAACGTGCCGCCCACAGCCATCGATCTATCCGCACCGCAGTCACGCTAGCTCCGCGATCAATTGAGCGTAGTGATCGAAGCTGGGTCGACCGTGCATATCCCTTGGTGGGCGCTGCTGGTCTGGCTGCGCCACGGCCAGAGTATGCGCAATACCGAAAGTCTCGGCGGCCCTGAGCACTCTCGGCGTGTCATCAACAAACAAGGTGGTGGATGGGTTTAGGTCATATTGCTCGGTCAGCCACACCCAAAACGCGTTGTCCTCTTTCGGTATGCCAAGGTCGTGACTGGAGATCACATGGTTGACGCGCGGTGATAACCGCAGCACTCGATCTTTAATGGCGAAGGATTGCCGGTCTGCATTGGTAACAATGAGGGTGCGCTTGCCATGCTCGGATAGAGTCCGCAAAAACCCCTCTGCGCTGGGCAGAAAGCAGATTAAGTTGGCGGCCTGCTCGTGCAGGGCCAAAATGTCGAGCCCGGTCAGATCACGCCAGTAATCCAGCCGATAAAAGTCCATGGTGCCGCTAACTTTCGCCATATGATCGCCTAGCTGCTGGCTCGCCGCCGCGAGGGTGAGCTCATGGTGTTTTGCGAATGCGTTGGGTAATAGATGCGAAAAAATCTGATTGTCGTAATTCAGGTCGAGAAGCGTGCCGTCCATATCCAACAGAACGGTATCGATGGCATCCCAAGGTACTGGGGTATGATCTCGACTGACATTCATAGATGGACAGCACCCCTTTGATGCGTTCGTTTTGATGCGTTCGTTGTAGGCTGGCAATGGCGGGTTATGGCAACAGACCCGATTTGCGTCACGAATGCCGCCCATATTAACCGCTATGCACCCACAGAAGTGTGAATTCCCATGCCACTACCGCTAATTCGTAAAATCCAAACCATGGCGCAGAGCCGGTTTTTCACAATTGAAGCCCTGCACTTAACGTTCAGCAACGGTGTTGAGCGGGTGTATGAGCGGCTGCCTGCGGTGGGTGAGCCAGGTGTGATCGTCGTGGCCATCAACGATAACGACGAACTGTTGCTCATACGGGAGTATGCGGCGGGCTTTCACGAATTTCAGTTAACGTTACCCAAGGGAGCGGCGGATCCGGGTGAGAGCCTAGAAGCGGCGGCTGCCAGAGAGCTGGCTGAGGAAGCAGGTTTTGGCGCCAAAGATGTGCGTTTTGTGAAGCGTTTAAGTATTGCCCCGGGGCATATGGGATTCACCATCAATGTTGTGATGGCAAAGGATCTGTACGTCCACGACTTACCCGGTGACGAGCCTGAACCCCCTGAGCTGGTGCTTTGGCCGCTGGCAAAGATCGACGAGCTACTCGATCACGAAGAGTTTTATGAGGCTCGCGCGATTGCCGCGCTGATGCTCTGTCTGCCGCAGCTGCGGCCAAGTACCGTTTGCTAACCAAGAAGACTTCGAGGAATGAATATGGCCGAGGCTATCCCCCAAGAGTGGGTTAATCGCGTTACGCAGATCGTCGAGGACGCTGGCGCAGCGATCTTGAAGGTGTACGAGACAGACTTTGAGATTGAGACCAAGAGTGATGAATCGCCGTTGACCCAAGCGGATCTGGCGGCACATCAGGTCATCGTAGCAGGCCTGCAAGCCCTCACCCCGCAGATACCGATTATTTCGGAAGAATCTGCGCCGCCGCCTTTTGCTGAGCGGTCTCAGTGGGCGCGCTACTGGCTTGTGGATCCACTGGATGGCACAAAGGAATTCGTCAATCGCAACGGCGAATTCACCGTGAACATTGCCTTGATCGATGGCCATGAGGCGGTCTTTGGCGTTGTTGGTGTGCCGGTGCAGAACAAAGTTTACGTGGGCGACGTGCATCAGAGCGAGCCCGGTCTGCGCGCCTACGTTGAAATCAACGGCGCCAAACACACGCTGCCCGCAACGCCCTATGACGAGGATGCAAAAGCGGTTCGCGTGGTGGCAAGCCGCAACCATGGTGGCGAGCGTTTGGAAAATTATCTTGCCGAGTTGGCATCGCAGTTCGACGAATGCGAGCGACGGCCTGTCGGTAGCTCGCTGAAGCTATGTGTATTGGCTGAGGGTGGTGCAGACATCTATCCCCGCCTTGGCCCCACCAGCGAGTGGGATATCGGTGCAGCTCAAGCCGTCCTCACCGCGGCGGGTGGCGGTGTATATCAGCCAGACGGCGAGCCGCTGGCCTACAACACCAAGGAAAGTCTGCTCAACCCAGAATTTCTTGCGGTCGGTGATGCGACCTATCCTTGGCGAGCGCGGCTGCCAGCTTTTCCTGCGTTATAGAGTCAAAGCCGGGTGCAATGGTGTTTGTGGCCGCAAAAAAGTGGCCAAGAAAATATGGTCGACAGAGTGGTCAACTCAGGACTGCAGAAAAAGATGAACGGGCGAGATGCGGGTGGGGTGGTCTCAACCAGCCGAGCCGACGCTACATCAATGCAATTGCCCTGCCGAGGAAAATTACTGTATGCATGTACAGCTACAGCTGGTGAGGATTGACAGGATACAGAACTTTCTTTGGATGAAAAGCCGTGGCTGAGATTTAATTTGTTTCAATATGTGAAAGTTCATAAATCTCAATATCTTAGCGATACGCAAAACGCGCAAATAATTGTCGAGCTGTTTGGCTGGCGTATGCGGCTTGACGGTAAATGGGTTCGTCGGTCGCGGCGGGGATGTTTGGGTCAAGCGGTTTCGGGCTGAGCCCAAGGGGTTTGTGTGACATGATTGACAACGCAGATCTTATCGACGGCCATAACCTTGGGGCCATGTAAGGGGGCACAATGACGGCACAACAAACGTTCACAGAACAACAAGAAGCGTTAGCGCGCGTCGCGTCGGTACAAGGGCGCCTGACCGCGCATTCGAGCTGGTCTGAGCAAGCAAGCCGCCTGCATGACGACAGCTTTGCAGCCATTGTCGAGGCGCGTATTCCGCGATTGTTTTTGCCCAGCGGCTTGGGCGGCGATGAAGTGACGCCCATGACCTGTGCTGCGGTCTGCGAGGAGGTTGCCGGCAGCGATACCGCGGCGGCGTGGCATATCATGGTGTTCAATGCCGCCAAACTCATGGCGGCCAAGTGGCCCGCAGAGTTGGTTGAATTGCTGTGGGCGGACAACCCTGATCGACTGGTCTGTGCCAGCGGCCATACGCCGCTACAGGGCAAGCGCGTTGCTGGCGGGGTAGAAATCTCCGGTACTCAGCGCTTTGTCAGCGGCTGCAATTTTGCGCAATGGATCATGTCACCGGTGATCATGGACGGCGAAATGCACAATGCCGTCGTCGCCATAAAAGATTGTCAGGTAAAGGACAACTGGAACACGTTAGGCATGCGCGGCTCAGGCAGCAATGATGTGCTGATCGACCATATCACCGTGCCGTCGCTGCAGGTTGTGCCGCCAGCACAGCCTGAGACTCCAGTGAATCACTACTACGAAGGTGCGTTGTATCGCTGCCCATCGCGCATCGTTTTCGCAACCTATGTGCCGGTTGCATTGAGCCTTGCCAAACAGGCCATCGACGAGGTTGCAGCGCTGGTGAAAACCAAGACGCCAGGCGGTGGCGCAAGCAAGCTGACTGAAAAACACATGGCTCAAGGCCACTTTGGTCGCGCGTTAGCACTGTATCGCTCCGCCCGGCTGATGTTCTATAACGCGCTAGAGATAACCTGGCAGCGTGCGGTGGATGGGTTGGAGGCAACCCCCGAGCATCGCGCAGATCTGTATCTTGCGGGCACCCACGCCGTGCAAACCTCCGCGGAGGTGGTGCGGCTGATGGGCAATGTGGCGGGCACCACTATGACCGAGGGCGGCCACCCGCTGGATCGCATCAATCGCGACATGGAAACCCTCCGTCACCATGGGTTTGTTAACGAATCGCGCTATGCAAGCGTCGCGCAGGTTTTGTGGGGCGCCGAACTCGATTACCCCGCCATGTTGCGGTAAAGCCCAGCGTTTTAGGGTTAGGGCTATGGGGTTAAGGCAACAAAGTGAGTGATTTGAGTCAACCAGGCATAGGCAGGCGCGCGACATGAACGAACTGTTGTACACCAAGCGTCTTCTCAATTTTTCCGATCAGCAGTCGCAGGCCCACGCTGCAAGGCTGCGTGAGAGTTTTGCCCAGGGAACACCAGCAACGCTTTGGGGTCTTTGGCAGGGCATATTTGGCATGGCGGCACACCAGCTGATGGCCGTCAGCGCGCATACCGAGTCAGACGATGGTTGGCAACCTCCCGAAGGCTGCGAGGTGGTAAGCCAATGGGTGGTGAAAGCCACAGCGCGGCCTCAATCGGCGGCACCGCTAACGCGAGCGGGCGTCTACGTGTTTCGAGACTTTTGGCTGCCCTTTGAGCACCTAGACGAAGCCGTGGCGTTGTCCAGCGCAGCATGGCAAACCTTTGAGGGAGCCGAAGCCTACAGCGCAGAGCCCATGGGATTGTTCGCTCCTGCACAGGCGATGCCCGCATCGCAGGAGTGCAGGCTCCATCTGTTGACGTGGTACCCAGATTTCACCTCTTGGGAAACATCGCGCCAATCTGACCCAGCCGCCATGCAGCGCTTTATCGCGCGTCGCGCCTTGACGCGCACGACAAAGGCGATAGCAACACGCCTGCTGCTACCGTCTTGATCCTCAGCCGATGCGCTAAGACTGCTCGGCTAGCCAGTCGTCGTCAGAGCCTTCGTTAATGTCGGCGAACAGTGGCGTTGAGATATAGCGCTCTGCGGTATCTGCCAGCATGGTAACGATTACGCTGCCGGGCGCTGCCTGCTCGGCAATTTTCAGTGAGGCGCTCAGGGTGCCACCGGCTGAGATACCCACAAAGATCCCCTCTTCATGACCCAAGCGTCTGGCACAGGCCATGGATTCGTCTTCGTTGACCGGCACGACGTGATCGGCGATGTCGCGATCCAGCACCTCGGGAATGAAATCTGGCGTCCAGCCCTGAATTTTATGCGGCGACCATGCACCGCCGGAGAGCAGGGCCGCCTGCTCGGGTTCAGCGGCGACCACCTGAATGTTGGGGCGGGCAGCCTTAAGCGTGCGCCCGGCCCCTGACAGGGTGCCGCCGGTGCCCCAACCCGTCACCCAGTAGTCCAAACGCTCACCGGCGAAGTCCTGCAAGATCTCTGGCCCGGTGGTACTGGCATGAAAGTCAGGATTGGCGGTGTTTTGAAATTGTCGTGCAAGGAACCAACCGTGTTTTGCCGCCAGCGCTTCGGCCCGGGCAACCATGCCGCTACCGCGTTCGGCTGCCGGTGTCAGAATGACCTTGGCGCCAAGGGCGCGCATGATTTTGCGGCGTTCAATAGAAAATGTTTCGACCATGGTGGCGACAAAGGGGTGACCCATCACCGCGCATACCATGGCTAGCGCGATACCCGTGTTGCCACTGGTGGCTTCGATCACCGTCTGCCCGGGTTTCAGCGCGCCGCTGTCCCGCGCATCCTTAATAACCGCGTAAGCCAGTCGGTCCTTCACCGATGCCATGGGGTTGAAGGACTCCACTTTGACGTACATGTCGACATGCTCTGGGGCTATCCGATTGAGCTTGACGATGGGAGTGTTGCCGATGGTCTGCAGTATGTTGTCGTATTTCATAGTGGTCTCCGCGGGGCAGTAAGGTTGACAGGGTCAGACGGTCTCGTTGGCGTGGTCGTGGCCCGCATGCAAATTGCGAATATGGGCCACCATCACCAAAACAACGCCAAGGGTGGTAAGCGCGATTTCGAACTCTTCACCAAGCAAGTGCAGAACAGCCAGCAGCATCAGCGTTAAACCGACGACGCCAGTGGATACCGTCAGGGTATTGGGTTCTCGCCTATATCCTCGGTAGAGTGCGACACCGCTGATTGGTACGGCAAGCCCGAAGAGTAGCCAGTGGGTCTGAGTCTCTGTGGCGTCGAGCCAGCCAGAGACAGACGGCGCCAGCAAGAAGGCAAGGGGCACCGACAAGCAATGAATCAGGCACAGGCTAGAAAGCCAAATAGCGGCCTTATCAAGACGAGTTTGGTCGGTGCTGGATGCCAAAGTGAGAGCCCATAAAAAGGGGCGACAACGCTAGCTTCTCCATTCTTCGCATGCAACTGCACAAAAGGCATTGGGTTACAGTACCCCCATGGATACAGGACAACCTGACTCAATCGATCTAGCCGATCGCCAGCGATGGGACGCACGCTACCGAGCAGGTGCCTATGCCCAACGTCATTGGCCGAGCGCGTATTTACAGCAGCTGCAGCAAGACGATGTGATACCCCGCAGCGGTCGAGCCTTGGATGTCGCCTGCGGGCGAGGCCGTAACAGTCTGTTTTTGGCCTCTTTAGGCTTGAGGGTCGATGCACTCGATGTGTCAGCGGTTGCCATCGCTCAGGCGGCAAATACCGCCATAGGCCAACAGCTGCGCGTGAATTGGCAGTGCAGCGATGTGCTCGAACTCAGCCATCGCCTGCCTCAAGACACCTATGCCTTGGTGATCATGTTGCGCTTCGTCGCACCGCAATTGTTGCCTAAGTTGTTACAGGCGCTGACACCCGGCGGCGTCTTGGTGCTTGAAGAGCACCTGCAGTGGGATGGCGCTGAGCGCATCAGTGGCCCAAGCAGTAACCGCTTTCGCGTTGCAGCAGGGGATTTATCGCAGCAACTGCAGGCAGTGCAGGTTGGCTTTGACGTAGTTGATCAATTTGAAGGGCTCATACCTGAGCCTGCCGATGACGGCACCTCTGACGGCACCTCAGTAAGCGCGGCCGTGGCGCGCATGTGCATTCGCCGTAGTTCGACGTAACATCGCGAATGCCGTCAGAAACGCTGACGGTGAGCTGCGGTCGAGGGAGATAGCCATGCAGAATATTCCAGTCATTGATTTACAAGCCTTTCGCGAGGATGGCCCAGCTGCCTTTGATAGCGCAGCCATCGACAAAGCAGCGCTCGTGGAAGCTTGCGAGGACCACGGATTTTTCTTGCTGGTGAATCATGGGTGCGATGCGCAGGTTCATGATGTGTTTGCGGCAGCCGCAGACTTTTTTGCCATGCCGCGCGCGCAAAAAACCGCCGTATACCGAGATGCGGAAAATCCATTGGGTTATTACGACCGCGAACTCACTAAGCAGCGCCGCGATCAGAAAGAAGTCTTCGACTTCAAGGCAGGCGGCCACATTTCCCGTAATCCACTGCGACATACGCGCTGGCCCGAGCAGCCAGACCATTTTCGACCCGCGCTTACCGAATTTTTTACCGCCTTTACAGAACTGGCTGAAACCACCATGCGCATGGTGCTTAGCGGTTTGGGCCTACCTGCCGACGCGGTTGATAGCACCATGGAGCGAGGCTTTGGACCTGCCCATACCAGCGCTGCGCGATTGAATTTCTACCCAGCCCAGGACCCTGTGCCTGCCGCTGAGCGTGAGTCGGTAACACCCCTTGGCGATATGGCGCTACATCACCACACCGATCCCGGCGCGATGACACTGCTGCTGCAGGATGACTGCGGCGGTTTACAGGCACGTTCGCGTGCCCATGGCTGGATAGACGTACCCCCACTCGCTGGTGCCATCGTGGTGAACATTGGGGATATTTTGCAGGTTTGGACGAACGATCGGTGCACTGCTGGGGTCCATCGAGTTGTGCCAATCACCAGTCCTCAAGGACGATTTAGCATACCGTTCTTCTATCAACCGAAGGTCGATGCAGTTGTCGAGCCGTGGTTGGCAGCTGAGGATATTCCCCACTATCGTGCCTTCTCATGGCAGGAGTACATTCGCGGCCGAGTGACTGACAACTACTCAGACCTTGGCGAAGAGGACATTCAGATCGATCGCTACAAGGTGGCCTAGTTAAACCGACTTGGCCTATCCGTTCGCGTGTCATATACCCACTTACTCTTCGACCACGATGGCGTGCTGGTGAATACCGAGCCACTGTATCTGCAGGCAATTCAGGAGCAGTTGGCCACCCTTGGCATTACGCTGCGAGAAACAGACTACATTCAAAATATGGCCGTGGGCGCCGATCCTTGGGCCTTGGCCCGCGCCGCTGGCTGCGATGAAGCTATGGTGGACCAACTGCGTGATGCACGAGACGCTCGCTATCAGCAGTTATTGCGTACTCGGCCCATTACCATCGAGGGTGTTGATGGCCTCATTGCTGAGCTTGCCGAGCATTTTCAACTGGCCATCGTGACTACGTCGCGAGACGTGGATTTCGATCTCATCCATGCACTGGACGGCCAGCCACGGACGTCGACAACACCCGACGTCGTGCGCCACATGGATTTCATTCTCAAGCGCTCTCACTATCAAAACAGCAAGCCCGATCCACAGCCGTATTTGTTGGCGCTCTCGCGCTTTGGCATTGAACCCAGCCAAGCCTTGGTCATCGAAGATTCCGAGCGCGGTCTGCGTTCAGCGGTTGCGGCAGGTATCGACTGCGCGGCGATTTACCATCCGTTCACAGCAGGCCAACGTTTCGCCAAGGCTAAGTATCGGTTCGCTGACCTAGGCGAGCTAAAACAGTTCTTGCTGGGATAATCCGGCGCCGTAATGGGTGCGTTCAGTAGAAGTCGTCAAACACTGGTGCTGGAGCGAAATACACCAGGGCGGTTACCGCCAGCGTGGCCAACACCATCAACACGAGGGCAATTGTCGCCCGGTGTTCGGAAATTTCTTGGTTACCAGCGCTCTCATGAAGATTTTTTTTGCCATGGAACATGGCCTGAATCAGTCGCTCTTTGAGACCCCAGGTATGCCAGCCTACTGCGGCAAGATGCATAACTAGGGCGATTTGTATCAGGGTGAAGATGCGGTGGTGCCAGCCTGCAAGCGCGTCAGCGGTGTGATCGCTGACCACGCTGTTATACGGGCCGGCATAAAAAATATCGTCGCTGATGAACAGGCCTAGACTGGCTTGTAGACCAATCAAGCCGACGATGAGAGCGCTTGCCCAGCCGCCCAACGGGTTATGACCGGCGGAGGTTGGATTGGAGCCGATGTTTTTGAGGTAAAGAAACACGCGCATGGGAGACACGACGAACGAGGCATAGCGCGAATGCAGGGTGCCAAAGACACCCCAAGTCAGGCGAAACAGCACGAGCGCCAGCGCGGTATAACCAAAATAAAAGTGGGTTTGCGTCCATTCGAAACCCGCTTCGGCGGTAATCCAGCTGCCGGCGAGGCAAATTACCAACGCCCAGTGCCACAGTCGCAGTGGCAGATCCCAAATCAGTTGGGGGCGCTGGTCACTGGGCATAATCTTCAAACATGGGGTCGGCTAGTTTTTTTGCCGATAGCTGTCATGGCAGCTTTTGCAAGAAGCACCTAAGGCGCCGAAGGCTTTCATGGTAGCTCCGCGGCCCTCGGCGGTGGCCGCGACCAAGGCTTCTGCGCGTTCTGCGGTTGTCGCGGCTTTGGCACTGAAGTCGGCGTAATCCCCCCAGATGTCAGCCTTGGCCTGGGATGTGATATCACTTGCGCTGGTATCCATGGCGAACATATCCGGAATCATCGGAGCCAGTTGCGCGATCATGCCGGCGTTCTTCTCGATCAGCGCCGCATCGTATGGGATCTGGCCCTTGGCCATGCCCACAATCGGGCCAAAGTACTGAGCCACTACCTTGAGCAAGCCTTGGCGCGCCTCGATGGTTTTTTGGGTGCGCTCATCTGCCCAACTCGCGCTGCCGAAACACAGCAGCAAAGAAAAAATCACAGCGTTACGAAACATTGCGTTGCGAAGCATAGCGTTACCTCTTGTGGTGAATAACCTGTTGTCTCATGACGGGTTGAAGATACCCTGCTCTGGTGAGCCGCGCGATAGGTAAAAGACCAAGGTTGAGAAGTGCATAACGCTTGGTCCATCCTTGAGCATGGCCGACAGTTATAGGGCGTTGGCGCGGTTAAAACGACACAGGAGCAGGGGCAAGATGTCACAAGCCATTACCATTCACGGCAGCTGTCACTGTGGTGATATTACGTTCGAGGCCGAGGCGCATCCTAGCCGGGTTGTCATTTGTCACTGCACCGATTGCCAGAAAATGTCTGGCGGGCCCTATCGCAGCATCGTTCAGGTAAAAGAAGGTGACTTCAACCTGCTCAGCGGCGAACCCAAGCTCTATTTTAAAGTGGGAGACAGCGGTAATCGGCGGGAACTGAGCTTCTGCGTCAATTGTGGCTCGCACCTTTACGCAACGTCGGTGGTCGAAGATGTGCCAAAGGGACAACGCATGCTGGGCATTCGCACCGGGCTCCTAGATGAACTGGCGCAGCTGGCACCGCGCTCGCAGGTTTGGTGCCAGTCCAAGGTGTCTTGGGCCGAGAACATTGCCGAGTTACCCGGCGTTGCGCAGCAGTCTTAAATCACAGACGCACCGCCAAATTCCATGACGATTCTTTACAGCTTCCGGCGTTGTCCCTACGCCATGCGTGCTCGTATGGCGTTGATGATTCAGGGTGCGCAACTCGAACTGCGTGAGGTGTTGCTGCGCGACAAGCCGGCAAGCATGTTGGCGATCTCACCCAAGGGCACGGTGCCAGTGCTGCAAACCGTACACGGCGTGGTGATCGATGAGAGTCTGGATATCATGTGCTGGGCCATGTCTGCCGAAAGCGACTGGTTTTCGTTGCTGGCGCAAGCAGAGCAACTCGAACAAGCTCGATCCTTCGACGAAAAGTTTAAACCGCATCTGGATGCGTACAAATACCATCGGCCAGGCGCAGAGCGCAGCCGAGAAGAATATCGCGATTTGGCGGCCAACCATTTGGATCGATTTGAAGCCAACCTTCAGTGCCACGACTATCTGCTGGGAACCATGCCGCAATTCTTAGACCTTGCCGTTATGCCCTTTGTGCGTCAGTTTGCCTCGGTGGATCGACAGTGGTTTGACAACCAGCACCGACAAAGCCTGCGCCGCTGGCTAGATCGATGGTTAGCTGATCCACTGTTTACCGGGGTCATGACCAAGTTTCCGCAATGGCAGGAGGGCAGTTTGGGGCAGCGATGGCCCGGCGGCGAGGGAACTCGGGCTGAATAACACGATAGAGTAGGGGCAGAATATGCAGCAATGGATCGTCGGAATTTTGGGTTCGATTGGGGCGGTGCTACTGGCAATGGTGGTAGCGTGGGCTGGCTCGGATCAGGGCATCCTCTATAACGATTTGTCGGTTTTTGTCTGGTGCGGGGTATTTGCCTTCGCCGTGCAGTGGCTGATTTTCATTCATGCTTGGTTTGCCCAAACCGAGCATTTTTTCGATCTCACCGGCTCATTGACCTACATGGTGTTGGTGCTCGCTGCTTGCTACCTCAGCGCGGCGTTTGACGTTCGTTCCTTGGTTATTGTTGGTCTGGTGCTGATCTGGGCGCTGCGGCTGGGGCCGTTTCTATTTTTCCGTATTCAAAAGGCCGGCGAGGACCGCCGCTTTCGCAGTATCAAGGTGTCGTTCCCAACATTTTTTATGACTTGGACACTGCAGGGTGCGTGGGTCTTTGTCACGGTTAGCGCCGGTCTCGGGGCCATTACCTCTAGCACCAAGGTAGCGCCTGAGCTGGCCTTTTATCTGGGGCTCGCCATGTGGGTTGCAGGCTTTGCCATCGAGGTGATTGCCGATCGGCAGAAGACCGCCTTTCGTGCAGACCCCGCGAATGCCGACGCTTTCATTACGACGGGGCTTTGGGCGTGGTCGCGGCATCCCAACTACTTTGGCGAGATCTTGCTATGGGCCGGTATTGCGGTGATCGCCATTCCCACCTTGCAGGGTAATCAGATTTATTTGCTGCTATCGCTGATTTGGGTGGTGGTACTGCTTACCGCCATCAGTGGTGTTCGTATGCTGGAAAACCGCGGCAACAAACGCTGGGGCAATGATCCAGAGTACGTCGACTACATGAAACGCACGCCCATGCTGATGTTGTGGCCGCCGCGCAAGCGCAGCTAGGTTTCCACAAGTCATAAAAAAGCCCGCTACCGCGGGCTTTTTTATGACTGGGTTTGCGCCAATCTAAAGGTTTTGACCACCGTCTATTGAGACGGTTTGGCCAGTGATCCAATAGGCTCGGGCGGACAGCAAAAACGCGATCACCTCGCCCACTTCCTCTGGCTCGCCCATGCGCCCAAAAGGGATGCTGGCCAGCGCGCCATTGTACATAGCCGGCGCATGTTGCTTGGCTTGGTCCCACAAACCGCCGGGAAACTCGATAGACCCCGGCGCAACACAGTTCACGCGTATGTGGTCTGGCGCCATGTTCTTGGCATGGGTTTGCGTCATTTGTATGACTGCGGCTTTTACCGCCCCATAGGCAGCGGAGCCTGCGGAAGCGCCAATGCCTGAGATAGATGACACATTGACGATAGCGCCTTTGCTGGCTTTCAGTGCCTCGGTCGCCGCCCATGTGCAGCGCACGACACCCATCACATCAATGTCCATGCTTCTGGCCCAGCTGTCTTCGTCATCGGTGTTGCCGAAACCGCTGGGGTTGTTCACCAGACCATCGATTGAGCCCATGGCACTTGCTGCTGCGGCAATATAGGTCTTAATTTGCTCGGCATCGGAAACGTCACAAATAGCCCCGTGAATCTTGCTGCCGTATTTTTCTAGGGCCGCAACCGCGCTATCCAAGCTCTCTTGCGTACGTCCGCAGATAGACACATTCGCACCTTCTGCGGCGCAAGCAGCCGCTGCGGCGAGCCCAATGCCTCGAGTGCCGCCGGTAACAATAACGTTTTTGTTCTGTAAGCCTAGATCCATGGGAATTCCTTATTCAGTCGCTCAGGGTTTTGGCTTGATTGCCAAGGTTGCCATTGAGGTGGGCATATAAGCATTTAACGACGTTGCTTGGGTATCCCAGTAATCTTCGTAAAACCCGGCAAGCAACAGCCCCGCATCCAGTTGCCCGCCGATTTGGGTTTGCAGACTGTGGGAGAACTCCAGCGCTTGACCTTGGGCTTGGCGCGCCATGATGTCATTCTCGTTGAGCTGCTCCGAATCAGCAAAGGGCAGAGCAAAGCGCACCTGTATCGGTCCGCCCTGGTCGAGATCATCATGATCAAAGAGAAAAAAATCCGGGTTCATGAAACCACTGAGCAGGCGCCCACCGGGCCGAAGAATCCGCGCACAGTGTTGCCAGACTGGCAAAACGTGTTCTGAGAACACGTTAGATATGGGGTGAAAGATCAGATCAAAGCGCTCGTCAGCAAACCGCGATAGATCCGCCATATCGCCTTGTTCATAGGCGATGTCTAAACCGTCGCGCTGCGCCACAAACCGATCCTTGGCGAGCTGGGCTGGTGAATTATCAAAACTGGTCACCCGCGCCCCTGCCGCGGCAAAGAGCGGCATCTGCTGACCGCCGGCGGACGCTAGCCCGAGTAAGTCCTTACCCTGTATATCGCCAAACCAGTCTTCGGGCACTGCCTTGGTAGGGGTAAGAATGACCTGCCAATCACCTGCCCTAGCCGCTGTAACCTCGGCGGTGCTTACGGGCTGCACCCACCGGCTTTGACCTAGATTTGACTGGTTATCCCAAGCTACTTGGTTGTGCTTAACAATGTCCATGGGTCCTAACCGGCAGGGTTGGGCAGCCGACGAATCTGCTGAAAGAAAATAATCAGCGCGGCCAAGGTCAATAGGGCAGCCAACCAAAAGGCGCTTCCTGGCAGATACAGGGGTGCGCTGTCAGACGTGAAGTAGGTGAACGTTTGAGTTAACAACAAGGGGCCAACAATCATGGCGACACTGCTCACACTGGCCATGATGCCTTGCAGTTCGCCCTGACTGTCCGCGGCCACCTGGTTGGACAGTATGCTGTTCACCGACGGACCGGCTAGCCCACCCAGTGATGACACGCCGCACCAGAAATATAGCGCTGCCGAACTCCCAGCAGTTGCGACCCCCACAAAGGCAAGGATGGTTGCTGTGACGCCAAAATAAGCGCAGCGCACAGGACCGAATTTGGGAATGACGATGCGCAGTAGCCCGCCCTGCACGATAACCGACATGACGCCCACAAAGGCCATGGAAAGACCAACGTCTAAGGGCGTCCAGGCAAACTTTTCGATGGTGTAGAAATTCCAGTTAGACGGCCAAATGTGATGTCCGATGTTGTTAAGAAAGACCGCGATCACCAGACCAATCAACAGCGGGTACTTACGTAGCTGCGTCAGCGCCCCCCACGGGCTCGCTCGTTTTAACTCAAAGGGACGCCGATTTTCTGGCGCCAGCGTCTCGCGAAAGAAGATCAGGCCATAAAGGGTATTAATGAACGCCAACCCCGCCGCAATGAAGAAGGGTGCGCGCAGATCCCAGGCGCCGATGATGCCGCCTAGGGCCGGGCCGACAATAAATCCCAGACCAAACGCCACGCCCAACAAACCAAAGTTCTGGGCCTTATCTTCGGGCGTGCTGACATCGGCGATCAGTGCGTTCGCAATGGCGTAGGTTGCGCTGGTAATGCCGGTCAGCAAGCGGCCTAGGAACAACATCCACAGCGCAGTGGCAAAACCCGATAGCAAGTATGCTCCGCCGTAAACGAAGAGCGACATCACGAGCAACGGTTTGCGCCCGTAGGCATCGCTTAAATTGCCCAGCATGGGCGCGAACATAAAATTCGTCACCGCGTAGCTGAAGATCAGATAACCGCTGAGCGCCGAGGCATCCGACAGACTGACGTCACCGATCAGCACCAGAAACTGCGGCAGTACGGGCACGATGACGCCAAAGCCCACGGTGTCCAAAAATACGGTGATGGTGACGAAGGTCAGGGCATGTCGTTTGTGCATGGGCTAGTTCTCTGCAGGATCTAAAACCTTGGCATGATTCTCAACTGAAGCCGGAGCCATTAGTCGCTGCTGCTGAGGTGATGCGTTGGGATAGTCCAGCAGATTGTAGGGTACTTTGGCCCAGCTAGAGTGCGGCGGGCTGTATTTGTAGAGCAGTGTTCTGCGTTCCTGTGAACCCTGCCACGTCGCCGTGCCATGAATCAGAGCCTCGGTAAAAAGAAGTACATCACCAGCACGCAATTGAGGCTGAACAACATAATCCGGTCGGGTTTCTTGTCGTAGCACTGCGCTTGGCACGGCTTGCAGAAAATTGGTCTTGTGGCTGCCCGGAATACATACGAAGCCGCCGTCATCTGGCCCGACATCGTTGAGCGCCCAAGTGGCCACCATCAGTCCATTGCGCATTACGCCATCGTGATAGTGGTACCAGTGATCGCTTTCATAGCGCATCGGACCGCCGTGAATGGGCAGACCGTTGGCGCCGGGTTGCATGAAAATGCAGTAGTCATGATCGGCGCGAAGGCGCGGTCCGATTAGCTCAATGAGATAGGGCAGCACCCTTGGGTGGTCCATCAGATGCAAAAATTCGCTACCCCAGCGGCTGATGGCTTCCGTGCGCCGCAAGGCTCCATCGTTAGGCTGCTGCGGCCAAACACTATCGCTCAGCCGACGCAGCGTTGCGCATTCTGCCGATGTGAGCACGCTGCGCAGCACCAAGAATCCCTGTAAATCGAAGCGGAATTTCTCTTCTTCTGTGAGCATCAACGTTCTCTATGCAATTGCTGATCTGGCTAGTGGCGCGGTATGTTAGCCGAGCAAACATGAAGGAGTCTTGGGTAATGGATTATTTGTTAGACCGCGACTGGAACCAGCCTGTGCGTTATCCCGACCCAGCCGTTGAGGTACTAGATCCAAGATTTCGGCAGTATGTGTTAGGCAGCGCGACACTTGAACGACTCTGGAGCGGTGGACGCTGGACTGAAGGACCGGTGTGGTTTGGTGACCAGCAGCGCCTGCTCTTTAGTGACATACCCAACGACCGAATAATGTGCTGGTCAGCCATCGACGGGTCGACACACGTATTTCGTCATGGCGCAAACTACGCCAACGGCAACACCCGGGACCGGCAAGGGCGGCTGGTGACCTGTGAGC
>ERZ802827.299-NODE-299-length-26318-cov-15.567_pt1 | contig 26318 bp, 28 predicted proteins | sample MGYA00345652_ERZ802827 | MGnify/ENA primary metagenome ERZ802827 (study PRJEB30503, sample SAMEA104212372) | marine metagenome | biome: Westerlies Biome; feature: [SRF] surface water layer (ENVO:00010504) within the epipelagic zone...; material: water... | reverse complement strand
AGTAACTAGATTTATTGGGTAAGAGTTATATGAATGAGTATAATAACGGCATGTTTAAAAACATTGGAATTTATACAAAAGAAAAATCATATCAAGGCTTAGATTATAAAGCTCTTGATTCACTTATCATATCTTTAAAAAAATATTCTATTGAAGTCTTTATTGAGGAATCATCAGATTATAAAAATGAGTTATTAACATCGCTAAGTCATGAGGAATTTACAACAAAGACAGACTTGATTATTGTGTTTGGAGGTGACGGGACTCTATTAGGATCCGCCAGGCGCTATCTTAAATCCAATATTCCAATACTAGGAATTAATATGGGTACTGTTGGCTTTCTAACCGATATTAAAATTGAAGATTTTAAAACTGTGATAAAAGATATTATCGATGGAAATTGCAAAATTGAAGAAAGAAACCTTGTTAGCGCCACATTTGAAAAAACAACCGTATACGGCCTAAATGAAATTGTTATTCATTCAGGTGCATACACACAACTAATGAGATATAGATTATCTGTAAATGACAAAGTTGTTTATGAGCAAAGGTCAGATGGCTTAATTATTGCAACCCCTACCGGTTCAACAGCATACGCACTATCTGCAGGCGGTCCCATTATTCATCCAGAATTAGATGTGTGGACCATATTACCAATGCTCCCTCAAAGTATTTCGTCACGTCCATTTGTAATATCTTCAAATGAACAAGTTAAAGTTAATCTTCTGCGAGGACCTTTAGAGTTAGCAAAAATTTGTGCAGATGGCCAGGAAGATATTTCAGCTCCATATTTAGAAGATATTATAATCTCAAAAATGGAGGACAAATTAAGGTTAGTTCATCCTTTAGATAATGATTTCTTTGAGGCTTGCAGAGAAAAGCTTGGATGGAGTCTAGATATATCTAAAATCAAATCGTAAGTGGATATTAAGAATTTTCATATACCAATTATTGCGGCATCAATAATTATTGCTTTTTTATCAAATTTTGGAAGTTTTTTATCTGTTATAGAGCCATTTACTTTCTTAAAAATGGATTTCAATTCTCTTGAAAGGGGGTATGTTAATTTCTTTACCATGGAATATACATATCAAATTAGTAATGAATGGTGGAGGCTTATAACGCCAATGCTTATTCATTTCTCCTTTGCTCACCTAGTTTTTAATTGTCTTTGGATATATGTTTTGGGATCTAAAATTGAACTGTTAGATGGGCATTTGCTATTCGTAAATCTTCTTCTTTTCTGCTCAATTTGCTCGAACTTAACTCAGCATTTTTTTGGAGGACCTTCATTATTTGGTGGTTTATCAGGAGTCATATATGGACTGCTTGGATATTGTATGGTCATTGAATTTGAAAAAAATCAAGACAGGTATGGATTGCCACCAGCTCTATATTTATTCATGATAGTTTGGTTAATATTAGGATTTTTAGGAATGCTAACCTTATTTGGATTTGGCAATGTTGCCAATTTTGCTCACCTTGGGGGGCTTATTTCAGGAATTATTTTTGCTATGATATCAAGGATTATTATTAAACAGTAACATGAAAAAAATTAAAAAAGCAGTTTTACCAGTAGCTGGTTTTGGTACAAGGTTCCTACCGGCAACTAAAGCTATACCAAAAGAAATGCTTCCAATTATAGATAAGCCTTTAATAGAATATGCTGTTGAGGAAGCAGTGAATGCTGGCATAGAAGAAATTATATTTATTACTAGCCATACCAAAATAGCAATTGAAAATCATTTTGATACTAATTTTGAGCTTGAAGATAAACTTCAAAAAAACAGTAAACATGAATATATACCGTTAATTAACCCCGAAAATTTTAAAAATATTAGATTTACATATGTTAGACAAAAATCACAAAAAGGTCTTGGCGATGCAATAAATCATGCAGCACACTTAATAAACGACGAGCCTTTTGCTGTCTTGTTAGCAGATGATTTAATTTTTTCTGAAGAAAGCTGTTTGAATCAACTAAAAATGCTTTATGAAGATATTGGATCGTCTGTAATTGGTGTTAATGAAGTAGCAGAAGAAGATATATCTAAGTATGGTGTTATAGAGCCAAATTATGAGGATTCTAATATCAATATTAAAGATATAGTTGAAAAACCAAGTATAGCTGAGGCACCCTCTAACCTAGCTGTTGTAGGGAGATACATACTTAATAGTGAGATATTTAAATATTTAGAAAAGGTTGATGAAGACTCTTCTAATGAAATTCAGCTAACTGATGCCATAAAGTTAATGCTATCGGACCATCAGGTATTTGCATGTAAGTATAAAGGTAACAAATTTGACTGTGGTTCAAAAAAGGGTTTTGTAACTGCAACAGTTTTTAAAGGTCTTCAAGATAAAGATATCAATAAAGCAATTCATGATTTAGTTCAAAAATCTTGAATATCTTTTTATCAATTTTTAAGTTATTACCTCCAGAGATTTCACACTCGATCGCTTTAAATTCTTTAAATTTTTTATATAAATTCAAACTCTTACATCTATTTATACCTAATCTAAAAAGTGAAAATTATGAATGCCATGGACTGATATTTAAAAATAAACTTGGAACCGCTGCGGGGCTTGATAAAAATGGAGACTTTATAGATTGTTTAGGAGAGTTGGGTTTTGGTTTTTTAGAGGTTGGAACAGTCACACCTCTTCCGCAAATTGGTAATCCCAAGCCAAGAGTTTTTCGTCTATTTAAAGAACAAGCAGTAATTAATAGACTTGGTTTTAATAACAAAGGCATAGATCATTTAGTTAAAAATCTTAAGAAAAGAAAATTTAATGGAGTTGTTGGTGTAAATATCGGTGCAAATAAAGAATCTAGGGACCAAAAAAGAATTGATGATTACTTGGAATGCTTAAGAAAGGTATCTACCTTATCTGATTATATTACGATTAATATTTCTTCCCCAAATACCCCAGGTCTTCGAGATTTACATAACCAAGAAAATATTAAAAAATTAGTAAGTTCTATTCAGCTTGAGGTAAACAGAGTAAATTTTTTAGGACCAATTTTCTTAAAAATATCACCAGATGAACCATTTGAGCTAATTAAAAATATTGCTGAAATCGTTGAAAAATCATCATTCACTGGGTTGATAGTATCTAATACAACTATAAGTAAAGATTCATTAAAAAATAAAAAAAATCAAATAATCGAAGGTGGGCTTTCAGGCGCTCCTTTGATGGACAAGTCTACTGATTTACTCAAAAGACTGAATGAAAAATACCCAAACTTAACTTTAATAGGTGCTGGAGGGGTTATGACAAAATCTGATTTTAACAAAAAAATCCTTTCAGGAGCTTCGCTAGTTCAAATTTATACGGGCTTTATAATCAAAGGGCCAAAAATTGTTGAAGAAATACTTAATTAAATAAGATATGGAATTTGCAGTTATTTTTATCGTTTTAGCTTTCCTTATTGGCACTATAAGTTTTGCAATTCCATCTAAATCATCTATAAAAATTTCAACATTAAGAATGGAAGCATCGAAGCTTGGATTCAAGATTTCTTCATCGTCAATTGGAAAAAATTTATTCAAAAACAAAGAATTAAATAACATGATTTATAAAATCAAAAATACATCAAATTTAAAAGAAGCTCATTTTCTTAGAGACAAAGACGAATTAATTTTGTATTCTCCACTCAAGTTGAAGTACTCAGATGACTATAATGAGATACAAAATGGGTTGCAAAACTTATCACCATTTGTATTGGAGATAATTTTTTCAAATTCATCTATCTCATTTATATGGAAAGAAAATGAAGGGCTCGACGAGCTAATAAAAATTAATAACTTGCTTAAAAATTTTTAAAAAAGTCTTGTCAAACTAACGTCATTAATGTTATTTCTTAAAAAGGAACAAATTTTTTATTATGGCAAAATCACTAGTAATCGTTGAATCACCTGCAAAAGCTAAAACAATTTCTAAGTATTTAGGTAAAGAATATATTGTTGAATCTAGTGTTGGTCATATAAGAGATTTACCAAAAAAAGCTTCACCAAATTCCAAAAGATCATCTATCCCAAAAGATGTTTCACCTGAAGAGAAGGCTAGACTTAAAGCTATTAATGATAGAAATAGATTGATAAGAAGAATGGGCATTGATCCAGATAATGGATGGACTGCAGATTGGCAAATAATTCCCGAAAAAGAAAAAGTAATTAAATCTCTTCGCAAAGCAGCAAAAGGAGTCGATCATATTTACCTTGCAACTGACTTAGATAGAGAAGGTGAAGCAATAGCTTGGCATTTAAAAGAAGCTTTAGGTCCTGAGAAATACGATTATTCAAGAGTTAGGTTCAACCAAATTACAAAAACAGCAATTATTGATTCATTTGCTGATCCTAAAGAAATAGATTTAGATCTAGTTAAAGCTTACAGAGCTAGAAGATTTTTAGATAAAGTAATCGGATTTGAACTATCTCCACTATTGTGGAAAAAGATTGCAAGAGGACTATCAGCTGGAAGAGTCCAATCAGTTGCCTTGAGAGTATTAGATGAAAGAGAAAGATTAATTCAAGAATTTAATCCTGAAGAATTTTGGGAAGTCTCTATGGACCTCCAGAAAGACGACTTAATCATTCCATTTAGTCTAAATAGAAAAAAATCAGATCCATTGTTAAAAGAGGAGGAAGCAAGAAATATTGAAAACAGTATTCGTAACTCAGATCTTTTAATAAATGAAATTGTAAAAAAACCAGTTAAAGCAAAACCAAGAGCTCCTTTCATAACTTCAACTCTGCAACAGGCTGCAAGTACAAAGCTTAGCTTTGGTGTTAAAAGAACTATGCGTGTTGCACAAAAGCTGTATGAAGCAGGCCATATTACTTATATGAGAACTGATGCACCTAGCTTAAGCAAAGAATCAATACAAGATGCTAGAAATTATATTGGTGAAAGAGTTGGTGAAAAATACCTTACAAATGCTCCAAGAATTTATTCAAGTACTGAAAATGCTCAGGAGGCGCATGAAGCGATAAGACCTACTAATGCTTATATGACAGTCGATGATTTAATGAATCAAACCGAAGAAGAAAAAAGACTTTATCAGTTAATTTGGCAGCAATATATTGCATCTCAAATGCCTGATGCTGAGTATTTATCAACCTCAGCAAAAATTAATATTGGTGAATATACTTTCTCTGCAAGAGGTAGAGAAGTAATTTTTGATGGCTTTACTAAAATTTCTCAACCAATGAAATCGGATGGCGATGATATTTTACCTCCACTTTCTGAGGGAGATGCTCTTGACTTAAATGAAATAAAACTCGAACAAAAATTTACAAAACCTCCAGCAAGATTTTCTGAGGCAGCTCTTGTAAAAGAATTAGAGAAGAAAGGCATCGGCAGACCCTCTACTTATGCAAATATAATTTCTACCATTCAAGATAGAGGTTATGTTGAGATTCAAAATAGAAGATTCTTTGTTAAAAAAATTGGTCACATAGTCACAGAGAGATTGTTAGAGAGTTTTGATGACATCATGGATTATGAATTTACTGCAAATTTAGAAAATAATCTTGATAGCGTTGCAAGAGGTGAGCTTGATTGGAAAAATGTATTAGATGATTTTTATGGTGCCTTTCAAAAAGATCTAGTTTCTGCATCATATGAAGATGGTATGAGAGGCAATCAGCCAACTTCTACAAATATTACCTGTCCTTGTGGAAAGACTAATATGGTTATTAGGAATTCATCTAATGGAGTTTTCTTGGGATGCTCTGGATATCAAAACTTGGGAGATGATAAGTGTAAAGAAACTTTGAATTTAGTTTCAGGTGATGAGGCTATTAGTATTGATGATACAGAAGAGGCCACAAACTTAATGATCAAGAGAAGGTGTGATAAATGCGGCACTAGTATGGATAATTACCTTATCGATGAAGGGCGTAAACTTCATGTTTGTGGAAAGAATCCTGACTGTGATGGATATTTTATAGAAGAAGGTCAATTCAAGATAAAAGGCTATGATGGTCCTACATTGGAATGTCATAAATGTGGCTCAGAAATGCAATTAAAGACAGGAAGATTTGGAAAATATTTTGGCTGTCTTAATGATAATTGTGGTGCAACAAGAGCATTACAAAGAAATGGTGAGCCAAAACCAATAATGATGGAACCAATATCCATTCCTGATTTAGCCTGTCTCAAATGTGAAGATCATTATCTTTTAAGAGATAGTATGAAGGGTTTATTTTTAGCAGCTAGTAAGTATCCAAAGAATAGGGAAACTAGAGCTCCAAAAGTTTCAGAGATAAATAATCTCTCTTCAGAAATATCTGAGGCTTGCAGATTTTTACCAAAGATAGATAAGCATTCATATTTAATGAGTGCTCCTGAGAAGGATAGGGATGGAAATCCATATGTAATTAGATATAACAAAACTGATGACGTTCACTACCTGGCATCGGAGAAGGATGGTAAAAAAACCAAATGGACAGCTGTTTATGATAATGGCGAATGGGTCCAAAATTTAAAAAGTTAGTGAATTCTAAAGAGCTAATTAATTTATATTTAGATATTTGTGAAGACATCCTAATCAATCTTGTTTTTGATGGATCAAATAAAGATAAAAATAATTTATACCTTTTTTTGTCATCGCTTGAGCAAAGTCTAGATTTTTTAGCAACAGATGTGAGTTCAATATTAAATTTAGATAGCAATACATTTACCAAATTAAATCATATAGCCAAGTGGAATATTCTTGCCGATGAGCCTGCAATCAAAAATATTATTAATAATGAGTTTAATAAGTCTGATGGAATATTTTTATTAATTAGTTCTACTAAAGATAAGCTATTTAATCCAATTGATTCAACAATTATTGCCTCAAATGACACAATTAACTTGAAAAAAATTAATTTGATATTAGATAAATATAAAAGGTTTATGCTGTTGCTTCGCAAAACTCTAGAGGAGTGTTAAGCTTTAGTAATACGGAGAAAAAATGTCAAACTATTTAGAATTAGCTCAATTACCTGATGGAAGCATTGTTTTAAGAAGATCAGATGATCATGATAATCCTATTGTAAAAATAGACTTTTCATCAGAATCTAAAGAATTTCTTCAAGGTCAAGAATTAGCTGTTGCTAAAGAAATGATTAGAGCTGGAATTGAAAGTGTAAGTGGAAGTGTGAGTGACTTTGATGAATTCTTCGACAGCCAAAAAGAAAGACTTTCAAAGAAGACAGTAATTCTGCATTAATTTTCTCTAATTAATCCTACGCTTTTACCTTCTATATATAATTCTGTTTCTTCTAGATTAATTTCTATATCGTTGAAGTCATTGTTCGCAGGCTTTAAATGAACAATATTTGGAGCACTTCGTTGAAAATATTTAACGGTCACCTCATCTTCAATACGAGCGATAACAATATCTCCATTTCTTATTTCTTGTGTCTTTTTAACGGCGATCAAATCATCCTCCATTATTCCAGCATCTTTCATACTCAACCCTCTAACTCTTAAAAAGTAATCAAAATCAGATCCAAAAAATCCCTTAGGGCAATTTAAAACTTTTTCAACATTTTCACTAGCTAGTGTTGGTGAGCCAGCAGCAACTAACCCAACAATTGGATACTCATTATCTTCATGAATAATTTCTGGGTTCGTAATGGAAATTCCTCTAGATGTACCACTCTCAATTGTAATAAAACCTTTTTTTTCTAGAGCACGCAGGTGGGTTTCTGCTGAATTAGGTGATTTAAAACCCAATTCTCTGCAAATATCAGCTCTTGTTGGAGGAAAACCTGTTTTATTTAGGTAAACTTGAATACAATCAAGTACTTTTTGTTGTTGAGGTGTTATATCTTTCATGCTTTTAAAATTATACTATATATTTATACAGTATAATGTCAAAATATAAATTAAATCAAGATAAATAATGAATGATCAGTCTAAATTAATTATAGGAATATCTTCTAGGGCTTTATTTAATCTAGATGAAAGTCACGAGATATATGAAAAAGAGGGTTTAGATTCATATAGAGATTATCAAATTGCAAATGAAGATAAAACACTTGACCCTGGTGAAGCTTTTAGTCTCGTTAAAAAAATACTAAGTATTAATTCTTTTTACAAAGATAAAGAAAGGATAGAAGTTATCCTTTTATCTAGAAATACATCTGATACTGGTCTAAGAATAAGAAACTCTATCGAAGCCCATGGTTTAAATATTAGTAGAGCTGCTTTTTGTGGTGGTGAAAGTCCTCACAGATACGTAAAAGATTTTGGAGTTCATCTTTTTTTATCAAGTAGTTTTGAAGATGTTAAGTTGGCAATCGAAAGTAATGTTGCTGCAGCAACTATTATTTCAAGAGACGGCAAAAACAATACACAGTCTAATGATGATCAGCTTAAGATAGCTTTTGATGGCGACGCTGTTATTTTTTCTGATGATTCTGAAAAAGTTTTTCATGAAGAGGGTTTGGATGCATTTATTGAAAATGAAGTTATGGCTACCTCGCCATTAAAAGAAGGACCTTTTAAATCTTTTTTAGTTGAACTTAACAAGATACAAAATGATTTTGATGCAAACGAATGCCCAATTAGAACAGCACTTGTAACAGCTAGATCTGCACCATCTGACAAAAGAGTTATTAAGACCTTGAGAGAATGGGGTGTGAGAATTGATGAATCTTTATTTTTAGGCGGTATGTCTAAACAACATTTTCTTAAATCTTTTGAGGCTGACATCTTTTTTGATGATCAAAAAAAACATATCATGGACGCCATAAAAACAACTGCATCGGGACACGTTCCCTATGGAATAAAAAATAAATAAAAGGACTTATCATGGAAATAGTATGCTTTGACATGGAAGGAACGCTTACTCCCGAAATTTGGGAGCAGATTGCTTTAAATACCGGCATAGAAGATTTTAATAAAACTACTAGAGATATCCCTGATTATTCAGACTTGATGGATTTTAGATTGAATGTGATGAAACAACACAATCTTAAATTATCAGATATACAGAAGGCCGCCAGTGAATTAGATCTTTTGGATGGAGCTGAAGAATTTTTAAACGATATTAGACAAAATTTTCAAGTTGTTATTCTTTCTGACACTTTTCACGAAATTGCAAAACCTTTAATGGATAAAATGGGACATCCATTACTTTTATGCCATAACTTAGAAGTGGAAAATGATGAAGTTATTTCCTATAAACTGCGTCATAAACAAGCAAAAAAACAAGCTATAACAGCTTTTCAATCAATTGGTTATAGATGTCTTGCAGCAGGAGATTCATACAACGATATACAAATGTTTGAGGTCGCTGAAAAAGGATTTTTTATGAATGCGCCTGATAAAATTTCATCAAGCTACCCAGACATACCTTCTTTCCATAATTACAAAGATTTAGAAAATGCTATTAAACTAAGTTCACATTTTATTAATGAATGACAAATTAAAATTAGATAACTACGAAAGGCCTAGACTTCAAATGCCTGATGAGGGCACTGATTTGTTATTGCATAGTTGTTGCGCCCCTTGTGCTGGTGAAATTATGGAAGCGCTGGCTGCATCAGATATAAAAACCACTGTATTTTTCTATAATCCAAATATTCATCCTACTGAAGAATATGAAATACGAAAAAACGAAAATAGAAGATTTTGTGAGAAACTTGGTTTTGAATGTATAGATGCTGACTATGATAAAGATAATTGGTTTGAAAGAGTTAAGGGTCTTGAGGATGAGCCTGAAAGAGGAAAACGTTGCACCCAATGTTTTGATATGAGGTTTGAGAGATCAGCTTTATTTGCTAAAGAAAATAATTTTAGTGTTTATGCAACAACACTTGGTATATCTAGATGGAAGGATATGAATCAAATTAATACTTCTGGCCACAAAGCTGCAGAAAGATATGAAGATGTTACTTACTGGGATTTCAATTGGAGAAAACAAGGTGGCTCTTCAAGAATGATTGAGATATCTAAGAGAGAAGAATTTTATCAACAAGAGTATTGTGGATGCGTATATAGCTTAAGAGATACTAATAGGTGGAGAAGAAAAAATAACAAAGAAAGAATTATTCGGGGTGTAAAATTCTACGGATAATTTAGCATTTGGGAAACTAGCCTCGTGTGCATTATAATTCTTCAACCATGTCAGCAGGCAAAAAATTCAGAAACGCATTAAAAAGTAATAAGCCTCTTATTATTCCAGGCACTATTAATGCCTATTCTGCAATATTGGCAGAAAAATCTGGTCATCAAGCTATATATCTTTCAGGTGGAGGCGTTGCAGCTGCCTCATATGGCATACCAGACCTTGGTATTACTTCACTAGAGGATGTTTTAACAGATGTTAAGAGGATAACTAATGCTTCATCTCTTCCATTGCTTGTTGATATTGATACTGGTTGGGGAGGAGCTTTTAATATATCAAAAACAATTAAAAGTATGATTGATGCAGGCTGTGGTGCTGTTCATATAGAAGATCAAGTTTCTCAAAAAAGATGTGGTCACAGGCCAAACAAATCATTAGTTACTAAAGAAGAAATGCAAGACAGAATAAAGGCTGCTGTTGATGGCAGACACGATGAATCTTTTTTTATAATGGCCAGAACAGATGCAGTTGCATCTGAGGGAATTAAAGGCGCTATTGATAGAATTTCAGCGTATATCGAAGATGGTGCAGATGGTATCTTTCTTGAAGCAGCAACTAGTTTAGAAGAATATTCAGCAGTTAAAGATAAAATTGAAGTTCCAATTCTTGCAAATATTACAGAATTTGGAAAAACGCCTTTATTCAATAAAGATGAACTGGCTAGTGCTGGTGTTGATATGGTGCTTTATCCATTAACTGCTTTTAGAGCTATGAGCCAAGTGGCGGAAAAAGTTTACATTTCACTCGCTAAAGAGGGGACACAAGAGGGTCTCTTGGATATAATGCAGACCCGTGAAGAATTATATGAACGATTAAACTATCATAGTTTCGAACAAAAACTAGATGACTTATATAAAAAATAAGAATTAGAATAAGAGGATAATATGGTTAAAAAGTTAGAAGGTGCTGGACTAAGAGGACAGGTAGCAGGGGAAACATCTTTATCAACGGTCGGTCAAATAGAAGGCTTAGCTTACAGAGGCCATAAGATAGAAACCCTAGCTGAAAAAGCTTCATTTGAAGAAGTTGCCTACTTGCTCTTATATGACAAATTACCAAACTCATCTGAGCTGAATGAATACAAAGCTCTATTAAAAAGCCAAAGAGATCTTCCACAATCATTAAAAGAAGTTCTTCAAAAAATACCAGCTTCAGCTCATCCCATGGATGTTATGAGAACTGGCACTTCGATGTTAGGTAATTTAGAGCCCGAAGGTGATTTTAGCAACCAGCTAAATTCTATAAATAGAATGATAGCTACCATGCCTTCTATTGTTACTTACTGGTATAAATTTTCTCATGATGGGGAAGATATAAATTTAGTTAATGATGAAGACTCAATGGCAGGACATTTTCTTCATATTCTTCATGGAAAAACTCCAAGTGATCTTCATAGAAAAGTTATGGATGTTTCTCTAGTTTTATATGCCGAGCATGAATTTAATGCCTCCACTTTCACAGGAAGAGTTTGCGCCTCAACTATGTCAGATATTCATTCGTGCGTTGTTGCGGCTATTGGTTCATTAAGAGGGCCATTGCATGGCGGAGCAAATGAAAAGGCTATGGAATTAATTGAAAACTGGACTTCAAGAGAGGAAGCAAAAGATAAAATATTATCAATGCTTGCCAATAAAGAAAAAATAATGGGTTTTGGTCATGCGGTATATTCAATACGTGATCCTAGAAATGCAGTAATCAAGGAATATGCAAAAGAACTATCAAAACTTCATGAGAATGATGATTTATATCAAGTTGCTGAAGAAGTTGAAAAAGTAATGGCAGATGAAAAGAAAATGTTTGCTAATGCAGATTTCTTTCATGCTCCTGCTTATTTTTATATGGGTATTCCAACAAAATTATTTACCCCAATTTTTGTAATGTCTAGAGTTTCTGGATGGACTGCTCACTGTATGGAACAAAGAGCAAATAATAGAATTATTAGACCAAGCGCAGATTATATTGGTGTAGAAAGCTCTGAGTGGGTTGATATAGAAGATAGGGACTAAGATATGTCCTCAAATGTTGATTTAAATATCAGACCTGGCTATGACTCTGTAATTTCTGAAATCGCAGATTATGTTTCAAATTTTCAAATTCAATCCGAGCTTGCATTAGACACTGCAAGAAATTGTCTTATTGATACCATTGGTTGTGGTTTACTGGCATTAAAATTTCCAGCTTGCACAAAAATGCTTGGGCCAGTAGTTGAAGGAACTTCGGTTCCTTATGGAGTAAGAGTTCCTGGAACAAATTTTAAATTAGATCCTATTAAAGGTGCGTTTGATATCGGCTGTATTATTAGATGGCTGGATTATAACGACACATGGCTTGCGGCTGAATGGGGTCACCCATCTGATAATTTGGGTGGAATATTAGCAGTTGCTGATTTTATTTCTCAAAAGAATGTTTCTGAGGGAAAAGAGCCCATAAAAATGAAGCAAGTCTTGGAGTCCATGATAATGGCTCATGAAATCCAAGGAGTTTTAGCACTTAAAAACAGCTTTAACAAAGTTGGGCTGGATCATGTTGTTTTAGTTAAAGTTGCATCAACAGCACTCGTAACTAAGCTAATGGGCGGCAACTCTGATCAAATTAAAGATGCAGTAAGTCAGGCTTGGGTTGATGGCCAAAGTCTAAGAACATATAGACACGCACCAAATGCAGGTTCTAGAAAAAGTTGGGCCGCAGGAGATGCTACTAGCAGAGCTGTCAGACTAGCAATGATTACTCTCTCAGGTGAAATGGGCTATCCAGGAGTTCTATCAGCGCCTGTATGGGGTTTTGAAGATGTCTTATTTAAAGGAGAACAGCTTTCTCTTCCTCAAGCATTTAACTCCTATGTAATGGAAAATATTCTATTTAAAATTAGTTTCCCTGCTGAGTTTCATGCTCAAACAGCAGTAGAGGCAGCAGTCACTTTACATCCTCAAATAAAAGATAGATTAGATGAAATTAAATCTGTTGAAATTACCACTCATGAATCTGCTATAAGAATTATTTCCAAAGTAGGTGAGCTCAACAATCCCGCAGATAGAGATCATTGTCTTCAATATATGGTTGCCATAGGTCTTATAAAGGGAGACTTAGTTGCTGAAGACTACGAAGATGATGTAGCCGCAGATCCTAGAATCGACGCTTTAAGACAAAAAATGATAATTAGTGAGGATAAAAGATACTCTACTGAATATCATGAAGCAGATAAGAGATCTATAGCTAATAAAATTCAAATTCATTTTAATGATGGAAGTTTTACCGATGAAATCGAAGTTGAGTATCCTATTGGACATAAAAGAAGAAGGGAGGAAGGTATCCCAGTTCTTGAAAAGAAATTTTTAAGAAATTTAGAAATTACATATTCGAAAGAAAAGTGTTCAGAAATCTATTCACTTTGTACGAATCAGCAAGAACTAGAGAATACCTCTGTAATAGACTTCCAAGAACTACTAACGGTAGAAAGCAATAATTTCTAATTATTTGAAAATAGCCTAAATAATCCCTAAAATAAGGCGTTTTATCAATTTTGGACTATAATCACTGCCATGTCAGGCAATACGTTTGGAAATATTTTTAAAGTTACGACCTTTGGTGAGAGTCATGGTCATGCTTTGGGCTGCATAATTGATGGCTGTCCGCCAAATTTAGAGATAGATGAATCAGATATTCAAATTGAATTAGATAGAAGAAAGCCTGGCCAATCAGATGTTACAACTCAACGCAAAGAAGATGATACAGTGCAAATTTTATCCGGTGTTTTTGAAGGAAAAACATTAGGCACGCCTATTAGTTTATTAATCTTCAACAAAGATCAGCAATCAAAAGACTATTCAAACATTAAAGACTCCTTTAGACCAAATCATGCAGATATAACCTATCAAGCAAAGTACGGACATAGAGATTACAGGGGAGGAGGTCGATCAAGTGCTAGAGAAACTGCCATGAGAGTTGCTGCTGGAGCAATAGCAAAGAAATATCTTGCACAACATGGAGTTAAAACTACAGGATATGTATCTCAAATTGGCAGTATTGCTGCAGACTCAATCACTCCAGAGTCCGCAAACAAAAACAAATATTTTTTTGGTGATATGTCAAAAATCGATGATTTAAACAATATGTTTGAAGAGTTAATAGCTGAAGGTAACTCAGTTGGGGCTAAGCTAGGAGTGTGTGTTGAAAATTGTCCAGTAGGTCTTGGGGAGCCTGTATTCGATAAGCTCAACGCAGATCTTGCAAAAGCAATTATGAGCATCAACGCAGTTAAATCAGTTTCTATTGGTAATGCAGAAAATATATTAAATCTTAAGGGTTCAGAAATACGTGATGAAATAAGGTCAGATGGTTTTGCATCAAACAATGCTGGAGGAATTTTAGGTGGTATTTCTAACGGCGATAATATAGAGCTAGATTTTTTAATTAAACCAACTTCAAGTATTAAAAAGAAAGGTAAGACTGTAGATAAAGAAGGTAAAGAAGTTGATATAGAAGTTGTTGGTCGACACGATCCTTGTGTTGGCATTCGCGCAGTACCTATAGCAGAAGCAATGGTCAACCTAGTTATCATGGACCATCTTTTAAGAAACCGTGCTCAGTGCGGTGAGGTCGAACAAAAATTACCATTCACCAAGTAACATGCCAAAGACTTTATACGACAAGCTTTGGGATGAGCACCATATAGTAACCTTAGATTCCTCAGAATCTCTTATATATATTGATAGACAATATCTACATGAAGTCACTTCACCTCAAGCATTTGAAGGACTTACTAAAAAAGATTTAAGACCATGGAGATTAAATGCGAATATTGCAACTCCTGATCATAATGTTCCCACCGAAAGAGGTGACTCATTTAGAACAGAAAATATTCAAGATGAAATATCTAAAATCCAAGTCGTAGAGCTAGATAAAAATTGTAATAAATTCGGAATCAAACAATTTGATATAACATCAATTAATCAAGGAATTGTTCATGTAATCGGACCAGAGTTAGGTTATACCTTGCCTGGGATGACAATTGTATGTGGTGACTCCCATACTTCAACTCATGGAGCTTTTGGTTGTCTTGCAATGGGCATAGGCACATCTGAAGTAGAGCATGTATTGGCTACACAAACATTAAAAGTTTCAAAATTAAAAAATATGAATGTTAGATTTAATGGGTGTCCTCAGTCAGGAGTTACATCTAAAGATATCGTGCTATATCTTATTAGAAAAATTGGCACAGCTGGTGGAAATGGACATGCGATAGAGTTCTCCGGTTCTTATATAAATAGTATTTCTATGGAAGCTAGAATGACTATATGTAATATGTCTATTGAAGCAGGTGCTAAAGTTGGATTAATAGCACCAGACTCAACCACCATCGAATATGTAAAAAATCACAGCCAATTATCTGAAGAAGAATTTAAATCTGCTTCTCTTCATTGGAACACTCTGGTATCAGATACGGACGCTCTTTTTGATAAAGAGATAGAGATTGATGTATCTAAAATTAAACCTCAGATCACCTGGGGTACCTCACCAGAAATGGTAGTAGATTTTGATCAAGATATACCCAATATCAGCACGGTAGAAGATGGAGATAAGAAAAATACTGAACTAGCAAAACAATATATGGGAATTGAAGAAAATCAGAAATTAACTGATCTAAAATTCGATAAAGTGTTTATAGGGTCCTGTACGAACTCTAGAATTGAAGATTTAAGAGAAGCTGCTAAAGCTGTCGATGGAAAAAATGTTTCGGATAACATTGTTGAAGCAATAGTTGTACCTGGCTCTGGATTAGTTAAAGAACAGGCAGAATCCGAAGGACTTGATATTATTTTTGAAAAAGCAGGTTTTGTTTGGAGAGATCCTGGTTGTTCTATGTGTTTGGGCATGAACCCAGATCAATTAGAGCCATACGAAAGATGCGCATCAACTTCAAATCGAAATTTTGAAGGTAGGCAAGGTAATCTTGGGAGAACACATCTTATGAGTCCTTTGATGGCAGCATTAACGGCAGTTAATGGCAAAGTGGTAGATCCATCATGAAATTGCAAGGTAACGAATTAATAATAAATGGAGTGGTTGCATCTATCGATAGAGATAATATTGATACCGATCAAATTATTCCAACCGAGTATCTAAAGTCTATAAAAAAGTATGGATTCGAAGATTATTTATTTGATGGCTGGAGATATCTTGATGAGGGAAAATTAGGCATTTCAAAAGATGAAAGAAAGCAAAATCCTGATTTTATTCTCAACAAAGAACCTTTCAACAAGGCGTCAATCTTATTAACTAGAGATAATTTTGGGTGTGGCTCATCGAGAGAACATGCAGTTTGGGCTTTAAGAGATTTTGGAATTAAAACAGTTATAGCTTCATCTTTTGGGGATATCTTTTATAACAATTGTTTTAAAAATGGTGTTCTTCCAATAAAACTCAACAAAGATCAAATAGATAATTTATTTAAGAGCCTTAAGGATGTCTCTGGTGAATTATCAATAAGCCTAGATTCAAAAAAAATATCTCAAAATGAAAAAGAGTTATATGCATTCGATGTTGAAGAAAACCTTCTTGAAAGAATCATCTATGGTTTAGATGATGTTGATATGACTCTTAAATTTAAAGATAAAATAGCAAGCTTTGAACAAGAAAGAAAACAAGAAAAACCATGGATATTTTCAAATGACTAAAGAAATATTAATTTTACCAGGCGATGGTATAGGACAAGAGGTTACTAGTTCTGCAAAAGAAGTTTTAGATTATTTAATAGGCGCACATAACTTAGAATTTAATATTACTGAAATGGATGCAGGTGGAACTGCCTATGATAAGCATGGGTCTCCTCTTCCAGATGATGTTTTGGCACAAGCAAAAAAATCTGATGCCATTTTATTTGGAGCAGTAGGTGGACCTAAATGGGATAACTTAGGCTGGGATGTTAGACCAGAACAGGCATTGTTATCCTTAAGAAAGGAATTAGAATTATTTGCAAATCTCAGACCTGCATTTTTATTTAATGAACTAGCATCCGCATCTCCTATTAAAAATCATATTATTGAGAACTTAGATATTCTGATAGTAAGAGAGCTTACCGGAGGTATATATTTTGGTGAGCCAAGAGCAATTGTAGAAGATGAAACTCCTCCATATGCATTTAATACTATGATTTATAACGAGGATGAAATTAAACGTATAGCAAAAGTAGCATTTGAAGCAGCTCAAAAAAGAGGAGGCAAATTATGCTCGGTGGAAAAAGCTAACGTCTTAGAAGTTTCAAAGTTTTGGAGATCAATTGTTAGCGATATGGCAAAGGATTTTCCTGATGTAGAGTTATCTCATCAATTAGCTGATAACACAGCAATGCAACTTGTTCTTAACCCTAATCAGTTTGATGTAATTGTTTCTAGCAATTTGTTTGGTGATATCTTGTCTGATATTGCCGCTACATTATCAGGTTCAATTGGGATGCTTCCATCTGCATCCATAAATAGCTCATCACAAGGTATGTATGAACCATGCCATGGCAGTGCTCCAGATATTGCTGGCATGAATATTGCAAACCCAATAGCAATGATCGCATCTCTTGGAATGGCTCTTAAGTATTCTTTAGATCAAAAAGATTTAGCTAACAGGATTGATGATGCTATTAAAGAATTTATATCGCAAGGCTATAGAACGAAGGACATTAGTACTACTGAGGAATATGTTAAAACCTCTGAAGTAGCTTCAATATTAATAGGAATTTTAAAAAATGGATAAGCCGTTAAATATGGCACTGGTTGGTGCTTCTGGTGTTGTTGGACAAAAGATACTTCAGTTACTACAAAAAAAAGATATCAAAATAGATAACTTATTCCCACTTGGTAAATCTACTGTTGGACAGACTATTAGCTTCCAAAATAAAGATTATATTATTGGTGATTTGGATTCATTTGATCCAAAAGAGGCAAATATTACAATTTTTTCTGCAGGAGGCTCTGTTGCAAAAAAGCATGCAAAGAAATTTGTAGAATCTGGTAGTTATGTCATAGATCTATCTTCTGAGTTTAGATACGAAGATGATATTCCTTTAATCATTCCAGAAATAAATGGAGATATTCTTGAAAATCTTAAAGAGCCTACATTGATTGCTAATCCAAACTGCTCAACATCTCAACTATTAATGGTCTTAAAGCCTATTCATGAGAGATATGGTATTGAGTTCTTAAATATAGCTACCTATCAAGCAGTATCAGGAACGGGGAAAGAGGCAGTTGAAGAGTTAAGGTCTCAAACATACGATAATGATTCAATCGAATCAAAAGTGTATCCAAAACCAATTGCCTTCAATGTAATACCTCAATGTGATATCTTTTTAGATAATGCTTTTACCAAAGAAGAAATGAAATTAGTATGGGAAACCAAAAAGATTTTAGATCCAAAAATCGATGTTCAAGCAACTTGCGCAAGAGTTCCTGTTTTTAACGGTCATTCTGAAGCAGTATTTTTAAAAATTTCTAACAAGGCTTCAAGAGAAGATATTATTGAGGCAGTTCAAGGAACCGAAGGGGTCTCTGTTATGGATAACCCTGACTCTCTAGAGTACCCAACTCCTTATGAACAGGCGAATGATTCTGAGGATGTTTATGTTGGAAGAATAAGATCACAAGATATCCAAGGAGGCACATGGATTTCTCTATGGATTGTTGCAGATAATGTTTATGGAAAGGGCGCTGCATTGAATGCAGTTCAAATACTTCAAAAATTAATTGTTAATAATAAGCTGTGTTAAGAATATTTTTAATTTCTTTCTTTTTACTTCCAATTAATCTAATTGCTGATGCTTTGTTGTCATCGCCAAAGTTAAGTCTCAATGCTCAAGGTGAAAGGGTTATTGAGTTTAAAATTCAGAGTCCAAGAATATCTGACCAAGATATTATTCTTAAAGAATACAAATCAGAAGAATTATTAACCCAAGAAAATATTTCGTACACACTCCTAGAAGACTATTCGAACTACAAGTCATTTTCGATTGTTTTAAAAGATGAATATGAAGGAAACTATTTTAATTTCAAGCTTGTTATTAAAAATGAGCTAGCTAAGGATATATTTATTTTTTTACCATCAAAAATAAATATTTCACCTAAGAAAAAGCCTCAACAAAAAATTTATAAGCCTATACCTGATGAAATCGAGATTCCTATTGAAATACTTGAGCCTAAAAAAACTATTGATCAGTCCATCCAAGAGCAACAAAGGATAATTAAGGCGAGTGATATTAGTACCATGTGGAGTATGGCTTCAAATATTAAGCAAGACACAACTAATACATCTATTTACCAAATCATGTGGTCAATCTATCTTGGCAACAAAGATGCCTTTATAGATGGAAATATAAATCTTGTAAGAAATGATAAAGATTTAATCATTCCATCTTTTTCATCTATGTCTAGTATCTCTGATAGCGAGGCAAGAAGTTCAATTTTAGCAATGAATGAGTCTTATTCTTTATCACTTGTTCCTGCAATGAAATCATTATTAGTTTTAACTGCACCAAAAATTAAAGAGGCACCAACGCCAAAAATTAAAGAGGTTATTGAAGAAGATACATCTAAACCAGTTGATATTAATAATGAAAATCTGAATGATCCAAAAAGTCTAATTGAAAATAATACAACAACATTAGAAATGGCAATAGAAAGTAAAGTTGCTGAGGAACTAATTAAAGAAACTGAAATCCTAGAAACTGAAACTTCTCAAGGTTTTGGTTTAATGGATCTACTTTTTGTAGCATTTGTATCAATCCTTTCTGGAGTATTGATAGCTCTTATTTATATTCAATTGAAATCAAGACAACCAAAAAAAATTGATTATGATTTTGAAGAGGCTACAGATTCTCCATCCTCAATAGAAGGGTTGCCAAAAGGTTTAAGTATTCAAAACAATCAAGATGAGCAACAGCTTGATTTAGCTATAACCTATAACGAAATGGGTGACTTTAAAAATGCAAAAACTATCTTAGAAAAACTTATCAAATCAACTGATAATGAAGCATTAAAAATTAATGCTCAAAATCTTTTAGATACAATTAGTGAACAGTGAAATTAGCCTTTACAACCGAGTATGATGGCTCTGCATTTTCAGGTTTCCAAAGACAAAAAAATGCTGACTCAGTCCAACAAAACATAGAAGAAGCATTAGAGAAAATCACTCAGAATAAAGTTGTTATAAATTATGCTGGTAGAACCGATTCTGGAGTTCATGCCTTGTCACAAGTTTTTGACTTTGAAACTGATCTTGAAAGACCAGATAAAAATTGGATTGATGGAATAAATTCAAATCTAGTTGATTCCATCGCAGTTTCAAGCATTTCAAGGGTTCCAAATGATTTCCATTCACGGTTTTCAGCTATCGAAAGAAGTTATACTTATGTAATCTATAACTCAAGGAGTAAACCATTGTTCTTTGGAAATATATCTCATTGGGATAACAATAAAATTGATTTGGATGTGCTTAAACAACAATCACAAATGTTTCTAGGGTCACATGATTTTTCTTCTTTTAGAAGCTCAAGCTGTAACTCAAAAAACCCAGTAAAAAAAGTTAATATGATAGATGTTGAAAGCCATGATAGATTCATATTTATTACGATCAAAGCTAATGCTTTTTTACATAATATGGTAAGAATTATGGTTGGGACTTTATTAGATATTGCAAAAGGGGAGATTGATTACAGTATTGAAGAAATCCTTACAAAAAAAGATAGAAGTTTTGCAGGAAAAACTCTTTCAGCTAAAGGTTTATTTTTTCTTGGACCTAAATATAATTCAGAATTTAATATTGCTAGTCCAACCAATCATTTAATGGATCGATTTAAAATATGAATTCACCAAAAGTAAAGATCTGTGGTATTTCTAACATTGAAATCTTAAAAACTTTAATTAGTTTAGATCTAGATTTCATTGGATTTATTTTTTATTCAAAAAGCCCAAGATATGTAGATACTAAATTTCTTCAATCGATTGAAGATATAGATTTTAAAGACTCAAGACCTGTTTGTGTTTATGTTAATGCTGATGAGGATTACATTTATGAGACGTCTTCATATTTTAATAATCCAATTCTGCAGTTTCATGGTGATGAAGAAAATAATTTTTGTGAATCATTTGGCCTTGATTACTGGAAGGCTATCAGAGTGAAGGATAAAGAAGATCTAGAAACCATCTCTCTTTATAACTCTGCTCAAGCAATCCTTCTTGAAAATCATAAAGAAGGTTCCTATGGTGGCACAGGAGAATCCTTCAATTGGACAATATTAAAAGATATTGAAAATGATGATCAAAATTTTGTTCTTTCTGGTGGAATTAATTCTCAAAATGTCGATAATGCATTAAAGACAAATTCTTGGTGCCTGGATCTAAACTCTGGAGTTGAATCTCAAGAGGGCATCAAAAACATCGAATTGGTAAAAGATATTTTAAAAACAATAGAAACTTATGGCATCTGATAATTTTAGTTTTCCTGATAAAGAAGGATTTTTTGGAGAATATGGTGGAAAGTTTGTTCCAGAGACACTTATGTATGCTTTGGAAGAGCTTGAAAATACATACAACCAACTAAAAGACAATAAAGAATTCATTGATGAATTTTATAAAGACTTATCGGCTTTTGTTGGAAGGCCATCACCATTATATTTTGCTCAAAGACTTACAGATCATTATGGCTCTGGTTCAATTTGGTTAAAGAGAGAAGATCTCAATCATACAGGTGCTCATAAAATTAATAATACTGTTGGTCAAATATTGCTTGCTAAGCACATGGGCAAAAAAAGAATCATCGCTGAGACTGGAGCTGGTCAACATGGTGTTGCAACAGCAACAGTTGCTGCAAGACTAGGTTTAGAATGCCATATTTATATGGGTGCTGAAGATGTAAGAAGGCAGTCATTAAATGTTTACAGAATTAAACTACTAGGCGCCCATGTTCATCCCGTTGATTCTGGTTCAGCAACTTTAAAAGATGCTTTAAACGAAGCGCTTAGAGATTGGGTCACTAACGTCGATGATACTTATTATATTATTGGAAGTGTTACTGGCCCTCATCCATATCCCATGATAGTTAGAGACTTTAATTCTGTTGTTGGAAAAGAAGTTATTCAACAATCAGATGAATTGTTTGGAAAAATGCCTGAAGCAATTGTGGCATGCGTTGGAGGCGGATCAAATGCCATGGGTATTTTTTATCCTTTTATTGATATAAAAGAGACAAGACTTATTGGAGTTGAAGCTGGTGGTAAAGGTGTTTCAACTGGCGAACATGCTGCACCTCTTAATGATGGGACTCCAGGAGTTCTTCACGGGGCACGAAGTTATTTAATGCAAGACGAAGCTGGACAGGTTAAAGATACAAAGTCAGTCTCAGCAGGGCTAGATTATCCTGGTGTTGGACCAGAACATTCATGGTTAAAAGATGTCGGTAGAGCCGAGTATGTTGCAGTTAGTGATGATGATGCACTAAAAGCATTCCATGAAGTTACTGAGCTTGAAGGAATTATGCCTGCATTAGAAACAGCTCATGCTTTTGCTTACCTTGAGCCTTTAATGAAAGAGCTAGACTCTTCGGCTAATGTTGTAGTTAATGTATCTGGAAGAGGCGATAAAGATATAAATACAGTTGCTGAAATTGATGGAATCAAGTTTTGAATAGACTGTCTTCAAAATTAATCGAGCTTAAACAAAATAATAAAAAAGCCTTGGTTGCCTATTTAGTGGCAGGCGATCCTGACCTTGATACAACCCTTGAACTAATGCACTTATTTGTTGAGTCTGGAGTAGATGTTATCGAAATAGGTGTTCCATTCACAGATCCAATAGCAGAAGGTCCAACTATTCAAAAAGCTCATGATAGAGCTTTAAAAAATGACATATCATTAAAAATGATCATAGATTTAGTTGAAAAATTCAGAAGTTTAAATAAAGAAACACCAATTGTATTAATGGGATATTTGAATACCTTTATTTCTCATATCGATATGGTTAAGTCTACCGATGACAATAGTGTTGATTCTATTTTAGTTGTTGATGTACCTGGAGAACTCAATTTAGAAACATACGGAATTTCCAATCCGAATATAAATACAATTTCGCTTATCTCCCCAACCACAAAAGAGGACAGAGTTGAGTCCATTGCTAAAAACAGTACTGGGTTTATTTATTACGTTAATCTTAGAGGTGTAACTGGTTCTTCTAATTTAAATATAGATGAAATACAAAAAAATATTGCAAGGATTCAGCAATACTCAGATCTTCCAACTATGGCAGGATTTGGCATTAAATCAGCCGAAGATGCTAAGGCCTTAGCTTCATGCTCTGATGGCATTGTTATAGGTTCCTCTATAGTTGAAATGATAGCCGAAAAGTCTTCAACAAAAGAATTTGATAGAATAGGTAAATATCTTAAGGAGATGAAAGCAGCTATATCATGAACTGGCTAACAAGGCTCATACCTTCAATAATGACATCCAAGTCTAAAAGTAAGGTGCCTGATGGACTTTGGACCTCATGCCCTTCATGCGAATCTGTTCTTTATGCTCCTGATCTAGAAAAGTCATTATTTGTTTGTTCAAAATGCGATCATCACTTGAGAATTGGAGCCAGAAAGAGATTAGAGATTTTTTTAGACAATGGTTACTTTGACGAAATTGCAAAAGATATAAAAACCAAAGATTCTCTTAAGTTCAAAGACACCAAACATTACACATCTAGAATCAAAGATGCTGTCTCTTCTACTGGAGAAAATGAAGCCATTATAATTGGCAAAGGTGCATTAGACTCTATGGATGTCGTTGTTGCAGCCTTTGAGTTTAGATTTATGGGTGGCTCTATGGGAGGAGTGGTTGGAGAAAAATTTGTTCAAGGGGTTAATCAAGCTATTAAATCTAGATGTCCCTTTATATGTTTTTCAACAAGTGGTGGAGCAAGAATGCAGGAATCAATGGTTTCTTTAATGCAGATGGCAAAGACCTCAGCAGCTCTTCAGAAACTTAAAGCAGAAAAACTACCTTATATTTCTGTAATGGTAGATCCTATTTATGGAGGTGTTTCAGCTAGCCTAGCAATGCTTGGAGATATAAATATAGCTGAGCCTGATGCGCTTGTAGGTTTTGCTGGCAGAAGAGTTATTGAACAAACAGTTAGGGTGGATTTGCCAGAAGATTTTCAGAAATCAGAGTTTTTGTTAAAAAATGGTGCAATTGATATGATTGTTCATAGAAAAAATATTAGAAGCAAAGTTCACGGACTACTTAAAAAAATATATAAACCTTAATGAATATTGAGAGAATTGTAGGTCTAGTTTTTAGCATTAGCCTTTTGCTAGTATTGCTATTCGTTGTTCTCACACCTCAGATAGAGTACCAACAAGAATTTACCATTTCCGATCCAGTAATTAATGAAATAACTGCTGAGGAAGAAGAAGTCGTTGAAGTGGAAGAAAAAGAAACTGAGATTTTAAAAGAAAATCCTATCTTTGAATCAGATGTAGCTAACATTAAAAAATCTGATTTTGATCTTTTTGTACTTAGGGTTCATGTCTTATCTTCAGAAGATAATGCAAAAAAAATAGTCACTCAAATTAATGAAGGGGGTTTTCCTGCTTTCACAGAACTTTTTGGAGCCAAACAAAATCTTCATGCAGTATATGTAGGACCTTTTATAGAAAAAGATGATATAGAATTAAATATGGATTTAATTCAACAAGTTTCTGAATCAAAAAACGGAGAGATATCTAGATGGAAGCTCTAGGTTTAAATATCACTGACTGGTTTATTTTAGTTGTTTTAACTGCATCTGGCTTAATATCATTAGCTAGAGGTTTTACTAAAGAATTCTTATCATTATTTCTCTGGGTCGTAGCTTTCATTGCTGCAGTTAGTCTTGAATACTTAGCCACCCCAAAGATTAACGAATTTATTGGCAACGAAGAGGTATCTAAAATTCTTTCTTATATCGTTGTTTTTATGGTTTGCATCATTCTTGGTGGAATGGTTATTAAATTCATAGGTACTTTAATTAAATGGTCAGGAGCATCAGGCTTTGATAGATTTCTTGGAGTGTTATTTGGTCTTACAAGAGGACTAATAGTTCTTTTTGTTATATTCCTCTTATTACCATCAAGCGTAAAATCAACTGATCTAATTAATCAATCTAAAATAACACCCATAATTGAAAAATATGCCCCACAAATTGAAGCTTATTTTAGAGATTTAATAGATAATAGAAATATAGTCGAAGAAGCCATGGATGTCATTGAACCAATTAAAGAGGAATTGGCTCCAGATTCAGAAGACGTTAATCCTACTCAAGAGGAATCTTAATGTGTGGAATAGTTGGAATTTCTGCTGAAACTAACGTAGCTGCAGAAATATATGACTCACTTTTAATGCTTCAGCACAGAGGCCAGGACGCTGCTGGCATGGTAGTTTGCGACTCTCAAGATAAACTAAATAGCAGAAAATCTATGGGTTATGTTAGAGACGTATTTCAACAGCGTCATATGAACAAGCTCATTGGTAGTTATGGAGTAGGCCATGTTCGATATCCAACTGCTGGCGGAACAGGTAAAGAATTCGCTCAACCTATGTATGTGAATTCACCTTATGGAATAAGCATGGTTCATAATGGCAATCTAACGAACTCAAAAGAGCTTGGTGTGCAGTTATTTCATGCAGAAATGAGACATCTAAATACTGATTCAGATTCTGAAGTTCTATTAAATATTTTTGCTCACGAGCTCGGCAAGCAAAGAGAAATCTACCCATCCGCAGAACATATTTTTAAAGCAGTATCAAAGACACACAGAAGATGTGATGGAGCCTATGCAGTATTAGCTTTAATAACAGGTCACGGCATATTAGCCTTTAGAGATAACAATGGCATAAGACCTTTAAGTATTGGAATTAGAAAAGGCGAGACCCGTGATGAATATATTATCGCATCTGAAGATGCATTATTTGAATCTCAGGGCTTTAAAAAATTACGAGATGTAGAGCCTGGAGAGGCAGTTTATATAGACAAAAAGGGTAATCTCTTTTCTCAACAATGTGCAGATGAACCCCAAAAAAGGCCATGTATTTTTGAATATGTATATTTTTCAAGACCTGATTCAAATATAGATGAAATATCTGTTTACAAAGCCAGAATGAGGATGGGCTCAAAATTAGCCGAGC